>Ga0302296_1000012_pt1 | contig 157892 bp, 114 predicted proteins | sample III_Fen_N3_1_FD_194546 | JGI IMG/M metagenome (GOLD analysis project Ga0302296, IMG submission 194546) | Peat permafrost microbial communities from Stordalen Mire near Abisko, Sweden - III_Fen_N3_1 | ecosystem: Environmental > Terrestrial > Soil > Wetlands > Permafrost | place: Sweden: Abisko... | reverse complement strand
CGGCAAAGGTGATGTCTTTTGGTTGATCGACAACGGGGTTTGTTCAATTCCAGAAATCGCACTGAATGATACATTCTTCTTTAATTTTCCTATCACATTGATTCGTCTGTTTTTGGTAGTTTCAACAACTGCATTCCGTCGATTGCCATCGAAATTCTTTTAAGACATGAACACGCGTTTTCCTTATAATTTTCGTTACTTTTGCTTATAATTTTAACATATTTTGAAACGGAAATTTGTCACTAATCTAGCGCTCCTCTTGTTTTTAAACATCCTGATAAAACCATTATGGATATTTGGGATAGACATGGGGGTTCAAAATATAACAGGAGCCAACGAATATGGAACCTATGCATCGTTATTTAGTTTTTCGATTATTCTAAATATTTTGCTTGACCTGGGGCTCACTAATTTCAACAATAAGAATATAGCTCAATACAATCAATTATTGGTAAAGTATTTTTCCAATATGGTTGTCATGAAATTTATTCTTGGTGTTTTATATGCAATAGTCTGCCTTTCTGTTGGGTTTTTAATGGGTTACGATTCGAAACAATTTCATTTGCTCTATTTCCTGATTGGGAATCAGTTTTTACTCTCTTTTATTTTATATCTCCGGTCGAATCTTTCAGGACTTCATTTTTTCAAAACAGACAGTTTTATTTCTATCACGGACAGAACTTTAATGCTTATCATTTGCGGAGGATTGCTTCTCTTCCCGGCAACGAGGAGTCATTTTCATATTGAATGGTTTGTTTATTCTCAAACGGCAGCATATTTAATAACCTTTTTCATAGCGTTCTTTATAGTCTTACGTCATGCAAAAGTCTTCAATTTTAAATTCGATTTCGCCTTTCTGGTTCTGATATTTAAACAGAGTTACCCATTTGCGTTGTTGGTTTTGCTAATGAGTTTATACTCTCGAATAGACATTGTCATGATAGAAAGAATGCTTCCCGACGGTCGAACGCAGGCTGGCATTTATTCACAGGCATATAGAATTATCGATGCTGTTTCAATGTTTGCATTTCTATTCGCAACACTGCTGTTACCAATTTTTGCCAGAATGATAAAGCAGAAAGAAAGTGTTACACAATTGGTTCGCTTGTCGTATTTACTCTTATTGGTTCCAACAATTGTTTTTTCGTGTGTATCGGTTTTTTACAGTAAGGGACTTATTGGGTTACTTTATAAAGAACATGTGCAAGAAGCTGCGGGTATCTATGCCATTTTGATAATCGGTTATAATGCAGTATCAACTTCGTATATCTTTGGAACATTGCTCACGGCAAACAACAATGTTAAACAATTGAATTATATGGCATTAATTGGCGTTACCACAAATATTGGATTAAATATCATCTTTATCCCAATATATAAAGCCTGGGGAGCAGCTTTTTCGAGCCTTATAACACAAAGCTTAACGGCTATTATTCAAGCATTATTAGCTGTTAAATTCTTTAAGTTCAAAATATTATTCTCCGACATTATTAAGGTTTCCACCTTTGTTTTATTAGTCATATTTTCGTGTTGGATAACATCTATATATCTCCACAACTGGATGACTGGCTTTGTTATAGTAATACTATTCGGTCTTATTCTGGCATTTCTCTTGAAGATAATAAACATTAAGGCTTTATATCAAATAATCAAGTCTGAAGGCGAAGCTGAAGAAGAATAAAAAGATTTAGATTCTTGCCATAAAAAAAGGGAAACCGTTGAACGATTTCCCTTTTTGTTTAGCGATAATAGAAAGATTAGCTTCTGTTGAAACGTTTTCTTTCGTGTTCTTTTAGATATATTTTTCGCAGACGGAATGATTTTGGTGTCACCTCCAAATATTCGTCATCGCGAATATATTCCATAAATTCTTCGAGTGAAAATTTGGTAGCCGGTGCAATGTTCACTTTCACATCAGAACCCGAAGCTCGCATATTTGTAAGCTTTTTACCAGTTATAAGATTAACGCCAATATCACCGTCTCTGATCTGTTCTCCAACAACCTGACCTTCGTAAATTTCTTCTCCCGGATCGACAAAAAATGTTCCGCGATCCTGCAACTTATCAATTGCATAGCCTGTGGTCATTCCTGTTTCTATAGCGATAAGAGCACCATTATTACGAGTTCCCATTTCACCTTTCATAGGTTGAAACTCAACAAAACGATGTGACATGACAGCTTCACCTTCGGTTGCTGTAAGTACAAGATTTCTTAATCCGATTATACCACGCGAAGGAATCATAAATTCAAGATGAATACGTCCATTTTTCGAATGCATATCAATCATCTCGGCCTTACGTTGAGAAACCTGTTCTATCACCTTTCCCGAGAATTGTTCAGGAACATGAACCGTAAGTTGTTCTATTGGCTCACATTTTACTCCGTCAATTTCTTTAACTATAACCTTTGGTTGTCCCAGCTGTAATTCGTAACCTTCACGACGCATGGTTTCGACAAGTATTGATAAGTGAAGTATTCCACGTCCGAATACCAATAATTGATCGGGTGAATCGGTTTCTTGAATTCTAAGAGCAAGATTCTTTTCAAGCTCACGATATAAACGTTCGCGAATATGTCGTGATGTTACAAATTTACCTTCACGACCATAAAATGGTGAAGTGTTATTGGTAAACAACATAGACATGGTAGGTTCATCGATATTCATTGCTTTTAACCCTTCAGGATTTTCAAAATCAGCGATAGTATCGCCAATATCAAAACCTTCCAGACCAATAACAGCAACAATTTCTCCGGCAGGAATTGCATATTTTACCTTTTCTTTTCCAAGCCCTTCGAAAATACAAAGTTCCTTAATTTTATTCTTTTGGATTGTTCCGTCTCTTTTTACAAGACTAACGTTCATTCCTGCTTGAATTGTTCCACGAGTTAAGCGACCTATTGCGATACGTCCGACATACGAAGAATAATCAAGAGAGGTAATTTGCATTTGTAACGTACCTTCTTCAAAAACCGGATCAGGTATATTTTCAATCATTACATCAAGTAAATAGGTAACATCTTCTGTTGGTTTAGAGAAGTCAGGTCCCATCCAACCTTGTTTTGATGATCCATACACGGTTTTAAAATCCAATTGTTCGTCGGTTGCATCGAGTGCACACATTAATTCAAATACGGCTTCCTGAGCTGCAATCGGATCACAGTTTGGTTTATCAACTTTATTAACAACAACAATGGGTTTAAGATGAAGTTCTAATGCTTTTTCCAACACAAACCGTGTTTGAGGCATTGGTCCTTCGAAAGCATCAACAAGAAGTAATACACCATCAGCCATATTAAGGACACGTTCCACTTCTCCACCAAAGTCGGAGTGACCAGGAGTATCAATTATGTTGATTTTTTGTCCTTTATAATGTATTGATACGTTTTTTGAAAGGATTGTTATACCTCTTTCTCGTTCTAATTCATTGTTATCGAGAATTAAATCTCCAGTTTCTTCATTTTCGCGAAACAATTGACACTGATGAAGTAAGCGGTCAACGAGTGTTGTCTTACCGTGGTCAACATGGGCTATAATCGCGATGTTCTTAACTTTTTCCATAAATATTTATTATTCAATATATTCGATTTTACTCTTCGTTCGGAAAAGAGTCGGCAAAGGTACAAATATAAAATGGAAATAGAATGATTTATAAAATTTATAAAATCATATCGTTTGTTTATATAATTCTATGATATAAATATTTCCAAAAAATTAACCAGTATATTTTTCTAATTCCCTACTTTTGTAAATGAAGTAAAAAACAGTACAAAATGAGTAACGAAATACATAACAATATTCCAGAAGAAGGCAAATCGCTCAATTTCCTGGAACAAATTATTGAAGACGATTTAAAATCAGGTGCAATAAAAGGAATTGTGACCCGATTCCCTCCTGAACCTAACGGATATTTACACATTGGTCATGCAAAATCAATTTGCTTGAATTTTGGTTTAGCAAAGAAATATAATGGCAAATGCAATCTCCGTTTCGACGATACCAATCCTGTAAAAGAAGATGTTGAATATGTAGACTCTATAAAAGAAGATATTCACTGGCTTGGGTTCGATTGGGAAAATCGTGAATATTTTGCATCCGATTATTTTGAACAACTCTACGAATGGGCTGTAAAAATGATAAAAGACGGAAAAGCATACGTTTGCCACATGACAGCTGATGAAATTTCAGAAGGTCGTGGAACTCCTCAAACTCCAGGAAAATTCAGTCCATGGAGAAATCGTTCAATTGAAGAAAACCTTAAAGAATTTGAACGTATGCGTAACGGCGAATATAAAGAAGGCGAAGCTCTATTAAGGGCAAAACTTGATATGGCATCACCCAACATGCACATGCGCGATCCTGCGATGTATCGAATTAAACATGCCCAGCATCATCGCACCGGAGACAAATGGTGCATCTATCCTATGTACGACTATGCTCATGGGCAATCGGACTATATAGAAGGTATTACCCACTCTATCTGCACATTGGAGTTTGAAGTTCACCGCCCCCTGTATGAATGGTTTCTCGATCAGATATACACACCGGGAACTGTTCGTACCAAACAACGTGAATTTGCAAGATTAAACATCAATTATACCATAATGAGCAAACGCTTTTTATTGGAGTTGGTGCAAAAACAATTGGTTGACGGATGGGACGATCCTCGTATGCCCACAATTTGTGGCCTCCGTCGCAGAGGTTATACCTCGAAATCGGTTCGTGACTTTGCAGAACGTGTAGGAGTGGCAAAGCGAGAAAATATAATTGACATGGCACTTTTAGAATTCTGTGTCCGTGAAGATTTAAACAAAACATCTCAGCGTGTGATGGGTGTTCTTAATCCGCTAAAAATTGTCATCACCAATTTTCCAGAAGATGGAGAAGAATGGCTGGAAGCTATAAACAATCCTGAAGATGAATCAGCTGGCAAACGTATGGTTCCTTTTTCAAATGTGCTATATATTGAGCAAGAAGATTTTATGGAAGTTCCTCCAAAACAGTTTTTCAGATTATCACCAGACAAAGAAGTGCGACTACGTTATGCTTATTTTATAAAATGCGAAGAGGTGGTAAAAGATGTTGACGGGAATATTCTGGAAGTACGCTGTACATACGATAAAGCAACAAAAGGTGGCAATGCTCCCGACGGACGTAAAGTAAAAGCTACACTTCACTGGGTTTCAGCAAAACATGCGGTGGAATCGGAAATACGATTATATGACCGTTTGTTTAAAGTTGAAAATCCTTATGATGTAGAAGAAGGTAAAACGTACTATGATTACATGAATCCTGATTCATTGACTATCACAAAAGGGTTTATTGAACCTTTTGTAAAGGATGCCAAACCTGGCAATAAATTTCAGTTTGAACGGATTGGATATTTCTGTGTCGACACCAAACATTCTCAACCAGGAAAACCAGTATTCAACCGTACAGTAACCTTAAAGGATGCTTGGAATAAAATTGCTCTAAAATAAGATTTATATCATATAGAAAAAGAAAAGGCTTCATTTTGATGAAGCCTTTTCTTTTTCTATTCTGTTATATTGAAAAATCTCTTAATAAGAAATTTTAGATTCTTATCGGGTTATCACAATTTGTTTTGTAGCAATCCCTTCATCGGTTATAATTTTCAACATGTAGATACCATTTGCAAACATGGATGCATCTATATTTAATTTTGCTTCTGAAATTTCTCCAGTTTTAATTTCATACAGATTTTGTCCTAATGCATTTACTAATACTATTGTATATTTCTTAGTTTTACTACTTTGAATTGATACAACAAATTTACCTTCGGTAGGATTTGGGAAAGCTTTAATTTCAGCATCCAACATTGTTAGTTCAACATCAGTCAATTCACTTTCAGCCATATTTGATAACGATTGACTAAATGGACCACTGTCTGATTTCAAAAGAGTTGGAGTAACCGGTTTTTCTAAATCGAAACCAACCTGATAATTAGAATTTAATCCAATGGCATTTTCGTCGATGTAAACCATTTTTGTTACATTTGGATTATAAACTACAGTATCATAAGCAACTAAAGATTTTCCCTTTTCAGCTCTGTAAATTATATATTTTGAAATTGGCAATCCAATATAGTTATTCCATGACGCCTTTACTGTTCCATTATTTTGAAGCACACAAGAAAGGTGGATACTATTATGGACAACGCCTTTTGCCGATTCATTTCCACAAGCTGCATCAACTAAACTCAATGCATAACTGTCTGATTTCACTTTGGGATTTGAACTTTTATCGACAGAAACTGTCAACTCATTTTTATAAATAGTATCAATAATTTCAAAGTCATTCACAATATTTGTTTGTTTCCAAACATAATACTTTTCTACACCTTTTTCATTTTGTGATTCCCAAGCTATCAGATTATTTCCCGAAGAACTCAAAGTTACAACACCGATTTGAGGTACAAATGGTATCAATACATTGATTGCAATCGTATCGCTATTTACACAATGATTTTTATCGGTCACCGTAACAGAATATTCTTTTGTTGTATCGGCAATTATGGTTTGGTCTTTTGATCCATTGTTCCAAAGGAAACTTGCACCACGATTGCCGGCATCAAGTGTCAATTTCTTTTTCCAGCAGAATGTTGTATCATTTCCAATATTTACAACTGGTTTTGAATATAACGTTTTTATTGTAACAGAATCTTTGGCAACACAACCATAAGTGTCAACTGTTTGAACAGTAATCTTTCCTGCAGTTTTCGCATTAAAATAAGCCATTGTCGATGCATCATTCCAATAATATTCTTTAAATGTTCCCGGGGTTAATTGCAAAGATGCTCCCTCACAGAATGTTGTATCATTTCCTAGTTCTGGTTGTTTTGGAATTTTCACAACAACAGAATCGAGAATTGTTGCCAACCCCTTTTTCATGGTTACCTTATAGGTTGTTGTTTTTACTGGAGCAACTTTTATTGATGCCGATGTTTGAACAGGATTTGTATTCCACACATACGTTGTAAACCCTGAAGATGCTGAAACTGTCAAAGAATGACCTTTACATAAAACGGTATCATTTACCGATAGAGCTGATACTATGATATAATTCCTTTTTGTAATAACAGTATCATAAACCGTATTTATTGCTGTCATAGTTATTGAATAAACTCCCGGATTTTGAAATTTGACCGTTGGATTAATATCAAAACCTGATATTTGCTCTCCTCCTCCAAGATTCCATTTCACGGTATCGGCAGCAATTACCGAAGTATAAAAACGGACAGATTCATTTACTTTCACTAACATTTTGTTAGAATAAAATAACCCAGAAGGCTTTTGCAATAGATGCTTAAGTATATATGGCTGAGTACATAGAAGAGTTATCGGTAATTTTAAACCTTGCTCATCGGAAATAGAACAATTTATTGTTGTTGTTCCTGCCCAACTGCTATCTATTTGGGCTATCTCAATTTTCCCATTCAGTAACGATACTGATATATAAGGATTTGATTCTGCTGTTAATTTTAAATTTGCTACCGGAGTATATGAATCGTTTATATAGGACGACAAATTGATAGAAGCAAATGTCGAATCCTTTTGAGCGATTTGTTCCGGGATAGTTCCATTAATGGTAAACGGAGGTTCATTAATCCAGAATCGATTGATTGCCGTTGCGGTTTTCCCACTGTTATCGTATGCTATTGCTGTAACTTTAGCTGTTCCTGAACCAGAAACAACCCAATCTATTGAATATGGTGCAGTAAGAGCTACTCCTATTTTTGCTCCATTTACATAAAACGCAACACTATCAATTGTTCCATTTTCTTTTGTAGCATCAGCTTCTATGGTCAACACGCTTGCCAGTGATATGTAAGAATCGACCGATGGTCTTGTAATTAAAACAGTAGGAATATCATTTACAACAAAAATTTCGGTTGTTGCGGTATTCGTACATCCATTTACATCTGTACCTGTTACTGTATAGGTTGTGGTCGATGCCGGGACAAACGATACGTCATTTATAACAGCATTATCCCAAACATACTCTTTTGCACCTTCACCGTCTAATGTTACTTGCATTCCAGAACTAATTTTTGTAAGTGAGGCTATGGCGACAACTGTTGGAAGTGGATTAACAACTACGGTCGTTGTTGCGATATTTGAACATCCATCAATATCGATTCCTGTAACAGTATAACTTTTTGTTGTCGTTGGCTTAAACCAAACTCGATCAACAACTCCATTTGTCCATGAATAAAGATTTGAGGCTCCATTTCCTGATAGTAAAATAGAATCACCTTGACAAATTTTAGCAGGGATCGGATCAAATGTAACTGTTGGTAGTTGGTTAACCTTTATCGTTATTGTATCATTATATGAACATCCATTTTCGGTCAGTATAAATACATTATATTTTGTTGTTGTTGTAGGAGAAACAACAACCGTATCGGTTTGAGATCCAACATTCCACATATAAGATTTTCCACCTGATGCTATTAATGTAACCGTATCACCGACGCATATAGTATCTTTGGATGCAGTAAGTTTTGTTTTGGGGACAATAATTTTTATTGAATCGGTAGATGAACAACCATATCTTGTGGTTACTTTAACTTGATAAGTCGTTGTTGAATCTGGTGTTACGGTCATTTGGTTTGCAATATATTCTGATTTCCATTCATACGCTGCACCACCTTTTGCAAGTAATGTTACTGGTTCGCTTTTGCATATTGAAGCTGGTGTCGACAAAATTGATGTTACTGGTTTTGCATTTATCACATAGGAATAAGAATTTGTCGATATACTATTTTGTGCTTGAGCATAAATAGTCCCATTTACATCTTGATAAATCACATTGATATAATCATCGGCTATAGTATTTGAAGCTGCTATATATGTATTCCATGAGTCTGATTCTGATTGATATTGTGCCAATCCAACGGAATATCCACCTCCATTTAAATATGATAACCAAAGAGCACCGCTCTTATCAACAAAAAATGCGTTAATCATTGGATTCTCGTTGCCTATATCAGGTATTGGATATGACTGCCATGAAGCTCCATCTGTTTTATAGAGAATTTTCTTACCGGCAAACCACACATTTCCAAGAGTATCGGCAGCTAAATAAGGTGAACTATTTAATCCGGCAGGATAATTTACTTGATCATACATTGTCCATTTTTGTCCATCATATTTAGCAATACCATTTTGACCATCTCCATAGGAATATGTTATCCAAGGATATCCCTTTGCATCAATTGTTAAATATAGTATACTACTTGGATCTAAAATATCTGAAGATGGAGTATAATCTTCCCATGTTGAACCAGTGTATTTCGAAATTCCTGTACTATTTTCACTGGCAGAATAAATCCACATACTGCCTTTATTATCTGGTTGCAAAATACTTACCTCGTAATCAAATACTTTATTCCACGTTTTTCCATCAAATTTATAGAGTCCAGAATTTGCGGCAAGCCAGACATTTCCCAAAGCATCTGTTGAAACAATTTCCGGATTCGAATAATCAACATCTATATCAGTAGAATTATAGGAAATCCAATTCTGTCCATCATATTTCTTCAACTCATATCCTTCTCCCCCCATAACAGCCCAGATATTGCCATTATGATCGACAGTTGATGAGTTTATATAATCGGTTGTCGCATATCTTTTCCAACTCTGTGTATCGTTACCTTTAATTGAAGCTATCGATAAACACCCATTTTCGTCAATAGCAGTTACTGAATATTGAGTTCCTAGGGTTGCCGGAACAACAATACTATCATTTTGTTCACCTGTCGACCAACTATAATCAGGAGTCACTCCGCCAATTGCCACTAAACCCAAAGTAGATCCTTGGCAGACATTTGTTTTGCTAGGAAATATGGCGATTTTCCGAGGTACGAATAACGACACAGAATCGAAAGAAGAACAACCATGAAGTGTTGTCGCTTTTAATTTAAAAACAGTAGACGTTGTTGGTTGGATGGATATTTGAGAGGTTACTTCGTCATTATCCCACTGATAAATATCACTACCATTAGCGGTCAACATTATAGGTTGCGTAATACAGTGCGATTGAGGCAACAAAGATATTGAAACTTTTGGAGAAGCATGAATTTCAAATGGGATTCCATATCTTGATATTGTTTGTTCTCCTTGAGCATAGATGTTTCCACTAGCATCGGGATAAATCGCATAGACGTAATTTTCAGCTAAGCCATCTGTTGTATTGGTATAAGTATACCAGCTGTTGTTCGAATACTTACTTAATCCCAATCCGGAGTATCCACTGAAGTCGTTGATTCCATATTTTTTATATGATGCCCAGATGTTATCATTTTTATCTACAATAAATGAATTTATATCATCATTTGTGACATCGGGTGTTTCGACCGTTTGCCAGATTTTTCCATCTGTTTTATAAAAGACTCCTTTACCAGAAAACCACATATTTCCTTTGGTATCAGAAGACATTAAAGTACTTGCTAATCCCTTGCTGTAATTTGAAGTATCATAACTAACCCAAGATGTTCCGTCATATTTTTCAATAGTAAAGATAGACTGATATGTTTGACTGTCATAGCCTGAATAATAGACGATCCATGGATTGCCGGCTGTATCTACTTGTATATTAGTTATGTTTGTAATAGTAAGATCTGAAGGTGTATAATTTTCCCAAGATTTTCCATCAAATTTATAAATTCCGGCAGATAAATTTTTAGTTGAATTCACATCAAAAGTCGATTGCGTTCCTATATTCGCCATTGTCATCATTGCCATCATTTGCTGAATACCTGGATACAAAACCCAAATATTACCTTTACGATCTGATTGTAATTTCATAACAGGGTTAGCAAAAAACTTTTTCCATACAACCCCATTATACCGATACACTCCAGAGTCGGAATTCAACCATATATTACCATGAGGATCGGCGATAACAGACTCCAATGAAGTATATCCAAGTGTTCCACTTGATGGATATGGAATCCATTGACTACCATCAAATTTCTGTAAAACATTATTTTCAATATCCCAGATATTCCCTTTATTATCGATAGTTGATGATGTTATAAATGATGAAGCTGTTGTAACTGACCATTTCAAGTCTCCATTATCTTTAATAAAATTCACACCGACACATCCTTCAGTACTTGTTCCTGTAACCGTGAAAACATCTCCGATCTTTGGTTTAACAACAATCGAATCTGTTTCTCCGCCATTTGACCATGCATAAGAAGCTGCACCTTTAGCTAAAAGCTTTAAGGAGTCTCCTTCACAGACTTTCGATTTTGAAGGCGTTATTGAAATGACTGGTATTGCATTTACTCCGATGGGAACAGATGTTCGTCCACTATAACATCCATTTGGATCTACATTGTATGTCGTTGTACTTTTTGGTGAAACAACAATAGAATCGACATTAGAAGCCAACGGAGTTTCACTATCGCCTTCATACCATTTATAAAAATCAGCACCAGAAGCTTTTATGGTTACAGAGTCTCCAGAACAAATCGTTGATTTTGAAGATTGTATATTTATATCGACTTTATAATAAACTTGAACCAAAACAGAATCTCTGATAATTTTATTCGGATATGTTATATCTACATAATAATAGGAGCCTTGACCGTTAGTAGTTCCACTCGGCGAAAAGGTTGTAGAAGAGCCTATTGCTTGTTCATTTTCCCATTTGATTAACGTTGCTCCATTTGCAATTACATTTAATTTACAAGCGGATTCATCTGAATTACAAATCTTTGTATTTCCTACTATCACATAAGGAGGAAACTCATAATACAATGCTTCAACATCGGTTGTTGCTAATTCTCTACTATAAATTCGAATATTATCTAATGCTCCATTAAGGGGATACCACGAAGAATTATTAAAACGTCCGAACGATAATCCCTTATCATTAAAATTCGCGATAGGAAATGAGCCTTTAAACTCTGAAACCAATTGATTATCAATATATATTTTTTCGGTTGTATCGGTAACCGTTAGAACAACATGCATCCACGATTGTAATTTGTTAGTCAGAGCACTTTGATCGAAAAAAACAGTATCAGTAATCGTTGCTCCCTGTAACGATAATGTTAACTGGCTTTTTGTTCCATCCATCATAAATGCTCCACCTGTTTGATCTCCCGATTTTGCAAATATGGTTTGGTAACCATTTTGAACATAGACACCATTACCATCCATTCCTGACAATGAATCAACACGAACCCATGCACTGAATGACATTGCTTTATCTACATTCAGACTCGGACTTGAAGCAACCTGAATTTCGCCAGGAGTATAATATCCTTCAAATAAATATGCCGATTGTGAATTTCCAAACCTATCAGAGGTTGGTGTTACCAACAATGGTGTTCCATCATTTTTATGTCCGGAACTATCAGCAATGTTATAATCGAGTTTATACCATGCCAACAATCCGTCACTAAGATTTTGTGAGATTGCTGATAAACTGGAGAACAAGAATATTATTATTCCGATGATGTAGGGTTTTTTCATTATTTTGAATATTTGTGTGTAACTCAATGTCGTTTTTAAAAATGTAAAAGTACAGTCGAAAAGTGAAATAAAAAAGTTATTTTCAATAATTATAACAAACCGTGAAAGGAACACTATCCTGCGGATATTTAGTTATAGAACATTCATTTACCATCTAACGATATTGGGAAAAACCTTATTATTGATTAAAAATATAATCGATAATAAGGTTTCAAAATTTGTTTTTTGAATTACTTTTTCTAGTAAACAACAACAATTTGTTTTTTGTATGGTTCTATCTTCCATCCGTTAAAAGCAGGTTGCCAGCGGTCTATATTTAACAATAAACTTCGGATTTTTTGTTCTAATTTTTCGTTCGATTTTTCCAATTTTACAGATATCATTTCCGATAATCCGCTACGATTTATTAAAAATTCTATTACTAATTTATTTCCCTTTATCTGGCTTATATATGGTTTTAAAAGAGCATCTATTTCTTCGTTTATGTTTTTCTGACCAAAAGCATATAATGCAGGCACGCCATACCAATAATTCAACGATGAATCTTTTTTTACAGAGTCTAGGGGATTTTCAAAGAAAATAGCACCCTTCAAATCGAACCATCCTTTAATTTTCGCACCTTTGTTTACATACAAAAAATTTTCTTTCCCATCTTTTTGCGACTCACGAACCAGAACCTTTCCTGAATCAATCATAAAAATACGTTTTCCAACAATCGTATCATTTTTAAATGCACACATAACTTGAGGCTGCTTATTTGCATTATAGAATACCCACTTCCCTTGCTTTAAATTTCTGGCATCTAACCTGTTGATGGTGTCAGTTCCTACAACTAAACTTTTTTGAGAAAAGCCTTGTAGGAAAAGTAGTAGAAGGGAAATTGCTATGATTGGTTTAACTATCTTCATCATTCGATGTTATATGTTTTAGAATTATTTTAATCAAAAGTAAGAAAAATATTACTTGGTCAATACTTCCGACAAAAATTGTTGCAAATATTGCTCCAAGAATTCATGTCGCTGTTTTGCAATTTTCTTAGCAGCATTGGTATTCATCAAATCTTTCAACAATAATAGCTTTTCATAAAAATGATTTATCGAATTAGGATTATCAAGCGATGACTGGGTATTGGGTGCAACATCGAAATCATAAAACGGTCGATTCTTAAATCCGCCATAACTGAACGCTCGTGCTATGCCAATGGCTCCAATTGCATCGAGCCTGTCGGCGTCCTGTACAATAGCAAGTTCTTTAGTCATGATTTTAGGTTTTCCTTTCCGAAATGAGATATTCTTGATAATAAAATCAATTTGCTTAATGTCACAAGACTCTACACCTGCTTCGGCAAGAAATGTTGTTGCAATGATTGATCCCATTTCTTCGTCTCCATTATTAAATTTCGCGTCGGCAATGTCGTGAAGTAATGCTGCTAACTCAACAACAAGAAGATTGCAAGTTTCGCTAGGTGCTATTTCGCAAGCATTTTTATGAACACGAAATGCATGTAGGGCGTCGTGTCCCGATTCGGCTCCACGTAATTGATTGTTTACAAATTGTTTTGTTCTTTCAATTATAGAATTCTTGTGCGATTTTTTCATTACCATATATTGTTTCTATTCCATTTCATTGGTTGGCGAACATTCAAATCGGCATAAGGTTTGCCCAAATGGATAGATTCCGTATGAGTCAATCCCTGTTCTGTTCCTGAATACATAACAACAGGTTGATTACATTGCTTCAGCATCGCAAAAAGGCGTTTTACCTTTGCAAAATCATCGCCACATTCAAACATAATACGATTGGTGTCATGGTTATCAAGAAAAAGGACAAGCGAAAAATCATCACGATATCGTTTAAAATGTCTTTGCAAGGCTTTTAGAATCTGATCTTCGGGTTTACCTTCTCTAACACATTTTTGCAAAATAATATTCAGAGCTTCAAAATCCAATACTCCATCGAGTAGACCTACATACTGTTCCTGCACACGTTCTTGCGAAATGCCAAAATGTTTATGAAACAAGATATGTTTTATTCTCAGAGTATTATACACATTGCCCCTGATTCCTTCAATCCATGCTTCTCCGATTAATTTAACCGACGGATTTACCTCTTTTAATTTCCGACTTAACTCAGACAGAAACGATCTCGAAACACCAATGACATGGTCGATTCTAAAAGCATCTATACCTTTCTTCATCCAAAACGTAGCGTTATCGATAAAATACTGTCGAGCTTCTGGTTCATCAAGATTTATTTTCGCCAATTCCTTAAAACCAAGAAACGAAAGATATTCGCCTGTCGATTCATTAAAACAAAACCATTTACGATAACGACTGCTGATGTTATTCCGGGCTTCTACAAAATAAGGATGTTCGATGGAACAATGATTGGGAACCAGATCGGCAATAATTTTCATTCCATTTTGATGAGCCATTCTTATCAGATTTTCTAAATCATCGATAGTTCCAAAATGTTCGTCAACCCAATAATAATCGGTAATGTGATATCCATGATAGGCAATTCCTTTATAAAAAGGTGAGATCCAAAGACAATTCACTCCCAGACTTTTAATATAATCAAACTTCTCGATAATGCCTCGAATTGTACCTCCCGCAAAATGAGGTTTCTCAGGTTCAGTCATTGTTTGACCATTAAACCTATCGATTAAAATATGATAAATAAATGCTTCTGACAGCCAGGTTTTTTGCATGAAAATTGTAAATATTTGTTCCGCCAAAAATAAAGAAACTATACTAAGATATATGTTTATTCGTTAAAAATAGAAAGTAAAAAATCGCAAAGTATTAAACAAAATGCAGGATGACAACCGAATAGTACAGCTCGTATGTTTTCTTGCGTTTCTTAAAAGCACATTATTAAATTTAATTTATAACCATTTAAAATAAAGGAGGTCAAAATGAAAAAGTATGGAATGTCAATAGTTTCAGCAATACTTGGAAGTCTTTTCACTTTTGGAGTTATAGCCGGGTATTCACATTACAGATCGAGTCATTCAGCACAAAGTTTCTGGTCGGATAACAATATTCCTGCCAGAAATACATCGTTCAATAGTCAAACTGGCAGTTCAGGTTCTTACCCCGATTTCACCGATGCATCAGCAAAAGTAATGGACGGAGTGGTTCATATTAAAGCAAAACAAATAATAAAAAGTCAAGTTCCTCAGGGTAATTTTTTCATACCCGGAATGCCCGATGATTTATTTCAACAATTCTTTGGAAATCCATATAGCGGGAAAGGACAAAAAACTCCCGATCAGGAACAAATTGGAACCGGTTCTGGTGTCATTATTAAAGCTGATGGATATATTGTAACCAATAATCATGTGGTTGACAATGCCGATGAAATTGAGGTTACACTTCACGACAATCGTACCTTTAAAGCTACAGTCGTAGGTACCGATGCATCAACCGATTTAGCATTATTAAAAATAGAAGCAACCGATTTAAATTGCATTCCACTGGCAAACAGTGATGAAGTGAAAGTTGGTCAATGGGTACTGGCAGTTGGCAATCCGTTCAATCTTAATTCAACGGTAACCGCCGGAATAGTCAGTGCAAAAGGTCGTAACATCAATATTAATAAAGATAAATATGCCATCGAATCGTTTATCCAAACCGATGCCGCCATCAACCCCGGAAACAGTGGTGGAGCCCTTTGCAATCTGAACGGTGAACTGGTTGGAATAAACACCGCTATTGCCAGTCCAACAGGAGCCTATTCAGGCTATGGCTTTGCAATTCCATCGAATATTGTTCGCAAAGTTATCGGTGATATCATTGAATTCGGAACCGTTCAACGAGCCTTCCTCGGTATCAGTATCCGCGATGTAAACTCGGAACTTGCAAAACAAAAAGGCATTGATCTTACCGAAGGTGTATTTGTGGAAGGAATGCTCGAAAATAGTGCATCTAAAAAGGCAGGTGTCAAAGTTGGTGATGTTATTGTTTCAATTGACGGGATAAAAGTAAACTCTACTCCCGAACTACAGGAAATAATAGGCAAACACAAACCCGGCGATGTTATTCAGGTTAAAGTGAATCGCGATAATAAAGAATCAATAATAGCCGTAACCCTTACCGGACAAAATGGAACCACCTCAACGGTTTCGAAAGACGAAGGTGACATATTGAAATCGCTTGGCATTACTATCGAAAATCTTAGTCCCGAGCAGATGAAAAAACTAAATGTAACCGGAGGAGTGAAGGTAACACAGATCAGTGAAGGAATCATCAGCCGTTCCACCGATATGAAAGTGGGCTGCATTATTGTCAAGGTCGATCGACAAGCAGTAAAAGACAAAGATCATTTTATAACAATGATGAAGGCTAAGACGGGTGGCGTTTTAATGGAATGTCAGTACGAAAAAAACAATGCCCATTATTATTACGGCTTTGGATTATAATAGGAGAATCAAACAATAAAAAAGGTTTCATAGTTTGACTATGAAACCTTTTTTATTATCCTTTGTTTCAGAAGTTCCATCCATTCAAAAGGTGTCTCTTCTTCTTTATAATAAGACGTGCCATGTTTTTGGAAACCGGACACGTCTCTTTGCTTTTACAAACGGATGAAGACATTCAGTCCTACGATTCTATATTTTTTCATTCCTTACTTTCTTAAACGTACAGTACTATCATATTGATTCCGAAGTATCGGTGTCTCACTGGGATTGTGACCGATGTTTATTTGTTGCAACGTGAAAGTCGCGTAAAACAATACGTTGTGCCGATGCGGAAACAAACAGGGGTCAATAAAACTGTGCAGTTTGATGATAAGTTAGAACAATTTAAAGACCAACCGATGTAGCTGGATAACAGAACGGTGAAGTGCAATTACCAAACCGTGAAGTGAGGAGATGAAACTGCACCATGTAACAATGAAACGGCGCAGTGTCTCCATCACGATTTGTATTCAATTATTCAGAAATTGCTTCTTATTTTTTTGTCATTTCATAAGAAGTAACAATGCCTTTAATGAAAGCGGAACTAAAACCATGATGTTCCATTTCGTTTAAGCCTGCAATGGTAACACCACGTGGTGTTGTCACTTTATCAATTTCTTCTTCGGGGTGTGAACCAAGTTTTAATAATAGTTCTGCGGCACCTTTGGCTGTTTGAGCAGCAATAAGCTGGGCGTCTTCGGCATGAAAACCAATTTGAGTTCCTCCTTGCGAAGCTGCCCTGATAGACCGAAGGAAATATGCTATTCCGCACGATCCTAAGGCTGTTGCCGAACTCATATATTCTTCATCGATAACCAATGTTTTCCCAACAAGATTAAAGAGTGCATCAACTTCATCAATACAGGTTTTTGCTTTTTCATTTGCCGAAAGACAGGTCATTGATTCCCGAATACGAATTGCGGTATTTGGCATTGCACGGATGATACTGACATCTTTCCCGACAAATTCTTCGATTGAAGACATTGTGTATCCGGTAACACACGAAATAATGATATGTTTGTTGCTAATTTCGTTCTGCACATCTTTCAAAATAACTGGTGCAAGAAACGGGAGTATTGTAAAAATAACAATGCGTGCATTTTTTACAGCAAAGATGTTGTCGGATGTAAAGGTAAACCCATCCTGATTGAGATTGCCGGGCAGATCGTTGGGATGACGGGTAATGATAATCTGCGATGCATTGTATTTGCCTGATTGAGCCAGACCTTCAGCAATCGACATCCCGATATTTCCGCCTCCGATGATTGCTATTGTATTTTCAAATGTAAATTGGTGTGCCATAAATGTGCTATTAATTTCTATTCTTCAAAACTACATAATTTTTAATATATGCCAAATTTTTAAACGAGATAAATATTCTTATTTGTTAATTTCTGATATACTAAATTAAAAATCTGATATAGAAAAACTGTAATTCAAAAGAAGAAAGGTGTAAATTAGCCTTCGATTTCGATGTATTAATATAATCACTATTTAGAGGATGAAAATCATCAACAAATATAAAAAAAAAGGCGTTTTACTGATACTTGTTTTTTTATGTAGTCTTTCATTATCATTGACCACACGGGCTTCAATAACAGTGACTCCCAACACCAGAATCAGTCTGTTGACTTGTGGTGCGGGCTATGAAATTTACTCAATGTATGGACATACGGCAATTCGAATTAAAGATTCAAGCATCGGTTATGATTATGTTGTTAATTACGGAATTTTTTCGATGGGGATCGATAATTTTGCGTGGCTCTATTTGAAAGGGGAAACAGATTACGAGGTTGCCGCTTCTACCTTCGAAGACTTTATGGCCGAATACAGAGACGATAATCGTGAAGTGTATGAGAATGAAATTCAGATTCCCGATTCAGGAAAACGAATTTTGCTCGATTATCTTGCATGGAATCTTGAGCCGGAGAACAAAGTATATAGGTATAAGTTCTTCAGCGATAATTGTGCAACCCGAATTCGTGATTTATTGGAACGGAGCATGAAAATATCGTGGAATACAAATCCGCATAACCGCATTGAAAGTCCTGCAAATGCACAATTTACAAATGTTATAAAAGATTATTGGCAAAAGAATACAAACTACACGTTTCGCGATATTATTCTGATTTATCAAGATAAGATACCATGGGTGAATGCAGGAATTCAAATTCCGATAGCAGCACCTGCCGATACACACTTGACCTATCGGGCGGCGATGTTTCTTCCCGACTTTTTAATGGATGCAGCACTTAATGCCAGTACGGTTAGTAATGGGAAATTAATTCCTTTGGTGAAACCGACAATTCAGTTGTTGAGAGCTGATCCCCGATATATTCCTGTAAAATTATCGTGGTTCTTACGTCCGCAGGCTATCATTACAGCATTTTTCCTTCTAATAGTCTTACTTACTATTTATGGCTTATATAAAAAGCGTTTATATCGGTTCATTGATGTTTTCCTTTTGTTAATTACCGGGTTAATAGGCATTCTGCTTGTCTTCATGTCATTCATCAGCGTACATGAGTGTATGCGACCAAATTATAATTTGTGGTGGGCGTTTCCATTCAATTTCTTCGTTGTATTCATCGCACTATTCAGTAAACGATTGATGCTTAAATATTATTTTCTGTTGATGGTGCTCTATGGTTTATTTTTTATTTCGTTGCCATTCATTCCGCAAACAATAGCATTCATTCAATGTGTGTTCCCATTACTTATAATTATAAGATATAGTGCGTATTTTTATTTACAAAAAACGCTTAACAATAAATAAGATATAAAAGCGTTTATTTACAAAAAATATAGATGAATTTAGTTATAGATGTAGGAAATTCAAGAGTAAAGATTTGCTTGTTCGATGGTGAAACAATAATCAAACAAGGCGTCGATTGTAAAACTTCCGTAGAATCGATTATAGCATTTTGTTCAAAATACACCTTAGATAATGTTATTATTTCGTCGGTAACCGATGGAGCAATTGAATTGTATGACCATTTTAAAACACACTACGAGAATACTATTCTGCTTGATGAAACAACCCGATTACCAATTGGGAATTTATATGAATCGCCACAATCGCTCGGGCGAGACAGAATAGCTGCAGCAGTGGGGGCAAATGTGCTTTTTCCTGATCAAAACGTATTAATCATCGATGCAGGAACAGCTATAACCTTTGATTTTGTAAATAGCTTAAATCAGTTTATGGGTGGAAACATTTCACCGGGTTTAAATACCAGATTTAAATCTTTGCATAATTATACAAATAAATTACCTTTGCTCGAAAGTAAAAAAATATGGTCGATACTAGGAAATAATACAAATACCGCAATCATATCAGGTGTACAGCAAGGTATTGTATTTGAGATAGAAGGCTATATTTCATATTTTAAAACACAATATGGAGAAATTTCAGTTGTGTTTACCGGTGGTGATGCTGATATTTTGGCAAAACAAATCAAACATTTGTTGGTAATAGAACCATATTTAGTTTTTAAAGGATTAAACAGAATAGTACAGTATAATGCAAAATAAAAATAAAATAATATGTACCATAGTCTTGTTCTTTGCGATCACAAGCATCCAAGCTCAACGAAATTCCAGTTCTCCATACTCCCGATATGGATATGGTCTTTTAAGTGAAAAATCGCTAAATTTTAATCAAGCATTATCAAATACAGGAATTGCACTCCGTCCGTCAAATCATTTAAATTTTTTAAATCCGGCATCATTTACCGCTATAGATTCTTCTCATTTCGTCTTTGAAGTTGGAGTTAAAAATCAACTTACAACAGTATCAACCGGTGGACAAAAGGCTACAAGATCAAATACGAACCTGGAGTATTTGAGTGCCGGATTCCCAGTTACTCGATGGTGGGGGATGGGGTTAATCATGACACCATTCAGCAAAGTGGGTTATTCATATAAAGAATCTCAAACGTTGATCGATAGTACAAAAATTAATACCTACTACGAAGGTTCCGGAGGCAATACGCAATTTGTATGGGCAAATGGTTTTAAGCCAGTGAAAGGTCTTTCGATTGGAATTAATGCAGGATTAATTTTTGGTGAAACAACATATGATGCATATAATGATCTTACAACTGACGACCTTTCAGAAAACGCATCGAAATTAACAACGATTGATATGAAAGGATTATTTTTCGAAAGTGGAGTTCAATATGAATATAAACTTACGAATACAAAATCAATTATTATTGGTATGACTTTTTCACCCGATCAAAAGTTAAAGACTAAAAAAACATTATTAGTAGAAACAACATTAACAGGAGCATCAGCCGTTGAAGCTGATACCGATGCCATTGTCAAAAGTGATTTACCGATGAAGATAGGTGGCGGACTAAGCTATAATATAAAAGATAAACTACAATGTGGAATTGATTACAAATTCCAAAATTGGACAAATGTTTCGGTATTTGGAGCAAAATCAAGCTATTTCCAAAAGATGAATTCGTTGAATATGGGATTAGAATATTTGCCAAATAAATATTCACCACATGGCTATTTTAAAAGAGTCAGATTTAGATGTGGACTCAGGTTTTTACAATCTAATATAGCGTTACCAGAATCAGAAAGTAATCCCAAATTGTATTCCGTTAACGAATATGCCGGAAGTCTTGGGTTTGGATTGCCTTTAAAAATGTCAGCAAACAATATAAATCTTGCATTTGAATATGGTTCACGATCAACAAAAAGTTCCCTGATGCCCAAGGAAACATTTTTTGTTATAAATTTGAACTTTACTTTAAATGAAAATTGGTTTTATAAACATAAAATAAAATAGACTATGAAGAAAATTACATTTTATGGATTTTTAATGTTGTCACTATGTCTACAAAATAGAGTAAACGCTCAGGATTCGGATGGCGACTCCGATAGTTTGGAATGTACACAAACATATAATCAATTTACAGACGCGTTTGAAAATAATGATTTTGCACAAGCAATGTCACGTTGGAGAACTTGCTTTACCACATGTCCCAAAGTAAGTGTAAATCTTTATATAAATGGAGCAAAAGTTATATCCAATATCATAAAAACGGATTTAACAGAAGCTAGAAAACAGGAATTGATTGATACATTGATGTTATTATACGATAATCGCATAACATATTTCGGACAAGAAGGAAAAGTACTCGGTTATAAAGCCGAAGATCTTTATTTCTATAGACCAAATAAAATTGATGAAGCTTATGAAATGTTAGGCAAATCGGTATTGCTCGAAGGACAAAAGTCAAGAGGTGGAGTTTTGAGTAGCTATTTTTCTGTTGCAACAGAAAAATACAAAAAGCGTCAAATATTAAAAGAAGAAGCAATTGATGTTTATGGCACAGTAAGCCAATATCTTGATGCTAATCTGGCTAAAGATTCTACTGATAAATTTTACAAAAAAGCTAAAAAAGACGTTGACGATTTATATACAAAGGAATTTAATCTGGATTGTGGCGGACTATCTGCATTGTATGGTCCAATGTATGAATCAAACAGCTCGTCGATTCCATTTTTACACAAATTAGATGCTGTTTTCAATGCAAGAAAATGTACCAAGTGCGATTTATATAAATTAGTTTCTCAAAATCTTTTAGAAAACGACCCAACGTCAGAATCATTAGAAAAAATAGCAAAAGAATATATCGCTCAAAATGATTTGCCAAAAGGAATCGAAACATATCAAAAAGCCATAGCAAAAGAAATGGACAATGATCGGAAAGCTGAAATGTATTATAGTCTGGCAGAAGCAACGGTGGTAAATCATGCTCTATCTATAATGTATTGTAATAATGCAATACAGGCAAGTCCAAAGTATGCAAAGCCATACCTTTTGATGTCAAAATTATATGCGAAAGGAGCCGGACGATGTGGAAGCGGTGATCCTAAAAATAGAGCATTCCTTACAAAAACGATGTATTGGGCTGCTACCGATAAATGCGAAATTGCCAAAAGTATAGATCCTAGCCTAACAGCAGAAGCCGATACTTTGATTGCCGAATACCAACAAAAATATCCAACAGCAGAAGAAATTCAGGCTCAGGAATTAAAAGAGGGCGATTCGTATGGAATAAATTGTTGGTTAACAACAGTGACAACAGTTCGGGCAAAAAAAACAATTGAACCTCAAAAATAATTACTCGTGTGGCAAAACCTGTTTCATCATACTATTAAACAGAATGATGTGAACCCTCATAATTATTATATTACAAACATGTTTCTGTCGAGCAAATCATGAGGGCAACTTATAAAATCGTTATCAAAACAATCTTGATTGCATTCGTTTTAGCCTCCTGTTCAAATGATATAAAAACAGTCAATTTAATAACCAAAAAGGAAACCTATCCTGATCTTTCAGCCAAAAAAGTTTCATTTCTCTATACCGATTCAGGGAATATAAAGGCAAATATAAAAGCTCCAGAACTGAGACGATTTTCAAATAGTGAAAAACCATATATGGAATTCACTAAAGGTTTAAATATTGTTTATTTTGGACATTATCCTGATACAAATTCAAGAATATCTGCAAATTATGCAATACGGTGGATTAATGAACGAAAATGGGAAGCAAAAGGCAACGTAATCGCTCGTAATACCAAAGGCGATATCTTAAACACCGAATATTTGGTGTGGGATGAAAAAAAGGAAATAATATATTCAGATAAATTTGTTAAAATCACAACAGGAACCGATGTTATTATAGGTGAGGGGTTTGAGGCTGATCAAACATTTGAAAAATGGAAAATTCTAAAAGTAAAAGGGACAATATCATTAGATAATTCAAAATCAGAAAATAATGGCGAAAGTGAATGAACATTTCAGATTAATTGTTGAATATACATGGTTAGTCATTGCCGTTATATCTATAGCTACATCAATACATTCAGCCTTTCGAAATAGTATAATTCATCGCGACACATTGACGTTCTTGTTTATGGCGACAATCGCCTTCTTGATGTATTTATTCCGTCGAAATATGAGAAAAGGGAATAAAGCAAAGTAACCGTCATAAAAATCATCTTGAAAATTATAAAACACGTAATTTTTTATATATTTGCGTTCTTCAAAAAATAAAGTAACATTATAATCTATTAAAGAAAATGGTTTCAATACAAAACCTTCGAAACAGAGCCGGATTGCTTATTACAATTGTAATAGCACTTGCTTTACTTGCATTTATTCTTGGTGATATTATGAATCCAAGGAAATCAGCTCTTTTTACCAAAGACGATATTATTTTAAAGGTAAATGGCGAAAAAGTACCAGCAACAGCCTATTTTGACATTCAAAAACAAATAGAGTCGAATTATCAGTCAAATGGTCAAACATTAGATGATAATACTCGAAATATGATCGCATCCCAAGCATGGGATCAGCTCTTACGTCAAATTGTACTGCAGCAACAATACGAAAAGCTTGGTTTAGGAATGACGATCGAAGAGCATGGTATTATTGGAATTTCACCCGAAGAATTGCGAGATCTTATTGTTGGAAACAATGTAGATCCTCAAATACAACAAATATTCAAGAATCAAGAAACTGGAGTCTATGATAAAGCTTTAGCCTTAAATTTCTTGCAAAATATGGATAAAGATCCCGAGAAAAAACAAATTTGGTTAACAATCGAAAAACAATTGATAGAAAATCGAATGGCAACGAAATATGCAGCACTGTTAACCCAAGGAATATATACAACAACAGCCGAAGCTAAAATGCTTGTAAAGGAAAAAGGACACAAAGTCGATATTCAATACATTCAAATGCCCTTCTTTACAATGCCGGATGCAGCTTTTAAACCTACAACCTCAGAATTAGAGGCATATCTTGAAAAACATAAAGAAGAGTATAAACAAGAAAAGGCTAGAGATATGGAATATGTTGTATTTCCAATAAAAGCATCTCAAGCTGATGTCAATGCAATAACAAAATCTGTTGTTGATTTAAGCAAGGACTTTAAAACAGCTGATGATAATGAAAATTTTGTTAATTCAAATTCCTCGATTCCTTTTGATGGTAGATTTTACAAAAAAGGAGTATTGCCTGCAAAAGTTGATTCATTTGCTTTCAATGGCTCAAAAGGAGATATGACAGCACCATATTTCGATGGTGAATTTATAAAAGTGAGCAAAATCTCAAAAATAGAAATGATGCCCGATTCTGTAAAAGCTCGTCATATATTAGTTTCAAAACCCAATGCAAAACAAATTATTGATTCAATAAAAGCAGTAATAGAAAAGGGTGAAAATTTCTCGGTATTAGCCTTTAAATATTCAGAAGATAATGGGTCTAAAATGAAAGGTGGCGATTTAGGCTGGTTTAAAGAGGGACAAATGGTTCGTCCTTTTAACGATACTTGCTTTTTGGGGAAAGTCGGAAAATTGTATGTTGTTACAACCCAATTTGGAGTACATTTAATTGAAATACAAGAAAAAGGTAAAGAATCGAAAAAAGTTCAGTTGGCAACGCTTTCTGCAAAAATAGAAGCAAGTACTGCAACTCGTAATAAAATTTATGCTGAAGCAAACAAGTTTGCTGGAGAAAATAGCAATACAGCAATATTCCAAAAAACAGTTAGTGCTAATCCCAAAATAGATAAACGAGTAGCTACCGATTTAAAACCATCCGACAGATCAATTTCTGGCTTGGAATCAGCTCGTCCAATCGTTCGTTGGATGTATGACGCAAAGAAGGGCGATGTATCTTCAGTATTTGATTGTACAAATTCTTTTGTAGTAGCCTGTTTAACTAATATAAAAGAAAAAGGATATGCAGAACTAGAAACAGTAAAAGCCCAAATTGAACCAGAGGTCATAAAAGAAAAAAAGACAGCTAAATTACTAGATGATATCAAAAGAGTCGGTTCTTATAGTTCACTCGCAGACTTAGCAGCAAAACTGAAAAATGTACAGATAAAAGATGCTGCAGGAATAACATTTTCAACATCAGGAGTTGCAGGTGTTGGTTTAGAACCGTCAGTCGTTGGAGTTGCATCAGTTCTCCAGGCAGGAAAGGTATCAAAACCAATATCCGGTAATAATGGTGTTTTTGTTATTGCAGTAACAAAAGTTGATGATACTCCGGTTTCTGATTTTAAAACAGAACAATTACAACAAACAAGAATGAACAAATCACGTTTTGGCTATTATAGCTTTAATGTATTAAAAGATAAATCAGATATTGTAGACAATCGTTTATTGTTTGAATAATGCAATTTTAAGATATCTATAGAAGAGTTGTTCTAGAGGACAACTCTTTTTTGTTGAGTATTACGATTATATATTGAATGAAACTCAATTGTTTTTGAAAAAATATATTGTAATTCGTGTTTATTTAAAAATGAAGTAGTATATTTGGGTTCAAATTAATGTGTTATACCATATTAGACATAGTTATGAGGAAATTATATTTGGTGCTTTCTGTTTTAGCTACAGCTATACTTATTTTCCATTTTAGTTCTTGTAGTAGTTCTAAAGACAAATCATGTGATTGTTGTCAATCATTTAAAAGTGTTGAAAAAACATTACTAGATGCAAATGGAAATCCTGTTGTGATTAAGATTCCGACAGCCTTTACCCCGACTAATTATGCATTTTGCGATTCAAATACCTATGATGCTTCTGGAAATTTAGTTTATACTGGTTGCAGAAAAAATGTTGATGCCGTTTACAATGATAATTTAAATAATTCGTTTAAAATAATAGGAATAGAAAAATTTAAGGGTAATTCATTGATAATTAAAACACTTACGGACACAGCACCATTGGCTCAATATTCGAATTATCAACTTCCCGATAAATCAGGTAATTTAGATGAAGGGTTCGTTGGTATTACGATTGACCATACTTTATATGGAAGTGAGAGGCAACGTTTGGTTGTATCAGGTAGGTATCAATATATACTACAGATCTATAATGATAGGAAAAAACATAATTTGACAACAAGAATTGATAGTATATCCGGATTTTTCTGTATAATTAGGAATGCATCTTTCTGTAATATTGGTTGTCAAGGAGTTGATGCCGGAGATAAATTAATGAAGTAATTTAAAAAAATAAAAGAATGTTTCTTAAAATTAAGAAAAGATACATATATTTGCGACCCAATTAGTTTTGGAATAAATAGTTAGTTCAGTTTTAAAATATAAATTATAAAAAGATGACAAAAGCAGATATCGTGAACGAAATTTCAAAAAGTTCAGGAATTGAAAAAGTGGTTGTTCAGAAAACAGTTGAGTCGATGATGGATGTAATCAAAGATTCTTTGTCTAAGGGAAACAATGTTTACTTAAGAGGTTTTGGTAGTTTCGTAATCAAAAAAAGAGCTAAAAAAACAGCTAGGAATATCTCGAAAAATACAACTATTATTATTCCAGAACATAATATTCCTTCATTCAAACCTGCTAAAACATTCGTAGGTAGCGTAAAATCAAAAGTAAAATAATTAGGAGGAATATATTATGCCAAGCGGTAAAAAAAGGAAACGCCATAAAATGGCTACTCACAAACGCAAAAAAAGACTTAGAAAAAATAGACATAAGAAAAAATTGCGTTAGTCGTATAGAATTCAAATGCAGTAATCCTTTAGAACTCTTGTTCTAAAGGATTACTAATTAATAAGCAAGTGATACGCAGAGTGTCGTTTATCACAATTTAAAAGGAGATTTTTCGTTGAGTAATGAATTAATTATAAGTGCCAATTCGAGTGAAGTTAATATTGCACTCCTTGAAGATAAGGGTCTTGTAGAATTGAACAAAGAACGTAGCAGTACCAAGTTTGCTGTTGGCGATATCTATTTAGCTAAGGTTAAAAAGATTGTATCTGGATTAAATGCAGTTTTCGTGGATTTAGGATATGAAAAGGATGCATTCCTTCATTATCATGATTTAGGGCCTCAATTTAGTTCTTTGAGTGCATTTCTCAATTTAGCACTATCATCAAATAGACCAGTTACTTTTAACACGTTTGAATGCATCCCTGATATAGATAAGAATGGGAATATTTCTGATGTAATTAAATCTGGTCAATATATTCTAGTCCAAGTGGCTAAAGAGCCCATTTCGACAAAAGGGCCTCGACTCTGTTCGGAAATTTCAATAGCTGGTCGAAATATAGTTTTGATACCCTTTTCAAATACTGTTTCGATATCCAAAAAGATTGAATCGATTGAAGAAAAACAGCGTTTAAAACAAATTATTACAAATATAAAACCAAGGAACTATGGCGTAATTGTTCGTACGGTAGCTGTAGGTCATAGTGTAACCGAATTAGAAGAAGAATTAAAAGGGCTGATTCAGAAATGGGAAAGCCTTATTCAGAATATATTTAGCTATCGGACGCAAACTCCAAAGTTGATTATTAGCGAATTAGATAGAATAACATCTATTTTACGCGATATATTAAATCCAACATTTACAAATATAGCCGTTGATAATAAGGAAATATTTGATGAAGTAAACGAATATCTTAAAGCTAGAGTCCCTGACAATGAAACAATCACAAAGCTTTATACAGGAGGTATTCCTATTTTCGAATACTATGGTGTAGAGAAACAAATCAGATCTCTTTTTGGTCGTCATGTCCCTATTAAAAATGGAGCTTATTTAATCATTGAACATACAGAAGCACTTCATGTCATTGATGTGAATAGTGGAAATCGTACAAAGTTTGAAAAAGATCAGGAATCGAACGCTTTTGATGTAAATAGTATGGCTGCTGTTGAAATAGCTCGTCAATTACGTTTACGTGATATGGGAGGTATTATTGTTGTCGATTTTATTGATATGAAAGATCCTGAGAATAAAGCAAAATTGTTTGAAGTTGTGAAACTGGCAATGGCAAACGATCGGGCTCGTCATAATATTCTTCCGTTAAGCAAATTTGGTATTTTACAAATTACACGTCAACGCGTTCGTCCTGAGAATAATATTGTAAACTTAGAGGTTTGTCCTTGTTGTAACGGCAAAGGTGAAATTTCTCCATCGTTAAATATTGTTGATAAAATCGCAGACGATTTAAATCATATTTCGAAAGTTCTTAAAAGGAAAAATGTTATACTTCTGATCCATCCTTTTATTGAGGGCTATTTGAAAAAAGGATTGATTTCTATTGTTTATAAATGGCGATGGAAATATAAAATATGTTTAAAGGTAAAAAGTGTTAGTTCGTTCAATTATCTCGAATATAAATTTGTTGATAAAAAGGGCGAAGATATAGCTCTTTAAGCTTCGATCTTCTCATAATATTCATCAATAAGAAGATTCCTTTGAGCTGCTGCACTGGTTGCTAATTCATCGCATCGTTCATTCTCCTTGATATTAGCATGTCCTTTGATCCAGACCATTTTTATCTTTTGTTTACGGGCAACAGTTAGGTATCGCATCCATAAGTCAGGATTCTTTTTATCTTTAAATGCTTTTTTTGCCCAGCCGTCAACCCATTTTTTCTCTATAGAATCGACAACATATTTGGAATCACTATAAATAATGACTGTATTCCCTTCTTGTTTCAAACTCTCTAGCCCAACAATGACGGCCAAAAGCTCCATTCTATTGTTTGTTGTAAGACGAAAACCTCCATTTAATTCTTTCCGGAACTGACCACAGAGAAGAACAACGCCATAACCGCCGGGGCCAGGATTTCCGGTCGAAGCTCCATCTGTATACATAATTATTTCAGCCATTATTCTATCAAAGTCATTTCGTTAACCAAATGCGTTGCTCCTGCAAATTTATCTATTACGAAAAGGACATAACGGATATCTACATTTATTGTTTTTTGCATTTTGGGCTCAAATTTTGTATCTCCACTTAGAGCTTCCCAATTTCCATCAAATGCAATGCCTATTAATTCTCCATTAGCATTCATTACTGCACTTCCAGAGTTTCCGCCTGTAATATCATTGTCTGTTGTAAAACAGACACGCATTGTATCGTTTTGTGCATATTTGCCATAATTGTGAGTTCTGTAAAGACTTTTTAGTTTTTCGGGAACAATAAATTCTGAATTTGTAGAGTCTTCTTTTTCCATCACGCCCTTAAGCGTTGTATAATAGTTATAAAAGACAGCATCACGTGGTTTGTAATCGCTTACTTTCCCATAAGTTAATCGAGGAGTTGAATTTGCGTCGGGACTAAATATTGAGTCTGGATTCATTTCTTTTAATCCCTTAAAATAGAGGTATTTTGCTTGCTCAAAATTTGAATTAAAAAGTTGTTTCTTTCCATTGATTAATCTTAAAATTTCTAAGGCACTCATCATATCATTATAGACAATATCTTTGTTTAATTTGTCAAAATCTCGGGTTTCAATTATGTTTCGCATTACCTTTTTATCTGTCAAGATCGTTTTCCCGTAAATTTTATTGCAATATTTCGGGATATTGCCATTGTATTTTTTGACAATGGTTTTAATAAATGAAGGGTAATAAGCTGGATCTACGTTCCTAATAAATAGTTGTACTAATTCACAAAAAAGTGATTTGTCAACTTCTATATTATAATTTTTATAGAAATCCTCAAATCGATAATTCAATTCTTTTATGGCATCTCCGACTACTGTTGAATCTTGTGGATTTCGGTTGAGTGTTCTACGAGTATCATAAAATACGTATGCAAAATCTATGATTTCAGGACCTTCAAATAAGTCTTCAAGTATATAATCATAAGCTGTTTGATATTGTTTTCGAGCTTCAAAATAATTTTTAAAATCGGGGAATACATCTTTATACTTCGCCTTTCTGGAAGAATCACCATTGTCAATCCATTGAATAAAAGACTGCTCTTGCGTTTCTTTTTCTGGAATAACATTAAGTTGTTTCAATGCTTTATTTTCACCAATAAAATATTTCCAATAATTACTTGATGAATTGTATTTATCGCAGTATTTAATTTTTAAATCAGGATCTGAATCCATATATTGTTTGATTATATCAAGCTTTTTGGTACGAATAATCACTCTATTGGCATTTGAAAATATCTTGTTATCAATAGCATAGGATGTCATATATCGATCGGTTGAACCTGGAAATCCCATAATCATTGTAAAATCGCCTTTTTGGTATCCTTTAAGTGATATTTTTAAATTATTATTGGTTTTTAAAGGAATATTGGTTTTGTTATATTCTGATGGATTTCCTGCTGTATCAGTATATATTCGCAACATGCTGAAATCGCAAGTATGTCGAGGCCACATCCAGTTATCAGTATCTCCGCCAAATTTGCCTAATGATTCTGGAGGAGCTCCAACTAAGCGAATATCAGAATATGTTTTGTAGATAAATAAGTAGTAAGCATTATTATCGAAAAATCCTGTTATGGCAGCACTTTGACCTTTTTTCTTATGTCGTTTTTCAATAGCTGATGAAAGTGAATCAATTTTAGTTTGCCTTTCGGAAAGAGAAACTTTTGAGACCAAGGGAAGAATGCTATCGGTTACATCGATAATTTTTATAAGTATTGACGCTGTAACATTTTGGTTTTGTAGTTCTTCAGTATAATTCTTTGCCCAAAAACCATCACGAACATAATTACTCGAAAGACTAGAATGTTTTTGAATCATATCGAACCCACAGTGATGATTGGTTAGCACTAATCCATTTGAAGAAACAAGTTCGGCGGAACAAAAAAACTGAGTTGGATCAGAGGCCATTGCTAAACCAACAATCCCGTCTTTTATACTCGAATGATTAATGCTATATATTTGATCGGGAGTTAATCGACAACCTTTTGTTTCTATGTGTAATTTGTCGAGCATTGTATATAACCACATTCCTTCGTCGGCTTTCACTGTTGTAAAACAAACAAAAAGACAAAGTGTTATAATACTATTTTTTATTCGTAACATAATACAATTGAATTTTATGGGATGAAGAAAAACCTTATATCTATCATATTAGTAACAATTTATACAGTTTTTTGTAGATGGGTGACAATTTTATTAGCCAATACTGATGAAAGTTTCATTTTTGATTCTATAGTCCAGCCTGCAATATGAGGTGTTAATATAACATTTTTACTTTGTATAAGGTAATTAAATGCATCGGGCATATTGTTTGTCAAGAAATCTTGAAAATTGAAGTTTTCATATTCCAAAACGTCTAATGCAGCTCCAACAACATGTCCTGTTTTTAAGTGTTTTACCAAATCGTTGGTTTTAACAACTTTACCTCTTGCGGTGTTGATTATAATAATATTTTTTTTACAATTTTCCAAAAATTCATCATTCACCATTTCAATGGTTTCAGATGTTTGTGGTACGTGAAGACTAATGATGTCGGAACTTTCAAATAGTTCGTTCAATGATGCTTCTTTTGCAAATTGATTCCCGTAATTGGTTTTATATTTATCGTAAGCTAAGACTTCAACATCAAAGCCACTTAGCTTTTTGGCAAAAGATTGTCCCATATTTCCATAGCCAATAATGCCAATGGTTTTACCATTTAGTTCAATACCGCGGTTTCCTTCTCTGTCCCATTTTAAATTACGGACTTCGGAGTCAGCCTTATTTAAATTATTCATTATTGACAGCAACATTCCTATAGCTTGTTCTCCAACCGCATCGCGATTTCCTTCGGGCGAATTGATACAAGCAATGCCTTTTGATTCGGCATACGGAATATCTATGGTTTCCATTCCGGCACCTGTTCTGCCAATTACTTTGAGATTCTTTCCCGCATTGATGAATTCTTTGTCCGCAAGTATTTTACTGCGAAGTATCACACCTTGATATTTTTCAATAATAGCCAAGGCTTTTGCACGATCAAGATCCGGCTTGTAGTCAAAAACGATACCTGCCAATTTAAAAATCTCAATCATAGACGAATGAACCTCGTCAATAATAAGAATAGTATTTATCATAAATTACCTATCGAATGAAAGTTGCTGACCTTTGATTTGTTCAGTAAAAACACCTTTATCATAAACTAGATTGCCATTAACATAAGTCTGTTCAACTTTCGAGTGGAAGCATTGACCTTCGAATGGAGACCAACCACATTTATAAAGAATATTTTGCTTTGTAACAACCTCTGATGTATTAAGATCAACGATAGTTATGTCTGCAAAGAAGCCCGGTTTTAAGAAGCCTCGTTTATGAACGTTGAAAATAACTGCAGGTGTATGACACATTTTTTCAACTACTTTTTCTATGCTGATTTTCCCTTGATGATAAAACTCCAACATAGTTACCAATGAATGTTGGATTAGCGGACCTCCGGACATTGATGACGTGTACAACCCAGATTTTTCTTCAATGGTATGAGGTGCATGGTCTGTCGCTACAATATCAATTTTATCATTTAATAATGCTTGAAATAATGCAAGTTTATCGGCTTCTGTTTTAATGGATGGATTCCAGCGAATCTGTGCTCCCTTTGATGCATAGTCTCGATCATCGAACCAAAGGTGATGAATGCAGACTTCTGCTGTAACTTTTTTTTGTGACGCCGGCATACAATTATCTAACAAGTCCATTTCTTTAGCTGTTGATAGGTGTAATAAATGTAGGTGTGCACCATATTTATGTGCTAAATCAACAGCTTTTGCTGAAGAGCGGTAACAAGCCTCTACATTCCTGATAATTGGATGGAATGCAATTGGAATATCATCGCCAAATTGGGCTTTATAATGTGCTAGGTTTGCTTGAATAATTGGTTCTTCTTCACAATGTACCGCAATCGGTAGCTTTATATTTTGAAAAATATTTTGCAATGCTTCTTTGTTGTCAACTAGCATATTACCTGTTGATGAACCCATAAATATTTTTACGCCACACGTTTTGGTTCGATCAATTCGTTCTAATTCAGAGAGATTGTCGTTTGTTGCTCCAAGATAGAATGAATAATTGGCTAAAGATTTAGATGCTGCATTTTTGTTTCGTTCGTTCAATAGAGCAATTGTTGTAGTTTGTGGTTTTACATTTGGCATATCCATAAACGAAGTTACACCTCCTGCCACCGCAGCTTTTGATTCGGTATAAAGATCCCCTTTATGTGTCAATCCTGGATCTCTGAAATGCACCTGATCGTCAATTACTCCTGGAATAAGTAGTTTGCCTTTAATATCAATGCAGATTTCGTTTGTATATTGATTAGGAACTGCTCCTTCAAAAACAGCTTCAATTAATTCTGATGCGATTACGACACCTCCGACGAATGACTTTCCTTCATTAACAATCAAAGCATTGAATAGAACCGTTTTGTTCATTAGGCTATCTTTTATATTTCTTAAACCAACTCTGAATTTTAAGTTTCATGACACCAAAAACAGCTTCTTTTATTATTCCTTTACTCATTTTTGAGGTTCCTTCTGTTCTATCTATAAATATTATGGAGACTTCTTTGATCTTAAAACCATATTTCCATGTATTGAATTTCATTTCAATTTGAAATGCATAACCTTTAAATTGAATTTTATCAAGATTCAATGTTTCAAGCACGTTCCTTCGGTAACATTTGAATCCGGCAGTTGTGTCATCAATAGGCATTCCTGTTATAAGACGCACGTATTTCGATGCATAGTAAGAAAGCAAAAGCCTGCTCATTGGCCAATTTACAACATTTACTCCAGTAGCATATCGTGAGCCAATAGCCAAATCAGCACCGTCGTTTTCGCATGCATTAAGTAATCGTGATAAATCATCTGGATTGTGAGAAAAGTCGGCATCCATTTCAAAAATATAGTCGTATTTATTTTCGATTCCCCATTTAAAGCCAGTGATGTATGCGGTTCCAAGTCCTTGTTTACCCTTTCGTTCAATAATTGAAATTCGTGTTGGAAATTCAACCATAAGACGTTTCACGATATCAGCAGTGCCGTCTGGAGAGCCGTCTTCTATAATAAGTATATGAAATTCAGGCTGAAGAGTTAGTACTTTTCTGATTATTCGTTCGATGTTTTCCTTCTCATTATAAGTTGGAATGATGACTACGTTTTTAGACACAAATAGAGTTCTTGAAATGGTTAAAAATGAGTTATATTGGGCAAATATAGAGAATTTTATTGTTTGACACAATATAAAAAGAAAATTGGAAATGACTTTTATCTAAACATTTTCGTTTGTTCCATTCTTTTTTTTATGTAGGTTTGTTTTGAATAATTTTACAAACTTCAGTATGACTATAAAAACAAAACAAAGCATTGTTCCTATGCTTATTATTGGTGTTCTCTTTTTTATCTTCGGGTTTATTACATGGCTTAATGGAACATTAATTCAGTATCTTAAAATTGCCTGTGAATTAAATACGTATCAATCTCTTTTGGTGGCATTTGCGTTTTATATTTCTTACTTTGTTATGGCATTACCGTCATCTTGGATTTTAAAAAGAACTGGATTTAAGAAAGGGATGTCTCTTGGATTGGTTGTGATGGCTTGTGGAGCAATATTATTTATTCCTGCGGCTCATTCTCGGACGTATGAACTTTTTTTAGCCGGACTTTTTATAATAGGAACAGGTCTATCGATTTTACAAACAGCATCTAATCCATATATCACAATTGTAGGACCAATCGAAAGTGCGGCTAAACGAATTAGTATAATGGGAATTTGTAATAAAATTGCAGGAGTTCTGGCTCCTTTAATCCTTGGGGCGATAGTTTTGTCGGATGCCGATTCTTTGGTTGCCAATTTAAAAGTCATGGATGCTTCGGAAAAGTTTTTACAACTCAATGAACTAGCATCTAGGGTGATTTTCCCTTATGCACTAATGGCAGGTATACTTGTTGTCCTTGCTATACTCGTTTTGTATTCTCCACTTCCTGAAATTGAAATGGAACAAGAGTTGACTGAAGACTCTGATTCAGAAAAAACAACTATAATTCAATATCCAAATCTTGTACTTGGAGTTATTTCCTTATTTCTTTATGTTGGAGTTGAAGTTATGGCTGGCGATACTATTGGAATTTATGGAAAATCTCTAGGCATTCCTTTATCCGAAACTAAAAACTTTACCGCGTTTACGCTAATTGCTATGATCGTCGGATATATTATCGGTATCGCAACAATGCCTCGATTGATTAGTCAGTCAAAAGCGTTGATGGTCTCTGCTGTTACAGGAATATTGTTTACCGTTTTAGCTATACTTACTCATGGATATGTGTCTGTATTATTTATTGCTTTACTAGGGTTGTCGAATGCTTTGATGTGGCCGGCAATTTGGCCATTGGCAATACATGGACTTGGAAAATTTACAAAAACGGGGTCTGCATTGCTAGTAATGTCGATAGCCGGAGGTGCAACATTGCCATTACTTTACGGTCGATTGGCTGATATTGAGTTTATTGGAAACCAACAAGCATATTGGATTATGGTTCCGTGCTATTTGTTTATCCTTTTTTATAGTTTAAAAGGATTTAAACTGAAAGGATGGAATCGTTAAATTATTTTGCCATTAAAAATTTAATGGCTTTTGGTAAATTATAGATAATATCGTTTGCTGTTACGCAATATTCCGTTAATTCTTCGGCAGCGAAATCGCCTGCCAATCCATGAATATATACTCCATAGACTGCAGCATTTTGAGGGGTGCAACCTTGAGCAAGTAATCCGGCAATAATTCCAGTTAAAACATCTCCTGAGCCGGCGGTTGCCATTCCTGGATTCCCTGTTGAATTAAAAAAGACGTTACCTTCAGGAGTTGTAATGCTTGTCCGGAATCCTTTCAAAACGATAAAAATATGTAGCTTTTTTGAATACTCTATTTGTGTGTTTAATCTTGATAAAGAATCATTTGACATGCCAAACAACCGCTCAAATTCTTTAACGTGAGGTGTGATTATTGCATTCTTTGGTATTTCATTTATAGCATTTTGTAGCGAAATACAGTTTAACGCATCAGCGTCAATTACAATAGGAATGCTAGTTTTAGATATAAAGCTGATTATTGCATCCTGAGTTATAGGATTGGTTCCAATTCCGGGACCAATACAAATGCTGGTAATTCTATCAGTTGACGGAATTTTGCAAATCAGATTTTCTTCATCGTCGATATCAACCATTACTTCAGGAACGGCTGTTTGTAAAATAGTGGTACCACATTTGGGAATATGTGCAGTTACCAATCCTGCACCAATTGTTAATCCCGCTTTTGAGGTTAAAATAGCTGCACCCATTTTTCCCAAGCTACCGGCAATGGTCAGAATATGTCCACATGTACCTTTGTGTGCAAATCTTTCGCGTCTTTTTATGATGATTTGTTCCTTTTGTGTAAAAGAATAAATGGTCTCGATTTTTTCAATTGCCTTGGGATGGAGTCCAATAGGAATGATTTTTATTTCGCCAATATATTTTCCATTTTCCGGGAACATGCTCGCCAGTTTAGGAAATTCAAGGGTATAAGTATAATCTGCTTTTACAATGGTTTGATTTTCTTTGGCAATACCATCTCCATATAACCCTGATGGTAAATCAATTGAAACTATTAAAGATTGTGATCTATTAATTGTTTCTATTATTTCTTTTTCAATTCCGACAACAGGTTTTGAAAGTCCTGACCCAAGGAGACCATCAATAATGACATCAAATTGCTTTGGATGCAAATGACAAAAGTCATCATTAAGTTTTGTTTCTATTTGTTTAAGAAAATGATTTGTTTCGGGTTTACATTTGGCAGGATCAAAAGAATAGAGTGTAATATCATAGCCTCTTTTCTTTAGTTTTATTGCTAAAGCTATGGCATCACTGCCATTATTGCCTTTTCCTGCAACTATCGCAATCTTCTTCTTGCAATCTATTTGCTCAACAATTGTGTTATAAAGGGCATCAGCAACTCTTTCTATAAGATTAATAGAAATTATTGGTTCATGCTCAATTGTATAAGCATCGATTTCTCGAATTTGAGCTGTCGTAAAAAGTTTCATCGGAATCGAGTTTCGTAACGTAAAAGGAATGGGCTAAATCATTTTCGACATTGGAACTGTAACTGTGAATTTCACCCCCTGACCAACAGTACTTTCTAATTCAATATCACCACCTAAACGCTGTGTAATAATGTTATATGTAATATTCATTCCTAATCCGGTACCAACTGGCATGTTTGTTGTAAAGAATGGATCAAATACTTTTTTCATATTTTCTTTAGGAATTCCTTTACCGTTATCACAATAAATTATATGTAAGATCTCATTTTCAACAAAGACTTTTATGTTCATTTCTCCGTGCTGATCTTCTTCAAATGCATGCATTAAAGAGTTATTTATAAAATTTGTGATAATTTGGTAATAAGAACCTGGATAACTGTTAATGACAATATTATCGGGGCAGTCGAGAGTCATTTTTACTGGACGGGTTTTAAGTTTCGGACCAAGACTGCGGACTATGTCATTAAGGTATTCCAAAAAATTAAACACTCGTTTTTGTTCTGTCATATTATCTACCGAAACTTGTTTAAAGCTTTTGACGAGTTCGGCTGTTCTATTCAAATTTGAAAAGATGAGGTCACAGGCTTGTTTTGTTGTTTCCAGATAACTTTTCAATTCACTCATGGTCATCTTTTTTGTCGAGAATGATTCTTCCAATTGCTCTGTTTTTGTAACCATTGATGACGAGGCTGCAATGCCAATTCCTACAGGAGTGTTTATTTCGTGAGCTACTCCTGCAACCAAACTACCTAGTGCAGCCATTTTTTCGGAGTCAACAAGTTTTTTCTGTGTGCTCTTTAATATCTGTAATGTTTGGTCAAGATGTTCTTTTTGTTTTTCAAGTTCATCTTTTTGTTCCAAGACATAGTCACGTTGATCTTGAAGTTGATCGCGTTGTTGTTCTATTTCTTTCTTTTGAGCCAGAATCTCGGCTTCAGCTTTCTTAATAATTGTAATGTCTGCATCAATTGATACCATTTTCGAAACGTTACCGTTGGCTCCTAGAATCGGAGTTAAAGTAACATTTACCCAAATTTGATTTCCTTTTTTGTTTGAAGCAAGTAATTCATAGCTTTGGGTTTCAATATTATTTTTACAATAATCAAACTTTTCTTTTATGTATTGAGGCGTTTTCGGACCAATCATATTTCGACTGATATTGTTGATTAGTTCTTCATAGGTAAATCCAAAAAGTCGTGTATATCCTTCGTTGACCCATTCAAAATTCCCATCGGCATCCATTATCATAACAGCATTGTCGGTTTCGCTTGCAACAATCGAAAGTTTTTGTAGTTCTAAATTCGACAATTCTAACGCAATAGCTTGATTGGCAATTGTTTCATTTTGTTCTTCAATGTTTTTATTCCGTTTTGCCAACAAAATGCTGGCTTTCTTCTTTATTTTATATCGTGCTAAAACTAAGAAGATTGCAAAGACTAAGAAGATGAGCATACCAACTGCTGCAAAAATCAAATTCCGTTGATATTTCCGTTTCTCTTTTAGTATTCTGATCTCTTTGTTTTTAATACTTGATTCATAGTCTGAAAAAAGCTTTTGCATCTGAATTTCATGACTTAACAAGAGTACTTGTTTGCGTGATTTTTCATTATCGTCTTGAAATTCTGAAATTTGACGTCCATCTTCATCTAATAGTATGGAATAATTGGTCTTTATATATTTCTCGTAATATTGAAATGCCTTTTCATCATCGCCCATTTGTTCGTACAATTCTGATAATGATTTGTAGTTGCTTGAGAGTATGTCTGTGTTTTCTAATAATGTTGCTCTTTTAATACTTCTGTTAAAGTATGTTAATGCATTGTTGTTTTGCGATTGTTTCCTGAAAATATTTCCAATATTATGTTCAGATATTGCAATACCTACTTCATCTTTTATTCTTGTTTTTATTGCTATCGATTTGTTATAGTAGCTGTATGCTTTACCATATTGTCCGGTTTCGAAAAGTACATTTCCTATATTGTTGAAGAATATGGCATCCGATTTTTGATCGCTTTTAATTGAGTCATTTGTTTTAATGGCTTGATTAAAACTGTTTATTGCATTTTTGTAATCTTTCTTTAAGAAGTAGACAACACCAATGTTGTTTATCGAAGAAATTATGTCTTTTTGCCTCTTTGATAATTTATCGTTTGCTAACGATTTATCGAAGAAATACAACGTACTGTCATAATTTTTGTCTTCCAGATAGATGGTTCCGATGTAATAGTTTGATTCTGACAATCCTGCTGTATCTTTGATTTCGTTTGAAAGTCCGATTGCTTTTCTAAAATAGTATTTTGCTTGTGTTAGTCGGAATGTATTGAAATAGACAAATGCCATTTCCTGATATGTTTCGGCTATACCTTTCTGGTCGTTTATACTTTGTCGGAGAGTTATTGAATTATTAAAAATATCTATTGCTTTTTCGTATTTAAAGAGATTGTAATATGCCGTAGCTTTTACATTCAAAGCCAGGCATGCTTCTCTTATGTTTTTATTCTCTTTGAATAATGAGAATGCAATGTCTAAATAAGCAATTGATCGTTGAAAGTCATTATGGTTGGAGTAGTAAACGGCTGTTTTGTTGAATAATTCTGCTATTTTCCGTTTATCTTTTGATTTTAAGACTGTTTGAAAGTCTTCTATTTTTTTTGTTCCTTCATTATGAAATTCAAAAGTATCGATTTTCGAAAGTTCTTCAATTGTCTGTCCAAATCCCGAAAAAGTTGTGAGAATCAATAAGAATAATATGCTGTTGCGGAACTTCAAAATTCTATTATTATGCGTGAATTTTAATACCAATAACTAAAACATCATCAATTTGTCGGAAATTGCCTCTCCATTTTAAATGTTCTTCATATAACACATTCTTTTGCTCTTCCATTGGCAGATTCCTTATACTAAAGAGTAAATCCTTGAATCGGTGAAGCATAAATTTTTGATTTTTTTCTCCGCCAAATTGATCTTGATAGCCATCAGAAAAAAGGTAAATAGACATATCTTTATCTATTTTCATTTCATGATTCGAAAATCTCGGTTTTTGAAGTATTGTAAAAAGTCCTCCAATTGAAAACATATCTCCTTCAATCATCTCTATTGTATCTCCGGAAACAACAAAAACGATGTGATTTGCACAGCCTATTTGTATCAGTTTATTTTCATAATCAACCTGACAGAGTGTAATGTCCATTCCATCGCTTTGAATGTCGTCTTTATCGTTGTCTTGATTTAATGATTCAATGATACTTCTATTTAATTCCTGTAGAGCATCTGCTGGATTAAATATTTTTTTGCCAGCTACAATTTCACTTAGAATTGTTTTGCCAATCATAGACATAAATGCTCCGGGAACGCCATGTCCGGTACAGTCGGCGGCTGCTATAAAAATTTTGCTATTTGGATTCCCATCGGCATCTGTTGGAGGACATGCCACCCAATAGAAATCACCACTTACAATATCTTTGGGTTTGTATAAAACAAACGACTCCGGAAAATGATGCTTAACAAACTTGTCTGATGGTAGTATTGAATCCTGAATCTTACGAGCATAGTTTATACTATCGGTAATCTTGTTTTTTTGTTCCTCAATTGTCCGGGTACGTTCTTTTACTTTCTCTTCAAGCGATTGACGGAAACCTTCGATAATCATCATTGAGCTGTATGATCGTAGACTTGATAATACCGAGGTAAAAATAGTATCGTCGGTAAGGTCGGTTTTGGTTTTATAATCGTTGATTTCATAAGTCAAAACCACTTCTTTCTTAGGAGCTTGACCCGGTTGTCCGGTCCATAAAACGATACGAATAAAATGATTTTTTAATTCCTCACGAATGAATTTTACAAAATTTAGTCCTGCATGGTCTGTTTCCATAACAACATCGAGCAATACAAGGGCAACGTCATCATTGGAAGTAAGTATTTCACGAGCTTGTTCGCCTGAATAAGCATCAAGGAATTGTATCCGTTTATCTTCAAAAATGAAATTATCAAGTGAAAGTTTGATGACGGAATGAATGTCCTGTTCGTCATCAACTATTAGTATTTTCCATCGTTCGCCAGAGTCATGAATCTCTTGTTCAGGTTCTTCTTCGGCAAAAAGCGAATCGAAGTTATCGTCATCAACAACCATAATTATTCTTTGTTTGCCGTAAAAGTATATAAAATTATTATAATAACCAACGAAGAAAAATTTTAAGATATCAATCTTATTGTGTGATTATTAGTTAAAAAGATTCAAATTCAAATCTTTTACTTATTTTTGATGAAACGATTTCATAAATAATGATTGACAAATACGAACAGATACTTCTAAAATATTGGGGATTCGCACATTTTCGTCCACTTCAAAAGGATATTATTGAATCAATATGTGCGGGCGACGATGCCTTGGGTTTGATGGCAACCGGTGGCGGAAAATCTATAATCTTTCAGGTTGCTGCATTACAACTGGAGGGTGTTTGTCTGGTGGTTACTCCGCTCATCGCATTAATGAAAGATCAGGTTGATAATCTTATAGCCCGACATATAAAAGCTGTTGCAATCTATTCGGGAATGAGCATCAGCGAGATTGAGATTGCCCTTGATAAATGTATCTGGGGAAATTATAAATTTTTATATGTTTCTCCCGAAAGACTTAAAACCGAAAGATTTCAAGAAGCCTTATCGCAAATGAAAATCTGTTTGATAACGGTTGATGAAGCTCATTGTATCTCTCGGTGGGGATATGATTTTCGTCCCTCGTATCTTGAAATTGCAAAGATTAGAGAATTATTGCCCGATGTTCCTGTTCTAGCACTTACGGCAACAGCTACTCCCGATGTTATTGATGATATAATGGACAGACTGCTGTTCAAACGGAAAAATGTCTTTTCATCAAGTTTCGAACGTAAAAATCTAACGTTTCTGGTTCGAGAGAAGGAAGATAAGATCGGATACATGCTCAGTATTGCTGAAAAGGTTCGTGGCGTTGGGATTGTCTATGTTCGTAACCGCAATAAAACACGTGAAATAGCTCAATTATTTCAACGTAAAGGCTATAATGCCGATTTTTATCACGCCGGTTTATCTCCTGAAGAACGCGTCTATAAACAGAACAAGTGGAAAGCTAGCAATAATATGGTAATGGTTTGTACCAATGCTTTTGGGATGGGCATTGATAAAGCCGACGTCCGTTTTGTTGTTCACCTCGATTTGCCCGAATCGCCCGAAGATTATTTTCAGGAAGCAGGGCGTGCAGGGCGTGATGGTAAACTTGCATTTGCAGTATTACTTTTCAGTAACGAAGATGTTGAGCGATTGAGCAATTCGGTTGATGATAAATTCCCCGAAGTTGATGCCATCAAACGGGTTTATGAAGCACTGGCTCATTATTTTCAGATCCCCGCCGGTACTGGAATGGGAAACTCTTATGATTTTATTATTTCCGATTTCTGCCAGAAATTCCGATTGGAAATTCTGCCAACGTTCAATGCCATAAAAGTGTTGGAACAGGAAGGTTTGCTTGAACTGTCGGAAGCAATGGAAGTACAGTCTACTGTGAAATTTGCAATAGAAAGAGAAGATTTATATAAGTTTCAGGTTTCGAATCAACAGTTTGATGCGTTCATAAAATTACTTTTGCGAACATACACCGGATTGTTTACCGATTACATCAAAATTGATGAATATAAATTAGCGAATATTGCAAAATCGGAAGCTGAAATTGTACGAAAATATCTTGAAGTTTTGAGCAGAGCCAATATTATACATTATTCCCCTGCTCGTAAAAACCCGATTATTATTTACACTTCGGAACGGATAGAAACCGAGCGTCTTTCGATAAATAGAAAAGAATACGAAGCACGCAAACAACGCTATATTCGTCGAATAGAATCGATGGTGCAATATGCCCGTTCCATAACAAAATGCAGAAGTCAGATTTTGCTCGAATATTTTGGAGAACAGAATCCTTCACGTTGCGGCAACTGCGATGTCTGCCGCAAACGCAATGAACTAAGCATCAGCTCTTATACCTTCGATGCCTTGTTGAAAGAAATAAAACTGATTCTAAAATCAAAAGAAATGAGTATAAGAGATTTGGTAATCCGTTTGAATCAGCCGGAAGAAACCGTTATAAAACTTGTCCAATTCCTTTTAGATGGGAATAAAATAAACCTTACTTCTGCTGGATTGTTGAAATGGCATGATTAATCATACCTCCCGATTGGATGAAAACTAACCCTGTATTTTCCTTCGGTCTATCAGGACAGCTTCGCAAGGAGAATCTCTAATTGGTTTTCATGCCGACAACGCCCGGCTTATTGCTACTCAAACAGCCAAAGGTATCAAAGAACTATTATTAAAAGGTGATTCACTCCCCGAAAAAGAAATTGATAAACTATTAAAGGACAATCGACCAAATACGGATGAAATGACAAAGAAATAAGAACCAATTTCTGAATAATTGATACAAATCGTGGACAGTCTGTCAATGCATTAGCTGTCCAAAAATCGCGAAATTGCATTTTTGAGGGGAAAAATATTTTAAGCAGTTGTCTTATTCCCAAACAAATAGCTGTCCAGTTTTTCGAATATTGGAAAACTGGACACGATTATTCCGCATCCGGCAACTCAAATAATCAGACTGTTGTATTTTTGATTTCGATAATATTCGCATTCGGTGCCGAATCGTGAATAAAGAGCAATAGAAATCGAAAAGAGCAATACAAAATGATGTACACACATCCGACATCTATCAATTTCCCCAAAAGAACAAACACCTCTGTTGTCTACAGCCTGACAACACCAACAATCATCAAACAGCAGGAAGCCGGTGAGAACAGAATGCAGAACCTGACAAAAACCCAAAACCGAACTATGATACCATAAAACAGAGTTACGAGAGATGTCGAGACCCCAAAATATACTTCCGAACCCGCTTTCCTCTGTGATGGAGACACTGCACCGTTTCATCGTTAACTTGTGCAGCCTCATCATCGCACTTCACGGTTTGGTAATCGCACTTCACCGTCCTGTTATCCTGCTGCTTCGGTTGGTCGTTAAATTGTTCGGACTTATCATCAAACTGTGCAGTTTCGTCGCGCAACTGCACAGTTTTATTGCCCCTATCCACATCCGAATCGGAACAAAGCACTGTTTTACTGATCTTTACGCATTGCAACAAATAAACGTGGGTCACAGTCGCGGTGGGGCACGAATACCCCGGAATCAATATGATAGTACTGTCAGTTTAAGAAAGTAAGGAATGTGGAAATATAGAATCGGAGGACTATCACCTTAACTTCGGGGCGTTGTTCAACAAATTGAAAAAATAAAGTAACTAGCCCTGCCAGGTTTTGAAAACCTGGCAGGGCTACAACAGCGGAAGCCGAAAAGCTATATGAGTAGGCGAAATAAAAAACAAGAACAATGAAAAAAATAATTACACTTTGCATTAGCCTCTGTATGGCACTTTATTCGTGGGGAGCATCAACTTTTACAGTAGATACTATTACCTACACAATCACCTCTTCTGTTTCTTCATATACAGTAAGATTAACATTGACAAGTCGTTCCGAAAATGTCATAATTCCCTCATCAGTAACATATTCTGGTATAGAATATAGTGTTACTAGCATTGGACATGTCGAATTAACAACCTCTGGTTATTATTCCGTAGGGTATGTTTTGGTTCCGGTTTAAAATCCGTTACCATTCCAAGTTCTGTTACTTTTGATGTTGATGCTCCTAGTGCTTTTGAAAATTGCACAGGTTTAACATCCGTAACCATTGCCAGTTCGGTTACCTCTATTGGAGGAGGAGCTTTTGTGGGTTGCACCAGTTTAACATCCATTACAATTCCCAGTTCCGTTACTTCTATTGGATCCGATGCTTTTGAGGGTTGTACCGGATTAACATCAATCACTATTCCGAGTTCTGTTACTTCTATTGGATATAGTGCTTTTGAGGGTTGTACGGGATTAACTTCCGTTACCATTCCGAGTTCTGTTACAGGCATTGGAGACAAGGCTTTTTATGGTTGTACCAACTTAACATCCATAACTATTCCATCTGTTATCATTATTGGAGATGAAGCTTTTAAAGGTAGCAGTTTAACCTCTGTTACTATTCCGGGTTCTGTTACTTCTATTGGAAACGATGCTTTTGGCTGTTGTAGCAAATTATCATCAATCGACGTTGATGCTTCAAATAAATGTTATAGCAGTATTGATGGCGTTTTATTTAATAAAAACAAAACAACACTTATTCAATATCCGGAAGCAAAAAGTGGTGCTAATTATATAATTCCAAGTTCTGTTACAAGCATTGGCGATAGTGCTTTTTACAGTTGTACCGGGTTAACTTGCATAACTATTCCGAGTTCTGTTACCAGTATTGGAGGCGAGGCTTTTAATGGCTGTAGTAATCTTCAAGAAATTCATGCTCAATCAGTAACCCCGATTGATTTAAGTGCTGTTTATAGCGATGAATTTAATAATATAGATAAAATAAGTTCAGGTTCTTTAATAAAGACTTGCATTTTATATGTCCCCAATGAAACTGCGGTTAGTTTATATAAAGCGGCAAAAGGATGGAATGAGTTTACAAATATTTTGTGGATCCGTCAACAACTGGATTTGCAAATATCGGAACCGATAACGTTACGGTTAAAGTAATAAATGGGAAACTTGAAATTAGTAATCCGGATAATCTCCCGGTGAAAATATATGATGTGCAAGGCAGAACAATCAGTAACGACCAAACGTCTCATGGTATCTATTTTATCCAAATAGGAATCAAAACTGTGAAAATTGTGTTGTAATGAAAAGGTGTCACTTCTAAATAAAAAAGGTTTCATAGTCAGACTATGAAACCTTTTTTATTATTTCGGGAAGTCTATTTTTTCACTTCTTTCTTTTCAGCTGGTTTTGCTGATTTTTTTACAGCTTTCTTTTCATCCTTTACAGCTTTCTTTTCAGTTGTTACTTCTGTTTTCACTTCTTTCTTAGCCTGAACAGCTTCTTTTTTTACTTCTTTTTTAGCTTCTGGCTTTTGAGCTGAAACGAAACCTACCGCAAATAATGCGATTACCATTGTTGCAATTACCTTTTTCATTGTATGTATATTTTAAGTTAAACAATTATAATAAGGGTAATCCAATATGTGTGCCAAACTAATAAAACAATTGCGTTTACATTATATAAAATAATAAGGTTAACTCAAAACCTCCTCGGATGTTAGTAACAGTTCTAAACTTTGATACATTAAAATCATAGCTCAGCCCCAATGAATACAAATTATGATAATCGTATTTCAAATAAGCAATAACAGCATCGTTCACTCTATAATATCCACCATAAGACACAAACGAATTCTTATACATTCCGGTATATTTTGAGTTTAATCCTAATCTGTTCTTTGCATATAATCCAATATTATATTCGGTAAGCGAGGCTTGTTTCATAAAAAGGAAAGACGGATGTATAGTCAAATTAGAGTTATCGCCTACGGGGAAACCAATATCTGCGGTGACATTCCATCTGAAAGGCAACGTTTCTGAATTTGAAAGGTATGAATATTTGGGTTGGGAAAGGTGATATGCACTCAATCCAATATTACACTCCTGTTTATTTGCCATTAGATGTTTCCACAATAAACCTGCAGATAAATCGAAGTATCGGTTTTTTCTATAATCAGTTTCGCCACTGACAACATCGGGGTTTATTATCTTTCCATCGTATTGACTATTCCATGTTAGATCCAATAAGTCAAGGGCTTGTTGTGAATATGCTCCTATAAATCCAAAACGGACAAAATTTGTTTTATTAATTGTTATTTTAGTTGCTATCGATACATTGATTTGCGTTGTATTCATGTGTGCATCGCCTACCCTATCGTTTAATAGGAACAACCCCAAGGCAAGCTTGCCTTTCTGCAATTTCCAATCGTTCGAAAAAGCAACCGTTCTATATGAATTAGGTGTAACAGCATGCCATTGGTCGCGATAGAGTAAACTAAATCTTGATGTTTGATTTATATCGCCCGTAGAAGCAGGATTGACAAGCATTGTTGTATTCCAATACTGAGAAAAATGAATATCTTGGGCTTTACAAATAATATTCAATAGGACAAGCAAGGAACATGCAAAAATCTTTTTTAACGCCATCATCGTATTAAAGCCACTGTTCCTTTTTTAACAATTACCTTCCCATCATTTTTGCCTGTTGCCGAAATGGTATACATAAACGTTGCCGATTCCAATGTTCTTCCCTTAAATGTTCCATCCCAACCGTCAGCCAAACTATTCGACTCAAACATCTTCTGCCCCCAACGATCGTAGATAACAAACGAGAGCTTTTCGATATTTCGACCAACAGCATAAAGAACATCATTGAGTCCATCACCATTGGGCGAGAAGGCTGTAGGAACATCTAAAAAGCTAGTACAATCGTTTATCTTCACATGAATACTATCTTTTACTGTTCCACAATTATTTGAAACCGTAACACTATATTCTCCTTCATTTTGAATTATGTATTTCGATGCAACAGAGCCATCGTTCCACAAATAAGTACATTCGGCACAGCTTATATTTATGGGTAAAAGTATTTCGTTACAAGCTATTGTATCATTAGGAAACAGAAAAGCTGGAGATGCTAATTCATGAACGTTCATTGCCTTCGATGCCGAACAATTATTTGTATCGGTTACGGAAACAGAATATGTTCCTGCTTTCGAAACGGTGTATTTGGGATTAGTTGAATAATCTTGCCAGAGATATTTATTTGTTCCAGGGGAAGAAACGTTTACTAATAGAGGTTTGCCTATGCATAATAGTGTATCGGTAGGTAGTTTTATTGTTGGTGAAGAAACTACGCCGATCTTTATGCTATCTGTTACCATACCGCAGCCATTTGTTGCAGTAACTGAATAAATACCGGCTTTTGTAATTGTATAGTTTGGTGAACTACTATAGTCTTGCCATTTGTAGGAAGCAGAAGTATCGGTTAGTATTATTGGCAAATGGACATTGTCACAATAAATGGAATCTTTGGGGAGTTGGATGAAGGGAACATCTATTATTCCTAAATGTAATGTAGCTGTACTATCACATCCTGCAACATTTGTAAGATGTGTTTCATAAGTTCCTGCATTTGAATAATCAGTTCCATTGAAGGTATAATGATTGCCTTTGCAAATGGTAGCATATGAGGTTGAATAACTAGCTTTGTTAATTATCAGATGCAATGTAATGGTACTATCGCAACCAACAGCGTTTGTATCATGAAAAATATATGTTCCAGAATCATAATAAGTAGTTCCGTGAAAAGTAAAGTTAAAACAAGCATTAACCGTTTGAATTGAAGAACTAGGTTGTTTAACTGTTAATATCAATTTCGCTACACTATCACATCCTACTGAATTTGTTAAATGTGCAATATAAGTTCCAGCAGTTGAATATGTATTCCCATTAAAAGAATAACTCTCACCTTGGCAAATAGTGGCATTTGTGGTTGAAGTTGTCGGTTGATTAACCATTATAAAAATAGAATCTCTATTTGTTTTGCCTTTGGCATCTGTTACGGTTACAATATAGTTTGAATTTACTGTTGGCGTTACTGTTAGTATAGGTACTGAAGTGACCGTCCCTATACTCCATTTGTAACAGTAGGGTGCCGTACCCGAGCAAACCTGCACTTTTAGAGTATCCAGACTACCAGAACAAACAGCCGAAGATGCCGCCTTTAACGAAATAGACAAATAACCAAGGGGATCAACATCACGAAGGCAACGTACTGAAAATCCACTAACTTTACTATCGACCCTATTGAACAGATAATTGGAATAGAAAAACAAGTACCTGTCGATAGCACTTGTAAGGTACTCGGAAGAATTCCACCAATAACCGTAAATACCAATATCAGAGAATGTTCCATTATTATAACGGGCACCACCCGAAAGGGCTGTAAAAGCACTTTTATTGTTGGTGGAAGAGTTGTTGCCGACTGTACCAGTAATAGGAGACGAATTCCATCCTGTGGTGCTTGCCATGGATTTGGCTATTTTGTTATCGATGGTGGTGCCATCGTAATTGTAACCGTTGGCTATAAGATAGTTTTGCAAGTTTGTCCACTCAGCATCACTTGGTACATGCCAGCCTGTGGGGCATAGTTTGCCAGTGTTTGTGGAATACCAGTTATAGAGCCTGCCATACGTAGCTGCGTTGCTCACGAGGTTATTGTAGTTGCAATATGCTCCTGTGGTGAGATTAATCCATGCTGTATTATCAGTCTCGTTTGGTATGGCAGTACCATCATTATATTTGGTGGTATTGAGGTTGGCTGCCATCCATTCCTGTGTACCGATCACAACAGTTTTATAGTTATTGCCATCAATATCAGTAACAGTATTCTGAGCTGCTAATAAGGTAACAATAAATAAACTTAGTAATATTAAAACCGTTTTTCTCATTAATGAAACCAATGTTTTGTATTGAATGTATCTCACAAAAGTATTCTTTTTTAGATATTCACACCTATAAATTTTAAAATTATTTTGCAGTATACACGGTTTATAGAACAAACCCTTAATAAACCTTTCAGAACATTCTGAACGACACATTTCACTTTAAAACTAATGTTCAGAACTCTCTGAACGACGGAAATTTTCTGCGGGAGCCATTCAGAACTTTCTGAACGATACATTTGGCGGAGAGGCGACTGTTCAGAATATTCTGAACGACATGTTTTACCTGCGGGGACCGTTCAGAACTCTCTGAATGATTATTTCAGGTTTATAGTAGCCGTTCAGAACATTCTGATTGCAAAAACATGTTTTGAGATTGTATTTTTCTTATGCAGTCTGCTTTAGCTGACCCACTTTATGGTAAATAAAATATCAGGCTTTAGCCAAAATGTTTTTATTTTTATCAGTAATTTCTCAAAGCCATAGTTTGGCCAAAGCCTGTTATACTCTTTATACATGCATCCCTAAGCCAAAGCTGACGACAATGAAAATTGTAATGGTGTCACCATATTCGTCTGTATAATTTTCAAATATCCAAATCCCTACATTTTTCAAATCAAATTTATATCTTTACTCACCAAATTTTTAAACCTAAGATATATGCAATACGGATATTTCGATGATGCACGTAAAGAATACGTGGTTACAAAACCAAATACTCCAAAATCGTGGAGCAACTACCTTGGCGATACTCGCTACGGTGCTATTATAACAAACAATGCCGGCGGATATAGTTTCTTCCGGTCAAGTGTACAAGGTCGCTTTATGCGATTGAAGTTCAACACCGTTCCACTCGATCAACCGGGTCGTTACATCTATCTGCACGATAAAGACACGAAAGATTTCTGGTCGGGATCGTGGCAACCGGTTGGCAAACCGCTCGATACATATAAGAGCGAATGTCGTCATGGTTCGGCTTATACCATCATCGGTTCCGAATATACAGGCATCAAAACCGAGACTTTGTATTTTGTGCCAATGGGTCAGGATTTTGAAGTGTGGCGTGTAAAGGTGACCAACGACAGCGGCAAAAAACGTTCGCTTCGTGCATTTACATACGTTGAATTTGCATCGAACTGGAACATGCACGACGATCAAAACAACCTTCAATACACTCAATACATTATCAAAACATCGTATGCCGATGGATTTGTAGATCATGGCTCAAACCTTTTCATTCCAGTTGATCCCGAAAATTTTCAAAATAAAGATCAAGCTCGTCACTCGTTCATCGGAGTTGTTGGTCAACCCGTAACAGGTTTCGACAGCGACCGCGAAAAATTCATTGGCGATTATCACACCTATGCAAATCCACTTTCAGTTGTTAATGGACAATGTTCAAACTCATTGACCGAAGGCGACAATGGTTGCGGAACCTTGCAAATGGAAATAGACCTTGAACCAGGCGAAACAAAAGAATTTACCGTAATCTTAGGTATTGGTGCAGCAGCAGTTGAAGGTAAAAAAGCTGCTTCAATTGTAGCATCACCAGCTAAAGTTGATGAAGAATTCCAAAAAGTTGTAGCATACTGGCATGGACGTATCGAAGGATTGACAGCTCAAACTCCCGATGCAGGATTCAACAGCATGATAAACATGTGGAATCCATTCAACAACCTTATTACTTTTGCTTGGAGCCGTGCGGCAAGTCTAATTTATAGTGGCGAACGTGACGGATTAGGCTATCGCGATACCATTCAAGATATGATTGGCGTACTCCATAATATTCCCGAAGAAGCAATCGGTCGTCTTGAATTGATGATTACCGGACAAAACGCAAATGGTGGTGCAATGCCCGTTGTAAAACCTTATGCTCACAAACCAGGAAGCGAAACACCAACACCCGAAAAAGATTTCCGTTCCGACGATTGTATGTGGCTGTTCAATACCGTTCCTGCTTATGTAAAAGAAACCGGAGACCTCAACTTCTACAATAAAGTATTACCATACAGTGATAAAGATAAAGGAACAGTTCTCGACCACTTACACCGTGCAATACAATTTAATTTAGATAGATTAGGTGCTCATGGTTTACCATGCGGACTTCATGCTGACTGGAACGACTGTTTAGTTCTTGGAGCAAAAGGTGAAACTGTATTTGTGGCAATGCAATTGCGTTATGCAATGACAGTTTATGCAAACATTTGCGAAATGCTAGGTGGCAAACAAAGCGAAATCGATTGGGTTAAAGGCGTTCTTGCAACTCTCGATACAAATATTGAAAAATATGCTTGGGATGGCGAGTGGTATTTGCGTGCATATAAAGATACTGGCTATAAATTTGGTTCAAAAGAAAGCGAAGAAGGAAATATTTTCCTTAATCCACAATCGTGGGCAATCATTTCGGGAGCAGCTCAAGGCGAACGTGCCGAAGTAGTAATGAACAGCGTTGAAAAACATTTGGCAACTGAGTTTGGTGTTGTTCTTTGCGATCCACCATACGAAAAAACCGAATCGTCGGTAATCAAAGCTCCATTATTCAACAAAGGAATGAAAGAAAACGGGGCCATCTTCCAACATACACAAGGCTGGGCTATCATTGCTGATTGTCTTCTTGGTCACGGAACACGTGCAATGAAAAATTATAAGGCATATCTACCGGCATCATACAACGAACATGCAGAAGTTCGTCAAATAGAACCGTATGTATATGCACAATCAACACATTCAAAATATAATAGTCGTGCGGGTCAAAGTCGTTGTCCTTGGTTAAGCGGAACAGCATCTTGGGCATATTTTACGGCAGCTCAACACATTCTAGGTATTCAACCCGAATATAACGGTTTAACAATCAATCCGTGTATTCCTGCCGATTGGAAAGGATTCTCCGCTAATCGACGTTTCCGAGGCAATCTGGTAAACATCAAGGTAGAAAATCCTAAAGGTGTTGAAAAAGGTGTGATTAAAGTAACGGTGAATGGCGAGGAGATTAAAGGAACCTTTATTCCAATTGCAAAAATTACCGTAAAGACAGAAATCAGTGTTGTAATGGGATAATCATCCCAAAATAAAATAGAGTAAAAGCCATCGGGAAACTGATGGCTTTCATTTTTTATGAATAATTGAGATCAGTTATTTCAGAGGGCTTTCTTCCCCACAATCAAGCAGTGAGTTTTCTGTATTATCGGAACGCCCAAAAAGGAATAAAGCACCCCAAAAGGCAAAAAGGATGATACCATATTGCGTTTCAAGCGTATCTTCATTTATCATCGACATTAAAACAATTGCTATTAGAACAAAAACGAAAAAATCGCGTTGTTTCTTTTCATAAAGAACAACGGCAAAAATACTGACTAAGAAAATCAGTAATCCAATAAATCCAAAACGAATCATTATGGTTAAATATTGATTGTGTGGGAAGAACCATTTGTCTGGTGAAAGTTTTGTCTCTACATTTTTATAATTTTCATTTAAAGACTTTTGTACATTACCGGTTCCGATCCCGAAAAAGAAATTCTCTGAAATTAAATTTATAGCACACCGCCAAAATTCAAATCGTTGCGAAATTGATTTGCCGCTTGGATTTGATCCATGTAAATAGGAATCTAATTCCCAAACAATTTGATAAACACGCGTATTTAATGAAAATTTATTTTCTAATTTATAGTTTGTTATCCCGTTTTCAATATTCTTACGATCATCGGCGGTTAATGCCAGGACTCCATTTCTATCTTTTCTCAGATTTTTGGATGTCAAATATCTAATCAATGTATTACTCAAGCCTTCATTCTTTTTATCTATTCCATCATAAGGCACCTTACTTAATGAGTTCCATGTTTCACGTAATTCCGATTCACAAACATAGTAATAGACATAATTACCATTTTCAATCATTCTATCATCTCGAAAAGTGTATGGATTCCCATAGGTAGTTACTTTATCCACTTTTGATGGATCAATCTTTTTTACATTCGAGAATTCATGAATAATATGTAAAAAATTCCAACTAAAAGAACAGAGAACAATAATTACCCCGGAGATAAGCACTATTCTGATATATATTCGTTTGCTTCTATATATCTTAATACATGTGATAAAGAAGAAAATAATCAGAAGAATCACAACACCGGTAACCGATTGTAGAATAAAAATAAAAATAATGAGCCACAGTAGAGACAACAATAAAAATGGTGTAAAGATCTTATGTCTGATTTTTTCAACAAACAAATAATAGAAGCAGGTAAATATTGCGATATTGATAAATAATGAATATCTGATGTGCGACATAAAAAAGGAAATCAATCGAATATCGGTAATTGACGAATAATTTACGGAGAAATAAATGAGGTTGAATATCGACGAAATTACCGTTGAAAGGACATAGCAAAACATCAATTGTGCAAATTTTTGTTTCGAAAGCTTTTCGGATGTCCCGATAAAGAGTGCAAGCACAAAAATGGGAAGCAATAATTTTGTGTAATTTAACGATTCTCCTATATTTTTAGTAAACGGCAGACTAATGATCGATAAAAAAAATATTGTTGAAAATAATAGAATAGAAGGCTTTTTAAACAATACAAGAATATTTGTCTTGAAGTTTGGTTGTATGAGCCATAACACACCAACCACGGTTGTCATTATCACCGTCATTGAATGAGACCAATGGATTGACACGGCAAATATTACGAGACTCCAAAAATAAAGAGAGGAATGTAGCTTTGAAGAAATAATGTTCATTCAAAAAAAGAAATTGGGAAGATTATTCTCTGAATAAATGAATCACACCAGCTGTTTTGTGGCGTTTATCTGGAGCATTCGATTCAACAACATAATAATAGACACCTGAATTAAGATCATCGCCCGAACTAGATTTTCCATTCCAAGTAATTGTTTTATTTTCTGTTTTATAAACTAACTGTCCCCAACGATTATAAACCCAAAATTTAAATGTTTGCTCTCCATTAGTTTTAAAGACAAAAATATCGTTTCCACTAATAGCATTCATCGTTGTTGTATCAGACTCTGACAATACAATATCATCATTTACACCATCTTTGTTTGGCGTAAATATATTTGGAATCAAAGGTATTTTCTTTGAGGAAGAATCTGTTTTGAAAAAGCCATCTGTTACAGAAACAACAACAGAATCAACTGCGAAACATTCGGCAGGGGTTCCTGAACTTAATTTTACCTCATCTTTTAATTGAATCTTTAATTTTACTGTATATCCGGGGGTGCTGTTCGCATCAGTAAAATGGTGATATATTGAACTGGAGTCTGTTGTTTCCGTTGTTCCATCACCGAAATCCCAATCGTATGTCCATGCTGTTTTATCGAATGGATTAAATACCGGATTTGTAAAGGTTAAATTATACGTTTGAAAATCATCTGCTTTGAATGTAAAATCAGCAGCAATTGTTGGTCGATATATTTTTATAATTTTCCCCGTTTTTTGATTTAAGACTATCCCAGAAGTATCTATAATTGACAATGTTATTGTATATTTCCCATCTTGAGTGTATGTATGTTTTGCATTTGACGAGATTGAATACGTTGTGTCCTTTTTTGATTTATCCCCATAATCCCATACATATCTGTATATGCGAGACGTATCTGATGCATTTACTAATTCTACAACATTAGATAATAAAGATTGAGAACTTAAACAGACGGTTCTAACACGGTCATCAAGGAAGACAAAATTAGCTACAGGTGGTTGGGCAAAAACCCTTGTCACTAGGTTTATTAGAAATAGTATTGTGATAATTCTCTTCATTGATTGCTTTTTTGCAAATGATTTAAATATTACACAAATCTAAGAATATTTAGTTTACATTAACCTAATTATGCAAAAAAAGTACTCCAACTTGTTGCTTTTTATCTTGAATTATAATTTTATTATGCCTGATTTAATTGCCCACATAACAAGGCTTGCAGTATTATTGTTTCCGGTTTTTTCCAAAATGTTCGCCCTATGTTTGTCAACCGTTCGTTTGCTGATAAATAATTTGTCGCCGATTTCCTGATTCGATAAGCCTTTACAAATAAAAAATAATATCTCTATTTCCCTTTCGGTTAAATCGGGTGTGGTTACGGTCTTCTTCACTTGACTAATGTTTTTAACCAGATTGTACATTATTTCTTGCGAAAAATAATTCCGACCTTCACAGACCGAAAGTATTGCATTATACACCTCATCAATATCCGAATTTTTCAATAAAAAAGCCTTTGCTCCTGCCGAAATCATATTGCTGTAATACTCTTCATCGCCATACATTGAAAGAGCGATAACTTTAAGATTTGGCATCATTCCAATAGCCTTTTTCGTGGCATCAATACCATTCATTCCGGGCATTGAAATATCCATTATCACAACATCTGGCTTTATTTTAGGTAAATATTCGAGAAACTCTTCGCCACTTGATGCTTCTGAAATTTCACAAATAAAAGGATGCGATTTCAAAAGGAGTTTCAAACCATCACGAAAAAGTTTATGATCGTCAACAATCATTATATGTAATGCTTCCATAATACTAAATAATTACTTTTATAAAAAACACAACGCCGTCATTTGGACTACTTTGTATTTCCAATTCTCCTTGAATCGATTTTATTCGGGAAGAAATATTCGACAACCCCATTCCTGAATGAGTTTGTAATACTTCATCGATATTAAACCCTTTCCCATCGTCTTTATATTCAATCATAATATTTTTATCATTAAATAATATGCTTATACCTATATTTTTGGCTACAGCATGTTTTAATGTATTGGATATTAATTCCAAAATGACTCGATACAGTACAACTTCTTTATTATAATCGAATCGGACATCAGCTTTGTTTGAATAAACGTTAATTTGAACTGTATTATTTTTTGAAATTTTTGCGATAAATGAGTTGACAGCACTTAGAAGTCCAAAATTGTCGAGAATGTGCGGACTTAAATTATTTGAAACTTCGCGAATGGCAGTGATCGATTCGGTTACAAGCGTATCAATATTTGTTATGATTTCTTTGTCAGATTGCTTTATTTCTGATTTTTGTAATACAGAAACACTCATTTTCATCATCGACAATAGAGGACCGAGACCATCGTGAAGATCTTTTGCAAAACGCTGTCTTTCTCGTTCTTCGGTTATAATTATAGCATTTAATACTCTATTTTCTGATTGTTTTCGAAGTTCATCAATTCGTTTTTGCAGATTAAAGATCTTTTTAATAAAAATAACACCAACAAAGAAAAGTAACGAAATAACAATACCCATAATATTACTAAAGACAATAACCGTATTGCTGATTTGAATTAAAAGATGTTTTAGAAGTTCAACACCGAGATTAACGGCAAGTAATAAAAAAGCTATCGAAATAAGGATCCACGAAATGTTAAATTTTGTTTGGCGTATGAGGCTAATTGCTATAATTGCTGCACTAAATTGTAGAATAATGGAAACGATAATTCCGACTGCTAACATTTTTTTGTATATTTATGCCAAATTTAGTAAAAAGAAGAACGCCTGTTGGCTTCCTTCGATTAATTTTACAAAGAATTTTTCATGAGAATTACGAATCTTTTTAGCAAGAAACATCATACATTAAGTGATGAAGAAACAAGTTTACTTGCACTTGAAGCCAATAAATATATACAATACCAAGGCAAGCAATGGCTTGTCAAAAAAATAATTGAATATAATTGGGGCAATTTGCTTGTGTCGTACGATTATATATTAAATAATGAAACCGAGATTTTATATTTAGGCGTTGAAAAGAACAATAATCATCTTTTACTCTCTGTGAAAAAAGATATTCCTGTTGAAAGCGTGGACTCTAACTTGGAAAAAGAAATTAAAGAGAATGAGGTTCCGCCACAAATATTAGAATTTGAGGGTATTCCGTTTATGTATGATAGAGAAAGTTTTGGCAAATGCCGACACGAAGGATCAACGGATTGGACAAACATTTCTGTTTGGGATTATATTGATAAATCAAATAAAAAGGCACTTACCGTCGAACTTTATGGCGACAAAGAAGTGTTTACATCTGTTGGTCAAATCATACATATTTCCGAAATTTCTATAATTTAAGATGCTTGAGCTTTTTACAATTTAACGGCTTTCACACAAACCGTTTCAGACTTTCCTATACATCGAAAAAAATATACAGCATTTCGAAGATCTTTAACCTCTTGATTTAATTTTGTATATCCTCCATTTTTTATTACGGTAAAGACCTTTTCTCCGGTAATTGTATAACATTCTACAGTAATTTCCGGTTCGTTAACACATTGATTTACTATGGTAACATCTGAAGTAAAAGGATTTGGAAATGCATAATCTTTAGAATATACAGTAGAAGATTCTTCTAATATTTCGAATGCCTTTTCAAAATCAGGAATTCCAAATCCCATTGCATTATCTGGATTGTTAAACTGACTTGCCGACTGTAAAATTGCATTTCTAATTGCTGTCGCTGTCGCATTTGGGAATGCTTGCAATAAACAGGCAGTCAGACCTGCAGTTATCGGACACGATAATGAAGTTCCTGAAATTGAAGAAAAAGATCCCGGACTTAATTCAGCAATAACAGATTTCCCCATTGCCATAATATCTGGCTTTATTCGGTTATCAGCACTTGGTCCATAGGATGAAAAAGAAGCTTTTTCTCGGTTGCTGGTAATGGCTCCAATGGTTAAAATATCTTTTGAATCTGCTGGAGAACCAATATAGTGCCACAAGTCATCCCCATTATTACCTGCACTTGCCAAGACAATAATTCCTTTCGAACTTGCTATTTCAGCGGCAATTGAACTTCGTGCAAATTCACCAGTCATATTACAGTACGTAAAGTTAAAAGAAGAATCATCGAACGTTGTATAGCCCAGTGAAGAACTGATTATATCAACTCCCGCACTATCGGCAAATTCTGCAGCCGCAATCCAATTATCGCATTCAACAAGCGATTCTGTTTGAGAGTCTTCACTACGAAGTAATAAAAATGAAGCTTCGGGAGCTGTTCCAATCAATGAATCAGAGAGATTTGATGCTATCGTAGAAAGAACTATCGCTCCATGTCGATTTTCGTTTAAGCCATTTCCACCTATATTTACAAAATCTTTTGTTGCTAAAATTCTTCCGGCGTTCCATGTTTTGGTGAGACCTAAATATTCATCAGCCTTGAAAAATCCACCATCAATTAATGCAAGAAGTATCGACTTACCTTTATAACCTTTATTATGAAGATACAATCCCTGTAATTGATTGATTTGGGTAAAACCTTTCCCATACTCACTTTGATTTACCTGAATTTCTTCATCTGATTCTAAAAAAATATTTTTTGAATATTGTTTATCCGATTTTATATTTAAGGCATCTCTGGTTTTTTCAATCGAACTGACAAAACTTAGTTTTTGTATTTTTGGAATAATTGTTTCATCATCAACTTCAATCGTTGCAGCATTAAACCATCTTGATGTATACAAAATTCGTATACCTGTTTTTGAAAGACTATCAACATTCGATTTTGAAACAGGAAAATCATTTATAGTTATTGCCACATTATTTTTTAGTCGCCTGTTTATGGCTCTTTGAGATAGAAATTTTGATGGTTCCAGAATACTATATTCTGAATTTGATTTGTCTTTAAACGTGATCCAATAAGTTGCTTTTTGTTGTGCAGACAGCAACAAGCTCGTCAGTGAAACAAATATGCTCAAAAATAGTTTTCGACCTTTTGATCCTTTTAACATATTCAATTACAATAGACAATAAAGATAGTCTTTACTTTCAAGTTATTCTATTATTTATAATACGAATAATTCACCCAACACGATTTTTTCACAAAGCGTCTATTAAACAAAAAAGAAAGGGAGAATTTTAATCCTCCCTTTCCATATTAACAATTTGTAAAGACAAATTTTATTAGATTACACGTTCCGACATCCTTTTATAACCTTCATAACGCCACAAGGCATTCCTTTGAGTTTCGGCAAAAAGTTCGTCAGCTTCCTGAGGGAAGACTTTCTTTAATGAGTTGTAACGAACTTCACCCAAAATAAAATCTTGGAATTTATCCCATTGTGGTTCTTTTGAATCAAGTTGGAACGGATTCTTTCCTTCGGCTTCTAAATCCGGATTGAAACGATACAAGTGCCAGTATCCACATTCAACAGCACGAGCTTCTTCTGCCTGAGCTTTTCCCATACCAGCCTTTAATCCGTGATTGATACATGGTGCATACGCAATTATCAATGATGGTCCATCATAAGCTTCAGCTTCGCGAATAGCTTTTAATGTTTGAGCTTGATTGGCTCCCATAGCTATTTGAGCTACATAAACATACCCATACGTTGCAGCAATCATGCCTAGATCTTTTTTGCGGACACGTTTCCCTCCAGCTGCAAACTTAGCAACAGCTCCGACAGGTGTAGATTTAGATGATTGACCTCCGGTATTAGAGTATACTTCAGTATCAACGACCAATACATTTACATTTTTACCCGATGCTAACACGTGATCCAAACCACCAAAGCCTATATCATAAGCCCAACCATCTCCACCAATAATCCATTGAGATTTTTTGATAATAAATTTGGTTAATGGACGTATAGCTTTGCAAATATCGCAATCACATGCATTTACAAGTGGAGTAATTTTTGCTTCTAATTCAACAGTTTTAGCTGTATTGTTTCGATTTTCAATCCACTCGGTAAAGTAACCTTTTAATTCGTCGCTACAACAATCACACGCTGTTCCTTTTTTGAAAAGATCGGTTAATCGATCACGCATTGTATCTACGGCGAAAGACATTCCTAAGCCAAATTCAGCATTGTCTTCAAACAATGAGTTTGCCCATGCAGTTCCACAGCCTTTTTCGTTTTTAGTATAAGGTGTTGAAGGGGCAGATCCTGAATATATAGAGGTACAACCTGTGGCATTGGCTACCATCTGACGATCACCAAACAATTGAGAAATCAATTTAACATAAGGTGTTTCGCCACAACCGGCACAAGCTCCTGAGAACTCAAACAATGGCGTTGCAAATTGCGAATTCTTAACATTAGCCTGAATATCAACCAAATGTTGTTTGCTCTTAACATTTGCAATAGAAAAATCCCAGTTCAATTGTTCTTCGAGCTGTGTTTCAATTGGAGCCATTGTCAATGCTTTATTGCCTCTGTTTCCAGGACAAACGTCGGCACAATTGCTACATCCAAGACAGTCGAGAACATCTATTTGAATACGGAATGTCATTCCTTCAAATTGTTTTCCATTGGCTTTGAGTGTTTGATAATTTGCCGGTGTTTTAGACTGCTCTGCTGCATCTAGTACAAATGGACGAATACAAGCATGAGGACATACATAAGCACATTGATTACACTGGATACAGGTTTCAGGATTCCATACTGGGACACTAGCTGCTACTCCTCGTTTTTCAAATTTAGCGGTTCCTTGTTCCCAAGTGCCATCTTCACGACCTTTAAATGCAGAAACAGGAAGATCATCGCCAGCCTGAGCATTGATAGGCATCACGATATTTTTAACGAAAGCCGGTATCGTATTGTCAACAACGTCATCTTCAACAATAATATTTGACCATTCTGCAGGAACGTCTACTTTTACATAATCGCCTCCACGATCGACGGCTGCATAGTTCATGTTTACAATATTTTCGCCTTTCTTCCCGTATGATTTATTTATGGCATATTTCATTTTTTCTACAGCCAATTCATAGGGTATTACGTTTGTGATTTTGAAGAAAGCCGATTGTAATATCGTATTTGTTCTATTTCCTAAACCGATTTTTTGTGCAATATCCGTAGCATCAATTATATAGAAACTGATTTTATTTACTGCTAGATATTTTTTAATCTTGTTTGGCAGATGTTTCTTAACTTCTTCAGCATTCCATACAGTATTTAAAAGGAAAGTTCCGTTCTTTTTCAATCCTTTAGTAATATCATATAGTTTTATGTATGCCTGAACGTGACAAGCCACAAAATCAGGTGTTGTTACCAAATAGGTAGAACGTATTTCTGAGTTTCCAAATCGAAGGTGAGAGCACGTAAAACCTCCTGATTTTTTACTATCGTAAGAGAAGTAGGCTTGAACTTTTTTATCTGTATTGTCTCCAATAATTTTTATAGAGTTTTTATTAGCCCCAACGGTTCCATCAGCACCAAGACCATAGAATTTTGCTTCGAAAGTTCCTTCTCCACCCAACGCTATTTCTTCTTTCAAAGGAAGCGAAGTAAAGGTAACATCATCAACAATTCCTACTGTAAAATGATTTTTGGGTGTATTCATTGCTAGGTTTTCGTAAATGGCAAAAACCTGAGCTGGCGTAAAGTCTTTAGACGATAAGCCGTAACGACCACCAACAATAATTGGTTCTTCTTTTGCTCCGTAGAAACAATCTTTTACATCTAAGTATAGAGGTTCTCCATTTGCTCCAGGTTCTTTTGTACGATCAAGTACACAAATTTTCTTGGCTGTTTTAGGAACAGCAGCAAGGAAATGTTTCGCCGAGAATGGACGATACAAGTGTACAGCAACTAGACCTACTTTCTCGCCTTTAGCGATTAAATAGTCAATTCCTTCGCGAATAGCTTCAGTCGCAGATCCCATGGCAATAACAACTCGATCAGCATCGGGTGCTCCATAATAATCAAATAATCCATAATTACGACCTGTTATTTTATTAATCTCCTTGATATAATCTTCTACAACAGGAACAATACTATCATAAAATGGATTAGATGCTTCGCGAGCTTGAAAATAGATATCTGGATTTTGAGCTGTACCACGAAGAACGGGATTTTCTGGATTTAATGCTCGATCACGAAATGCTTTCAAAGCATCCTGATCGATTAGTTTTGCAACGTCATCCATTTGCATTTCCTCAATTTTTTGGATTTCGTGAGACGTCCGGAAACCATCGAAAAACTGTACGAAAGGTACACGACTTTTAATAGTAGCCAAATGAGCCACGGCAGCTAAATCCATTACTTCCTGTACAGAACCGGTGGCAAGCATTGCACAACCTGTTTGACGAACAGCCATTACATCTTGATGATCGCCGAAAATCGATAATGCATGAGATGCTAATGCACGAGCAGCTACATGATAAACTCCAGGAAGAAGTTCTCCCGCTACTTTATACATATTTGGGACCATCAGCAATAAGCCTTGTGATGCTGTAAATGTATTGGCAAGAGCACCTGCCTGCAAAGCTCCGTGCATTGCACCGGCAGCACCTGCTTCCGATTGCATTTCTTGAACCTGAACGGTTTCGCCGAAGATGTTTTTTCTTCCGGCAGCAGCCCATTCATCCACGTATTCAGCCATTGTGGAAGACGGAGTGATTGGATAAATAGCAGCGACTTCGCTAAACATGTATGCGATGTGTGCAGCGGCTTGATTTCCATCACATGTCAAAAACTTTTTTTTGTCAGCCATAGTTAAATTATTGTTTATAAATAAATTGACACTAAATTTTATTCCTTTGAGAATTTCAAAAAAATGTCCGCTAAGATACAGTAATTCATTAAATATCCCTAATTCAAAGTTTTTTTAAAAGAATATTTTAACCGTAATTTATTGTATACCTTATGTATTAAACAATTAATAATTTATTAACAGATTAAGAAATATAAACGAGTGGCTGACGTTGTGTAAAAAACGGCATAAAAGTTTTATACAATAGAATTAAAACAGACTTTTTATTCCTCAGAATGAAAAAAAAATCTATATTCGCACGTTAATTTTTGAACAAAAATGTATGACACAACAGTATAAAAAAATCAACAACATTACCGGATGGATTGTTTTTGCAATAGCATCGCTGGTTTATCTTCTAACCATTGAACCTACGGTTAGTTTCTGGGATTGTGGAGAATTTATTTCAACATCTTTTAAATTAGAAGTTGGTCATCCACCTGGAGCTCCGCTCTTCAATATGTTTATGCGAATTGCATCATTGTTCTCATTTGGGAATACTGCACATGTGGCTAGGATGTTAAATTCGACATCGGCATTAATGAGTGGGCTAACAATCCTATTCCTTTTCTGGACGATTACTCATATTGCCCGACGAATTGTAACAAAAGGCAATAAGGAACTGGGAACAGAACAAATTATCATAATAATGGGAACCGGTGTCATTGGTGCATTAGCTTATGCATTTACCGATTCGTTCTGGTATTCGGCTGTAGAGGCGGAAGTATATGCCTCTTCGTCATTCTTTACGGCTATTGTATTTTGGACTATTCTAAAATGGGAAGACGAATCTGACCAACCGGGAGCTAATCGTTGGATAATTCTTGCGGCTTATTTAATGGGATTATCTATTGGCGTTCACCTTTTGAATATCTTAACCATTCCTGCTTTGGTTTTTGTATACTATTTTAAAAAATATACAACAACCCGCAACGGATTCCTTAAGGCTTTAGGTATTTCAATGATAATTACGGCAGCTGTGCTCTGGGGAATAATTCCATATTTATTTAAGATAGCATTCCAATTCGAACTTATTGTCACTAATGGTTTCGGGTTGCCATTTAATACTGGAGCAATATTCTATTTCTTATTACTAATAGGCTTAATTACTTTTGGAATAATTTACACACATAAGAAAGGAAAAACCATAGCAAATACCATTATTTTGGCATTTGCGGTTATCATTATCGGATATTCATCTTATTTCATGGTACTTATCCGCTCAAATGCAAACCCTCCACTTGATGAAAATAATCCTGAAACAGTATTTAATCTAGTATCGTTTTTAAATCGCGACCAATATGGCGATACACCATTACTTTTTGGTCAATATTACAATGCACCACTTGATCCACAAAAGCCTTATGTAAAAGATAAGAAATGGTATATTCAAAAAGGTGGTCGATATGTTGTTGCCGATGAAATGCAGAAGCCTAACTATGACGAACGCTTCACCGGATTTATGCCACGGATGTGGAGTCCTGAACCTCGGCACATTGCTGCTTATAAACAATGGGCAAACATACAGGGAACTCCAATTATGATAACGAAACAAGACGGGACGACCGAAACTGTTTATAAACCGACCTTTGGCGAAAATATGACCTTCCTTTTAAAATATCAATTAGGTCACATGTTCTGGCGTTATTTTATGTGGAATTTCTCGGGACGACAAAATGATATTCAAGGAAATGGAGAATTAACCAACGGAAACTGGATTACCGGGATTTCATTTCTAGATAACATCCGCCTTGGCGATCAAAGTAAATTACCTCAGGCATTAAAAGAAAATAAAGGACACAACACCTATTTTCTTTTACCATTTATACTCGGTTTGTTTGGAATATTCTATCTACTTAAACGCGATAAAGAATATTCGTGGATCATCTTTGTCTTTTTCATGATTACAGGAGTTGCTATTATTTTCTATCTGAATCAATATCCATACCAACCACGTGAGCGTGATTATGCTTATGGAGGAGCATTTTATTCGTTTTGCATCTGGATTGGAATCGGAGTATTATCGGTATACGAATTCTTCAAAAAATACATGAATGGAAAAACCGGTGCGATTCTAGCTAGTGCCATTTGTACTGCGGTTCCTTCTATTCTTATTGCACAAAACTGGGATGATCACGATCGATCAAGCCGTTATTTTGCTCATGACTTCGCAGCCGATTACCTCAATTCATGTGCACCCAATGCCATAATGTTTACAAATGGGGATAACGATACCTTTCCTCTTTGGTATTGTCAAGAAGTAGAAGGAATTAGAACCGATGTAAGGATTGTTAATCTAAGTTTATTGAATACCGATTGGTATATTGATCAAATGAAACGTCGTGCTTATGGCTCGGCACCTGTTCCATTCAGCCTTACACAAGATAAATACGTTCAGGGAAAGCGCGATGTGGTATATGTTATGCCTGATGAACGATTAAAAGACTATCAGGATATTAAAGATGTTATGGACTATATCGCATCTGATGCTCCCGAAACAAAATACAATAATGACGGTGAATTCATTGATATAATACCAACTACAAAATTGAAAGTGAAAGTCGATTCAATTAATGTATTTAGACAAGGAATAATGCCGAAAGGGCAAGAATCTAGGTTTTTAAGAGAACTAAAATGGGATGTAAAAGGCAGTAACGTTGTCAAAAATCAATTAATGGTGCTAGATCTCCTTTCTCAAAACGACTGGAAACGTCCGATATATTTTTCAATCACTGTAGGATCAGAAAACTACTTTGGATTAGAAAAATATTTCCGTCAAGAAGGCTTGGCTTATCGACTAGTTCCTTACGAAGCAAAATCGTATGATGGTCAAGAAGGTGAAATTGCTACCGATATTATGTATAAAAACATGATGAAGACATTCAAATGGGGAGGACTTGATAATCCAAAAGCATATTCTGACGAAGGCGTTCAACGTATGGCTATGAATTTCAGAAACCTATTCAGTCGTCTTGCTATGGCTTTAGAAAAAGAAGGCAAAAAGGATTCAGCATTAAAAGTTTGCGACCGATGCCTACAAGTAATGCCGAATAATCTAATCCCATATAATTATTTCAATCTTGAAATAGCTTCGATATACAATCGTTTAGGTCAACCCAAAAAAGCAGAAACAGTTCTCAAAACAATAATTAAACAATGTAAAGACAACTTGAGATATTATTTATCGATTGATGAAACAAAACTATTAGACGATCAAGAAAATCTTCAACGAGAATTAGGTATAGCAAATGAAGTTGTGCGTGTTGCAACATCAATGAACAAACCAGTTTTGGCTCTCGATATTGTTAATTCTACCCTACTGCAGATTGATGAAAATTATAAATTTGTCCAGATGTATAGACAGATGGGTAATGATCAGAAGAAACTCGGCGAATGGTATCAAACCCTAAATGATTTGGACAAAAATATCTTAGCCTTGTATATGCAGTTTCAACAAACAAAACAGCAATATAAGAAACCTACAAAATAAAATAATGAATTTGATTTCAGTAAAGCCATCTCAGATCGCTGAGATGGCTTTTCCCAGATTAACATGGAGAGTCCCCGGAGATTCAAAAGTATATCTAACATTTGATGACGGTCCCATACCCGAAATCACAGAATGGGTTTTAGAAACCTTAGCAACCTATAAAATTCAGGCAACATTCTTTTGTGTAGGCGAAAATGTAGAAAAATATCCTGAAATATTTCAAAAAATTCTTGAAGCTGAACATTCTGTAGGAAATCATACATACAACCACCTTAATGGATGGAAAACTGATTGTGATAAATATCTTGAAAATGTAGAAAAAGCCTCGATGCTCATTAAATCGCATCTGTTTAGACCACCTCACGGTAGGATACGTCCAAGTGTAGCTACAAAAATTTTAAAGACATATAAAGTTGTAATGTGGGATGTTTTACCAAAAGATTATGACAATGAATTAGATCCCGAAAAATGTCTAGCAACTGTTATTAAAAAAGTTTCAAAAGGCTCGATAATAGTTTTTCACGATTCAATAAAAGCAGAAAAAAACATGCGATATACATTGCCAAAAACGATCGATTATCTCATTGAAAATGGTTATACATTTGGCAAACTACCCATGCAGTAATAAGGACACAAATAGACACCATCAAATAACATTTTTTTTCATTCCCTTTTTTCATACATTTACGACTCCAAAATAATATGTTTTGAAAAAGTTAATATCCAACATACAAGCGTTTCTTAATAAGCCGAAAATCCATGCTATATGGTCGAACGTAAAAAATAAATATATACTTGCAACAATAGCATTTGTCGTTTGGGTGTTATTTATTGACGAAAACAATGTAATCGATCGGTTTTTTGCATGGCGAAAATACAACGAGTTAGTTCATACCAAAGAATATTTCCAAGATAAAATAAAGAAAGACAGAGACGAAATGGAAGAGCTTGACAAAAATAAAAATCTTGAACGTCTGGCTCGTGAAAAATATCTCATGAAAAGGAAAAATGAGGATATCTATATTATCAAAGAAGACTCAATATGAAAACACTAAGACACTTTTTCATACTTTTGTGTTTGTTCTCTTTTTATTATAATACCTATTCTCAAACACCATTTTCATGCATCATTCAACAAGATTCTTTATCAAAAGATTCTGCCTTATTCCATTTATCAACAGACATTATTCCATTCCTAAAGAACAACGAATATTTTAGCCCCATAGTTGAAGGATACACATTATTTGGGACAAACTTTAAAGCAGGCGGATACGCACAGCCTTCATCTAAGACAAAAATTTATTTTGGATTAAACGCAATTAAATATTACGGAGAATCGAAAATAAACACCTTCGTCCCGGAACTCTATATTCAACACGCATTTAACAAACAAATAAGTGTTATCATGGGATCGCTATCGAATAGACCTGAAACTAATTTATTGCCTCTTTTAACAAATCATGAAAACATCCTATCAGAATCGCCCAACGAAGGCCTAGCATTTGCTTTCAGAACAAATCGGTTGCAATGGGATATTTGGGTTGCCTGGCTACAATTCTTACACCCGTACGAACATTCTCAGGAAAAAATATTTTTCGGGAACGTTTTTGAATACAATATAATCAAGCACGAGCAATTTGAAATGCGAATACCTGTTCAATTTACAGCATATCATATTGGTGGACAAATAAATGATGTATGGATGCCTCTTCACATGATTACCAATAATGCTGTTGGTCTATCTTTAAAGCTGAAACAAAAAAAGGGAGGCCTCACCGCACGTTATTTCTATGTAGGATATACTGATTTATCATCAAATAGTGATTACGTTTACAAAAATGGTAATGGTCATTTTGCAGACCTTACTCTACAAGCAAAGCACATCCAAACATCAGTCGGATATTGGCAAGGATATCAATTTTATTCACCTTTTGGAGAAACAATGTATTCTTCTATATCTGGACGAATACCTTTAGATAATCCACCAACAAACCAACAGAAACGAAAACTTATCACCGCCCATTTTTACTATAATACAGAATTAGCCAAAGGACTCACTCTACTTTGTGGTGCTCAATTATTTTACGATACTAAAAATTCAATCTGTGATTATTCGTATAGTTTTATCTTTCGTTATTTTTTTGACAAATCAATAACGGGAAATAGGAAATAGATTCAAGTATTTTAACTTATCAAAATGGTATTGTCTCATTTTCGCTTCCACTGTTTGCGGAATGATTGAGCTGAAAAGGTCGGAAGCGAACGATATTTACCCCATAAAGATGATGCAAATAATTTCATGAAACTATTTTTCACGCCTCCACCAACCATATCCATTCTTGAGCATTTTCTCAATATCGATGCATAGGATTTCATCGCAACACGTTCAGCTATTGGTGCATAATTATTTTCGACCATTATACTTCGCATATTAAGTATAAGATTGTGTAAGGGGACTTTTACGGGGCAAACTTCACTACAATTACCGCATAGCGAACAAGCCATAGTTAAATGCTTATGTTCTTTAATCCCGTTATAATGTGGAGATATGACTGTTCCGATCGGTCCCTGATAAGTTGTTTCGTATGTATATCCTCCAATATTTTTATAAATCGGACAAGCATTCAAACATGCTCCGCAACGAATACATGATAATGCCTGATTTTGATATGATTTGGCATACAAATCGGTCCGCCCATTATCTAGTAGAATAATATACTGTTGCTCTGGTCCATCAACATCGTTCGTGCGTTTTGGTCCAGAGAATAAAGTGTTGTATGTACTAATTGCCTGACCTGTACCATTCAATGCTAAATGAGGCCACATCAGCGACAGATTTTTTATCGATGGGATTACCTTTTCAATACCTGCTATTGCAATATGAATTTTGGGGAATGAAGTTGACATTAAAGCATTACCTTCGTTTTCTGTAACGGCAAAAGCTCCCATATCGGCAACAATGAAATTTGCTCCTGTTATACCAACTTCAGCTGAAAGATATTTAGTACGTAAATTTTTGCGTGCTAAAGCAGTCATTTCTTCCGGTGTACTTTTTATTGGCATTCCAAACTTTTCATTGAAAAGAATTGCAACATCTTCCTTCGATTTATGCATTGCCGGAGTAACAATATGATATGGTCTTTCGCCAGCAAGCTGTACAATATATTCACCTAAGTCAGTTTCAATAGACTCTATTCCCTGCTTTTCCAAAGCTTCATTAAAGTGAATTTCTTCGGTTGTCATCGATTTACTTTTCACAACAATTTTTGCATTATTCTTTTTAAGAATATCACTTACATAAGAGATTGCTTCTTCGGTATCTTTTGCCCAAAGAACAATGCCTCCATTTTTAGTAAATATTTTTTCAAATTGCAATAAATAAGAATCCAGTCCTGAAAGAGCTTGCCGTTTAAGATTGGCTGCACGTTTACGTGCCAACTGAAATGAATTATAGCGTAAACGACCTTTATCGACGGCTGCATAATATTTCGACATATTAAACGAAATCGTAGCCCGATGTTTTAAGTCGAATGCAACTCGTTCGGAATCGAGTAAAAATTTCTCGTGTTTAGCTGTTGCCAATGTTTTTTATTTATTAGTTAGATCTGGTATTTGTATTTTCAGGACACGACGTTCATGACGCCCGCCTTCAAATTCAGTTGTAAGAAATGCTTTAACAATTTTTAATGTTTCATTTGCACTAATAAAACGTGCGGGTATTGCACACACATTTGCATCGTTGTGTGCTCTTGCTAACTGTGCAATTTCTGCATTCCAACACAATGCAGATCGAATATTTGTATGTTTGTTCATTACCATATTGACACCATTTCCTGATCCACAGAATACAAAACCAAGATTATACTCATCTTTTTCCATTGCATAAGCAAGCATGTGTGCAAAGTCAGGATAATCAACATCATCGGCCGAATGTGCACCAAAATCTTTTACATTTACACCGTCCTTCGTCAATTGCTTCAGAACCAATTCTTTCATATGAAATCCAGCATGATCGCAAGCCAATCCTATTCTATCTTTTCCCATGATTCGTTTATAGATTTACAATTGCAAAAGTAACAAGGATTTTCGGAAAATTGCCCAATTGAACTAAGATATTAGTGTATGAAAACAATCTTTGATATCTTTTTTTTCGTTTGATCGCTATTAACAAGGATAACGATATAAACTCCAGAAGCAACTCGTTCTCCTACTAAATTTTTTCCATCCCAAAATGCAGTTCCGCCTTCTGAAACAGTTTCGTATACTAAATTGCCATTAATATCTATTAATTTTATAGTAGTATTTTCCATCAAGCCATCAAACTTGACTAAACCAGTAAAATCATGTTTAACGGGATTCGGATATATTGAAATTTCCGAGAAATCGGTTTTTGCTTCTTTTACTCCAATATTATAACTTATCATGCCTTTAAGGGTACCTATAAACAATTCAGATTTATCAGACAGAAGTGTAAGACATGATATTGCATTTGTAGGTAATGGGCTATTATCAACAGTAAAATGCTGCAAGACTTCCGTTCCATTTGAAGAAATCAGAAACAATCCATTGTTTGTTCCAACCCACTTTCTGTTTGCTGCATCTACGACAATACTAGTAATATTTTCAGAAGCAAGTAGATAATCAACCACTCCATTTACAGTCACTTTGTTTCTTGACAATCGAGGTTTTGAATCAGAAAATATCGTATTGGGATTCGTATAATATGCTAAACCAGACATTGTACCAACCCACAGAACATTATTCAAATCTATTGCCATACATCTTGCTATTAATGATATTGCTTCTCCTGAATTATCAATCAATGGGATGAACTTCGTATCATCATCTTGCGGGTCAGATAGTGTTCCTTTATCATTAAACACAAATATTCCATCAAGAGCAACCACCCACTTCCAATTATTATTATCAATAAACAAATCACTTTGATCATACACTTTTGTAAAATCACTATAATTCCACTTGTACCAAACTCCCTTTGTATAAACAGAAAAAGGGAAATCACTTCGAGCAGTATAAACAAATAAATTATTTGCAGAATCAAGTTTTAAATCATTGATAGCATTCCCTCCAATATTACTATTTGATAAAGAAGCCCATTTGATCGGATGCCACCAATCATCAAACTCTATAATTCCGTATTCCCATGTACCAACAAAAAAATGTAATTTATCATTTGGATAGGATACCGTATTCATTGGATCACGATAAGTCCAATCAATAGAATACCACCATGAATCATTTGGCACATCAAAAAATGACATTTTTGATTCAAAGTATGTCCATTCTCCTCCATGAGTTAAAAGTAATAATTCATTTGATTTTCGAATTGAAGAAATATAATCACTTACCGGACTTCGAGGGAATAGAGGCTTATTGTCTGTCGAATGCAACAATCCTCGAATTTTATCATTATACCAAACAGATCCATCACTATCAATAAAAGCATCATGGAATTCTGGAGAAGCAACATTATTTGAATCGATTTCTTGTTTCAATAACAATTTTGTATCGTAGATATCAATGAATGATGTGCCGATTAAGATTATTTTATCACCACAAGTATGAATATAACGCAGACTGGCATATTGTTTTTTAAACAATTCTTTTATTCCGTTTTTATAAGAATAAAGATAATCAATACCTTTAACTAATGTATTTACATATAATGTGCTATCAAAATAGCAAATGGCATTACAGTCACTATCCCCAAACGCTGTAATTTTTGTCCAATTATTATAATCTGCTAAATTTGATTGTCCATATTTTGCAACAAACACTCCTTTATTTGTTGCTGCATATATGTTTTTAGTTGTTGTATCTGAATACAATTTATTTACCGAGACATAATCACCTGTTGGACTTAAAATATATGTATCTTCCAATTGGGCTTTTTCATAATCTAAAACAATTATCCCAAAACTTGTTGCCAAAAAAGCTTTATTTGAAAGGAAAACTATATGATTTATGGTTTTGTTGCAACTCATTAATTTTGACTTTAAATCAATGATATTGGTGGTTTGTTTGTTTTTTATTATATCAATATTGCCATTGGCGTATCCAACAATCAAATACGTCCCCGTTGGATCTGCGGCAATTGATGTAATGCCGACATCACTCAATCCATTATTTTTTGAAAGATGATGAAGCGACATATCCGATTTTTCGAGATAGAATATTGCATTCGAATTTGCACTATAAATTCGATCACCGACAGAAGCTATTTGAAAATTAGTGTGGAATGAATAATATTCCTTCCAATTAGATGCAGTACTTGTTGTATCTGAAGCTCCCGAGACAAACCAATATCCAAGCAGAAAGAAAAATATAGAAAATTGCTTCATGAATTTTTTTCAAAACTTAACGTAAATTTAAACAATTAATTGTGGATTTCTTTTCAAATATTCCAACATATTGCGTGCTGCCATAGAACGATGACTCAAACTATTTTTAACCTCAGCACTCATCTCGGCAAACGATCGGTTGTAACCTTCCGGCATAAAAATGGCATCATAACCAAATCCTTTATCTCCATGTTTTTCTTCCAATATCACACCGTTTACATAGCCATCAAATGTATACTCCCGTCCATCGATTATCAAAGCTATAACGGTTCTAAATTTTGCTTTACGATTTATTTCACCCTTCATCAATAAAAGGGTCTTATTCATATTATCATCAAAACTACAGCCAACTCCTGCAAATCGTGCGGAATACACTCCCGGATCTCCATTAAGGGCTTCAATTTCAAGACCCGTATCGTCTGCAAAACAATTAACCTTAAATTTATCAAAAACATATCGTGCCTTTTGGAGGGCATTTCCTTCGATTGTTGGTTGTGTCTCAGGAATTTCATCGGTACAGCCTATATCTTTCAGACTAACAATAGATATGGCAGATCCTGCAATTTGTGATATTTCTTCTAGTTTATGTTTATTGTTTGATGCAAAAACCAATTTCATAATAGTTACTATATAAATGGTGATTATTAATCAAATAGCTCGCTTGCTATTTTTTCTTATTGCAAAGATAACCTCTCTAATTGATTAAAACTGTATTTTTACCTTACTGTTTATTAATACTTTTTTAACCATGCCAACTTTTTTATTCAACGAAATAATATTTGGACCTGTAAAAAGCCGTCGTTTAGGCAATTCTTTAGGCATTAACCTATTACCGACAAAAAACAAACTCTGCAATTTTAATTGCATTTATTGCGAATGCGGACTAAATGACAATTCCTCTCCGGTTAGTTATCCTCAAAGAGAATTGGTTGCTTCGGAATTGGAGAAAAAGCTTTCCGACCTCAAAACTGGAAACAACCTTCCCGATGTGATAACCTTTGCGGGAAATGGCGAGCCAACCATGCACCCTCAATTCGAAGACATTATTAATGACACTATTTTACTAAGGAATAGCTATGCACATCAATGCCAAATAACCGTACTTTCCAATGCAACAATGCTTCACAGTGCAACAGTTATGAATGCTTTAAAACGTGTTGACAAAGCATTTATGAAAATTGATTCGGCAATAGAACCCACAACTAGAATTATCAACCAGCCAACAAATGGTGTTGCCCTGAAGACTCTTGCGTCACAAATGGAACAACTTGGCGAAAAATTAATAATTCAAACAATGTTTATTCGAGGAACAGCAAACGGCAAACAATTCGACAATACCACAATTCAGGAAATCGAAGCTCTGACAGCATTTTACAGGACAACCAATCCTAGGGAAATTCACATATACTCCATTGCCCGCGACACTCCAATAGAAACGATTGAGACAATTTCTAAGCCAGAATTAACAAAGATTGCAACCATTATTTCACAACAAGGATTTACGGTAAATGTCTTCTAAAAAAACGATTCTTGTTTGTCCGCTGAACTGGGGATTAGGTCATGCAACCCGCATGATTTCAATAATCGACAACGCTATATCACAAGGCGATTTGGTTATTATAGCATCCGATGGTGATGCCCTTTTTTTATTACAGAATCATTATAAAAATCTTCAAACCATTGAATTACCAAATCTCAATATTCAATATGGAATCGGAGCTTTTGCTCCCATTAAATTTCTATTTTCAATACCCAAAATTTTAAAATGGATAAAAAAAGATAGAGCAAAACTGAACGAAATCATTAAACAGGAGCAGATAGATCTAATCATTTCGGACAATCGTTGGGGACTTTGGCACAAATCGGTAAAATCGGTTTTTGTAACACACCAAGTAATGGTAAAAATACCTCAACCCTTTTCCTTTTTAGAAAAAATTGTTTTCCTGTTACAACAAAGATTTTTGAACCATTTTGATGAAATTTGGATTCCCGACTATAAAGACCAAACAATGAATCTTTCGGGCGATTTATCGCACAAATATTCACCAAAAAAGAAAACGAAATATATTGGAATCCTCTCGCAATTTCATCACAATAATCAACAAAATAAAATACTGTACGATATTGCAGTTATTCTTTCGGGACCAGAACCTCACCGCTCTATTTTGGAAAAAGAACTTATCAAAAAAATAGAAGGAATGCAAATAAAAGCTATTATTGTGGGTGGGAGACCATCACAAACTACAAACATTAACTACAAAAACATAACCTATATTCCTTTTGCCGACACTCTGATGTTGCAAGAAATTTATGAACAATCGAAATATATCATTTGTCGCTCTGGCTATACCAGCTTAATGGATTTGGTAACCTTGGAAAAACCTGCGATTATAATCCCCACTCCATCGCAAACCGAACAAGAATATCTGGCAAAATACGCATCTGACAAAGGATGCTTTATTTCGATGAATCAATGCGACATTGAAAAAATAAACAACTCTGATTTTGAAAGGCTTCAACATCTTTATAACCTGAGTTCGATTAATAAAATAACTGCCATTATTTAAACCGTGACATGAATATACTCTAAAATTTTCATATATTCCATTTTTTATTCCTGAAAGAATATAATTAATTCTGAGCATTCAACAATCCAAACAAGTAAAAATAAAATAAGCCGGACATTCCCGCCCGACTTATTTCTTTAGATTTAGAATCTTTTACTTTACTTCTTCAAAGTCAACATCAGTAACTTCACTATCTTTTCCGCCTGCATTTGGATTTGATTGTTGCTGTTGTCCTTGCGACGGATCGGCTTGTTGTTGCTGCTGTTGTTGTGCATTGTACATTTCCTGCGAAGCAGCTTGAAATACAGTGTTCAATTCAGCTGTAGCTGCATCAATAGCTGCAAAATCTTGTTTTGAATGAGCTTCTTTCAATTTAGCCAGAGCTGCTTCAATCGGACCTTTTTTATCTGAAGGTAGTTTATCGCCAAACTCTTTTAATTGTTTTTCGGTTTGGAAAATCAAACTGTCTGCATGATTCAATTTGTCGATATTTTCTTTTGCTTGTTTGTCAGCTTCTGCATTTGCTTCTGCCTCTTCTTTCATACGTTTGATGTCTGCATCGCTTAATCCCGAGGAAGCTTCAATACGAATACTTTGTGATTTTCCTGTAGCTTTATCTTTAGCCGATACGTGAAGTATTCCATTAGCATCAATATCAAATGTAACTTCAATTTGTGGAGTTCCACGTTGTGCTGGTGGTAGACCATCTAAATGGAAACGACCGATTGTTTTATTTTGATTTGCCATTGGACGTTCACCTTGTAAAACGTGTATTTCTACTGAAGGTTGATTGTCGGCAGCAGTTGTAAATGTTTCCGATTTTTTAGTAGGAATGGTTGTGTTCGATTCAATTAATCGTGTCATAACACCACCCATTGTTTCAATACCTAATGAAAGTGGAGTTACATCTAATAAAAGGACATCTTTTACATCTCCAGCTAATACACCTCCTTGAATTGCAGCACCAACGGCAACAACTTCATCAGGATTGACACTCTTGTTTGGAGTTTTTCCGAAGAAATCTTCCACCATTTTTTGAACTTTTGGAATACGAGTCGATCCACCAACAAGAATTACTTCATTAATATCACTTGCTGACATACCAGCATCACGAATAGCTGCTTTGCAAGGATCCATAAGTTTGCTAAATAATGAATCCGATAATTGCTCAAATTGTGCACGACTTAATGATTTTACAAGATGCTTTGGAATACCATTTACCGGCATGATATAAGGCAAGTTGATTTCCGTAGTTGTAGCACTCGAAAGTTCAACTTTTGCTTTTTCAGCAGCTTCGCGTAAACGTTGAAGAGCCATTGGGTCTTTACGTAAATCTAAGCCTTCTTCTTTTTGAAATTCTGAAGCTAACCAGTCAACAATAATATGGTCAAAATCATCACCTCCAAGGTGAGTATCTCCATTTGTTGATTTTACTTCGTAAACGCCATCGCCTAATTCAAGAACAGATACATCGAATGTTCCACCACCAAGGTCAAACACAGCGATTTTCATATCTTTTCCACCTTTGTCAAGTCCATAAGCAAGTGCAGCAGCTGTAGGTTCGTTGATAATTCGACGGACTTGTAAACCCGCAATTTCCCCCGCTTCTTTTGTTGCCTGACGTTGAGCGTCATTAAAATATGCAGGGACAGTTATAACTGCTTCTGTAACTTCTTGTCCAAGATAATCTTCAGCGGTTTTTTTCATTTTCTGAAGCACCATTGCAGATATTTCTTGAGCTGAGAACTTGCGATCGTCAATTTCAACACGAGGTGTATTGTTGTCACCTTTAACCACATTATATGACACACGTCCTATTTCTTGAGTTACTCGGTCGAAGGTTTCTCCCATAAATCGTTTGATTGAGTTAACGGTTTTCTTTGGATTCGTAATTGCCTGACGTTTTGCAGGATCTCCAACTTTACGTTCACCGTTTTCAACGAATGCCACAATCGAAGGAGTGGTACGTTTACCTTCGCTGTTTGCTATAACAACGGGTTCGTTTCCCTCCATCACAGATACGCAGGAGTTTGTCGTACCCAAATCGATTCCAATTATTTTTCCCATATTCTTTAGTTTTAATATAAATACTTTTCAATTTTTCCTAACCATTTCAATCATTATGCCAAGCATTAAAATGTGCAAAACTGGCATTTTGAATTATAAAATCATTGTAATATGGCAAACAGAAACATGACAGAACGACATTTTGACAGATATTTTGCAATTATATATTTTTACTGTACTTTCGTTATCTGAAATTAATATTGAATTAAATATAGATCATGAAAAAAGTACTGATTTTTAGCATATTCCTTTTACCGTTACTGGGTTTAGCTCAAATGCCATCTCATTTTGAAAATGTTTCTTTCCGACCTTTCGACAGGTACGTGTATGCTGTTGATTCATTCCACACATCCATTCGCCCGTATTTAATGGATCAGGTTGATCCGATTGTTAGTATTGACACGTTGTATGCAGTTACAACTAAGAGCAAATTCTTGAATTACATACTCAATAAAAACGTCATAAAGCTAAAAAAGAATGATGTTTGGTTTACCATTAATCCTTATATAAATTTTGAAATGGGGAAAAGCTCCGATACTTCTAAAAAATCATATATCAACACTCGCGGATTTATAATTAGTGGAGAAATTGGCAAAAAAATAGCTTTTACATCAACATTTCGTGAAAATCAAGCATTATTTGCCGATTATCGAAACGGTATTGTACAAAGTATCGGCGTTATTCCTGGTCAAGGATCTTATAAACCATTTAAAGTTGGAGCCTGTGATTGGGGCTTTGCAACAGGTGTCATTTCATATTCTCCATCGAAACATTTCAATTTTCAATTGGGAACAGACAAAAACTTTTTTGGCGATGGTTATCGATCGTTGTTCCTGTCTGACAATTCAACAGCATACCCGTTTTTTAAAATCACAACCGATTTCTGGAAAATAAAATATGTTAATCTTTGGTGTCAATTTACAGATGCACAATATCCCACAAGAGAAGACCGGGATATGGGATATGCAAAAAAATGGGCTTCAATCCAATATTTATCGTGGAATTCAACCAAATGGTTTAATATTTCTGTTTTTGAATCGGTAATGTGGGGCAACGCAGATTCTTTAGGCAATTATCGAGGTTTTGATTTTAGCTATGCAAATCCTGTTATTTTTTTACGACCTGTTGAATTTGAAAATGGCTCGCCTGATAATGTTATGATGGGTGGTAATTTAAAAGTAACCATTAAAAAGAAATACATACTTTACAGCCAAGCATTGATTGATGAATTTAATCTAAAAGAAATGAAGGAAAATACTGGATATTGGGCAAATAAATATGGCTACCAAATAGGAGCTAAGACGTTTGATTTACTGGGATTAAAACATTTCGACATTCAAGGAGAATATAATAGAGTACGACCATTTACCTATTCACACTGGTCGACCTTACAATGTTGGGGAAATTTCAATCAACCATTAGCACATCCACTTGGAGCAAATTTTGAGGAATTTGTTGGAATTGCAAGATATAACAAAAAACGTTTTTTTATTGACTGCAAATTGGTTGTTGCTCATTATGGGACAAGTACAAAAACATTTAATGCCGGAGAAAATGTCTTTGCTGACTATACAAAAAACCACATTGAATATGGAAATGTTATTGGTCAAGGATTAGAAAAGACTTTGCGACAAACAGATATTTCTTTGAGTTATTTGATCAATCCATTATATAATTTAAATATCACGGCAGGAATAACTAATAGACATCTTGAAGGTACAACAACAAATCTGGTTTATTTTGCATTGAGAACTTCATTGGATAATATGTTTTTTGATTATTAGAGTCTATTTGCAAGGAATCATGCTTAATTTTGTCTAAAAAGAAAAAGAATTGAAATGAAAGATATATTATATTTTCTGCGACAACTTTGTGTACACAATAATCGAGAATGGTTCAATGCAAACCGTTCGTTATACAATCAACAAAAGGAAGAGTTTGAAAAAATAGTTGCTCGTTTAATTTCGGAAATTTCAAAATTCGACAGTTCCGTTTCACATCTATCACCCAAAGACTGTACCTACAGAATAAACAGAGATATCCGTTTTTCAAACGACAAAACGCCATATAAGAATCATTTTGGAGCATTCATTGCTCCTGGTGGCAAAAAGGCATGCACCGGAGGATACTATTTACATATAGAACCCGACAATTCTTTACTTGCTGGTGGAATATATATGCCACCACCGGATATTCTGCTAAGACTTCGTACCGTAATTTATGAAAAACCTAAAGAATTCGTTGAAATAATTGAACATCCCGATTTTGAAAAAACATTTGGAAAACTTGATGGCGATAAATTAAAATCTGCACCTAAAGGATTCCCAAAAAATTTCGAACATTTAGACTTAATAAAATTTAAAAATTATTCAGTAAGTACATCATTATCAGATGATGATATAGAGAGTGTTGATATAGAGAATCGAATAATCGAAGTTTTTAAAATGCTTAAAGACTTTAACATCTTCTTGAACAAGGCATTAGACTAGTATTTTAGACATTCTTCTCGACAAAATCGACAAAACAATCTCGGCTTCCATCAACATCACAATCAATTGATAGCCCAAGCATCCGTTTAACGGTACAATAGATACACCGTTTATCGAATCCACATTCCAATTTAAGCTCATCCTGAGTTCCATGTTCTATAAAAGCATCAGGAATACCCATACGAACAACATGCCTTTTGAGAGAGTTCTCTGCTAAAAATTCAAGAACCGCAGAACCAAATCCACCGACAATAGTGCCATCTTCGACAGTTATTATTTTCGAATAGTTTTTTGCAATGTGTAATAATAATTCTTCATCAAGAGGTTTTACAAATCGAGCATCAAAATGTCCAATTCTGACACCTTCAGATTCAAGACGATCGCATATTTTTGAGATGATATTTCCAACCGGACCGGCACTAATTACAGCAACAGTAGCTCCTTCGCGAAGAATCCGCCCCTTGCCTACTTTGATTTCCTCAAATGTTTTTTGCCAATCGGCATATTCGCCTTTTCCACGAGGATAACGAATCACAAATGGGCCTTTATTTGGCAATTGAGCCGTATACATAAGATTTCGCAATTCACATTCATTCATTGGTGCAGAAACCGTCATATTTGGAATTGCACGCATAAATGCTAAATCCAAAGTTCCATGATGCGTTGCACCATCAGCACCAACTAATCCGGCTCTATCGAGACAAAATACAACATTTAGGTTTTGTAGTGCCACATCGTGTATTACCTGATCGTAAGCCCGTTGCATAAAAGAAGAATAAATATTGCAAAAAGGTTGCATCCCATTGATTGCCATTCCTGCCGAAAATGTCACGGCATGTTGTTCGGCAATTCCAACATCAAACGCCCGATCAGGCATTTCTTTCATGAGAAAAGTCATCGAGCATCCGCTCGCCATCGCTGGTGTTACTCCAACTATTCTTTTATTTATTTTTGCAAGCTCAACTAACGTTAACCCAAACACATCTTGATATTTAGGAGGCTGTGGCTCTGTAAATACTTCTTTCAGTATTTCGCCGGTAACTTTATCAAATTTACCAGGAGCATGCCATTTAGTCTGCGATAATTCTGCTTGTTTAAAGCCCTTGCCTTTATGGGTAATACAATGCAACAGCTTTGGTCCAGGAATCTTTTTCAAATCTTCAATTGTTTTCACCAGACGAACAACATCATGACCATCAATTGGTCCGAAATAGCGAAAACCTAATGCCTCAAATAAATTACTATTTTTAAGGACTACGGTTTTTAGTCCATTTTCGATATTTTGGATTAGTGCTTGTGTATTTGGACCAAAGCGATTCATCTTGCCAAGAAATTTCCAAACATCATCTTTTAACTTATTATATGTTTTTGATGTAGAAATATCAAGAAGATACTGATTCAAGGCACTCGTATTGGCATCTATTGCCATATTGTTATCGTTCAGAATAACAAGCATGTTTGGTTGTATTTCTCCTGCATTATCTAAGGCTTCGAAAGCCATTCCTCCAGTAAGAGAACCATCGCCAATAATGGCAACCACTTGACGATCTTTTTCACCTTTTTGGGCTGCGGCTACTGCAATACCAAGAGCTGCAGAGATTGATGTTGATGAATGTCCGACACCAAAAGCATCATATTCACTTTCTTCTGGTTTCGGGAATCCGCTAATTCCTTTATATTTCCGATTATTAGCAAAAGCAGCTTTACGTCCAGTAAGTATCTTATGGCTATATGCCTGATGACCAACATCCCACACCAATTTATCATAAGGTGTGTTTAGGGCATAGTGAAGGGCAACCGTCAATTCTATAACACCAAGACTTGCACCAAAATGTCCTGGATTTTCAGACATGACATCAATTATAAATTCGCGAAGTTCTTTACAAACTTGTGGCAATTGTTCTACGCCAAGCTTTCGTAAATCATACGGATAATCTATTGAATCGAGTAATTTTTGCACCTTTTCTTTTTTCAGGATTATACACTTTCTACTACGCTATTAATCCTATTTTATTATAAATAATTAAAGGAGAAGCAACCAAATTTACATCGACTGCTCTCCTTCAAAAATATCAAATTTAGAAATTACTTTTTCTCAAAAGCTTCAATTTCTACTCGTTTACTTAACAGATAATCAATATCATCATATCCGTTTAACAAACATGTTTTTTTGTATTTATTGATTTCAAATCCTTCGGTTTCACCAGTTGCCGCAATGGTCACTTTTTGGTTTTCCAAATCGACAACAATTTGCGTTTTGTTATCTTTTTTTACGGCATCAAAAATCTTAGCAAGAAATGATTCCGAAACCTGAACCGGCAAAACGCCATTGTTCAATGCATTTCCTTTAAAAATATCTGCAAAAAAACTTGAGATAACAACTTTGAATCCATAACCACTAATAGCCCATGCAGCATGTTCTCGGCTTGATCCACAACCAAAGTTTTTACCTCCGACTAATATTGTTCCAGAAAAGCGTTTGTCGTTTAATGGAAAATCTGTTTTTGGAGTATTATCGTTATTGTATCTCCAATCGCGAAAAAGATTATCGCCAAATCCATCGCGAGATGTTGCTTTTAAAAAACGTGCAGGAATAATTTGGTCGGTATCAATGTTTTCGATTGCTATTGGTACCACTGGTGAACTTATTTTGATAAATTTATCTATTGGCATAATTTTACGTTTTAAATATTATAACAATTCTCTGGGATCAGTAATTTTACCTATAACAATTACGGCACCTGCCAGAAGTGGACTTGCAAGAATGGTGCGAGCTCCAGGACCTTGACGTCCTTCAAAGTTTCGGTTCGAAGTTGACACACAATATTCTCCTCTTGGAACTTTGTCTTCATTCATTGCCAAACAAGATGAACACCCTGGTTGACGGAATTGAACTCCGGCTTCTTCAAAGATTTTATCCAAACCTTCTGCTTTTGCTTGTTTTTCAACCATTTTAGAGCCTGGAACAACATAACAAAACACATTTGCTGCCTTTTTACGACCTTTTACAATCGAAGCCAATGCTCGCAAATCTTCAATTCTACCATTTGTACAACTACCTACAAATACATAGTTTACTTGTTTCCCGATCAAAGACTCCCCAGCATTGAAATTCATATATTCCAATGCATTTACGTACGTTTCGCGACCAGCCTCATCAATGGTGTCGATTGCTGGAATTTTATCGGTAATTTTCATTCCCATTCCAGGATTTGTTCCATAGGTTAGCATTGGAGTTATATCAGTAGTATCAAATGTATATTCTACATCAAATGTAGCATCTGCATCGGTAAATAATTGTTTCCATTTTTCTACCGATTTATCAAAATCAGCACCTTTAGGAGCAAACGTACGACCTTTTACATATTCGAATGTTTTTTCGTCAGGAGCAATTAAACCACCGCGAGCACCAAGTTCTATACTCATATTACAAACAGTCATTCGACCTTCCATCGTCAGATTTTTGATTGCTGAACCTGCATATTCAATAAAATATCCGGTTGCTCCATTTGCCGTAAGTTTCATTAAAATATAAAGAATCAAATCTTTTGATGTCACCCCTTTACCAAGTTCTCCATTGATAGTAATTCTCATTTTCTTTGGTTTTGGCTGCATGATACACATACTTGCCAATACCATTTCAACTTCGCTTGTTCCTACACCAAAAGCAACACTTCCAAAAGCTCCGTGTGTTGACGTATGGCTGTCTCCGCAAACAATGGTCATTCCCGGTTGCGTGTATCCAAGTTCAGGACCAACAACGTGAACAATTCCGTTTAACTCGTGACCAAGACCATAATGAGTAATTCCATGGCGTTCGCAATTTGCCTTTAAGGTGTCTACCTGAATTCTTGATAACTCTTCCTTAATTGGTAAATGTTGGTTTATAGTAGGAATATTGTGGTCGGCAGTTGCTGTAATCTGTGCCGGACGAAACACTTTTATTCCTCGTTTTTCAATTCCAGTAAAAGCTTGAGGACTTGTTACTTCATGAATAAACTGACGGTCAATATATAAAATATTCGGACCGTTTTCTATTTTTGAGACTACATGACTATCCCAGATTTTATCAAATAATGTTTTTCCCATTTTTTAAATTTATAATTCAATTTTCAATAATAATTATCCTTCATAAACCTGACCAACCGCATCAATGTATGCTTCAACCGAAGCCGTTACAATATCGGTATCAGCACCAAATCCATAAAATGATTTTCCACTGTGTTGTATGCAGATGTTGACTTTACCCATATCATCAGTTCCTCCATGAATTGCTTGTACAAGATATTCATCTAAATATAAATCCTTGAAAGGTATGATTTTTTTTACAGCTTCAAATGCAGCATCAACAGGACCATCGCCAACTGCAGATTTTACAATCTTTTCGCCTTTCACTTCCAAAGTAACAGATGCCGTAGGTTTTACATTTTTCCCACACATAACCTGTAAAGCTATTAATTTAATCGGACGTTCTTTTGTATTCTTTGCTCTACCGATCAGTAACAATAAATCTTCATCGGTAATATATTTCTTTTTATCAGCAACCTCCAAAAACTTATTATACATAGTGTCTAATTCATCACCTTGACAAGTAAATCCCAATAATTGTAACCGATGTTTCAATGCCGCACGACCACTACGAGCTGTCAATTCAATAGTAGATTCGTCAACACCAACATCTTTCGGGTCAATTATTTCATAATTTTCTCGCATTTTTAAAACTCCATCTTGATGAATTCCTGATGAATGAGCAAATGCATTACGTCCAACAATTGCTTTATTTGCTTGAACTGGACTTCGCATCAATCGTGAAACCATTTTACTTGTTTCCAAAAGTTTTGGAGTAACAATATCTGTATAAACACCAACTTTATGACTATGCAATGCCATCACAACTTCCTCCAATGCAGTATTCCCTGCTCGTTCCCCAACACCATTAAGCGTTACTTCTACTTGACGAGCTCCATTCAAAACTCCAGCAATAGTATTCGCCGTTGCCATTCCTAAATCATTGTGACAATGAGTTGAAATGATAGCTTTGTCAATGTTTGGAACATGTTCGTATAAGAATTTTATCTTCTCGCCAAATTGATATGGAAGACAATATCCCGTAGTATCAGGAATGTTTATAACATCGGCACCTGCCGCAATCATTGCTTCAACAACACGAGCCAAAAATTCATTTTCTGTTCGCCCGGCATCTTCACAATAAAATTCAACCTGTGCTACTTTATTTTTTGCATATTTCACAGCTGCAATCCCCTGCTCAATAATCTTTTCCGGAGTACTTCTCAGTTTATGAAAAATATGAAAATCGGATGTTCCAAGTCCTGTATGAATCCTCGCAACTTTTGCATATTGAAGAGCATCAACTGCAACGTCAATATCATTCATAACTGCACGCGTCAAACCACAAATAACAGGATTTTTAACAGCTTTTGAAATTTCCACCACCGATTTAAAATCCCCGGGACTAGAAATCGGAAAACCAGCTTCAATGATATCAACACCCAACAACTCCAACTGACGTGCAACCTCTATTTTTTCAACCATATTTAACTGGTTGCCGGGAGCCTGTTCCCCGTCGCGTAAGGTTGTGTCGAAAATATATACTTTATCGTTCATAATTTTTTGTATTCAATTTTACACCTCAGAGAAATAGTCTTTCTACAAAGTTTGTCAATGACTTTAAGACTATTACGATATCATTTTAAATTTCTGTCTTTGCCGAAAATGCGGTTGCAAAATTACACTTTCTTAACAAAGATTTATATTTTTTTGAGGATTATCGATTTACATAAAATAAAAAAACCTCCGGCATGTAGCACAGAGGGTTTTTTTATCACTCGCAAACATACAAATCTTCTAACTCCCCAAAGGGAGAAGTAGCTTAAGAGCGAGTAATATATATCTTGAGATATTCATTATAATTATAATTATAATTTCAATTACTATTAACAAATATACAAAAATATTTCATTCATATTATTAAATCCCCATTATTTTTTATCTATAATTGCTTTATAAGGAAACTTTGAACCTACACTAAAAAATATTCATACATGGTTACATTTACGTTATCATATTGGTTTTAAAAGAAATAAATTATTTACGATAATACGTTTAAATCATACTATTTAAGGATAAAGAAATTAGATATTTAAAGATTTTGAAACAAATATTTTTAAAGTCTTAGATAAATTATTTTTGTAAACACTTGCAAATAAAAAAAAGTTATTACCTTTGCAACCCACACTAAAAAAGTGGGAAAATACAAAGCTTATTAACTAATATAAAGGAAATCAAGTGGATACCTTAAGCTACAAAACACAGTACCTGAACAAGGCGACAGTTCAAAAAGAGTGGGTCGTGATCGATGCTACAAATCAACCAGCAGGTCGTTTCTGCTCTCGCATAGCTCTTTTATTAAGAGGGAAAAACAAACCAGGCTACACACCACACGTGGACTGTGGCGACAACGTAATTGTTATCAACGCAGAAAAAATCCGTTTTACCGGAAAGAAAATGCAAGATAAGGTTTACAAACACCACACACATAATCCTGGTGGTCTTCGTACAACGACTCCTGCATTACTTCTAGATCGTAAACCAATTTCTATTATAGAAATTGCAGTAAGAGGAATGCTTCCAAAAAATCGCATAGGCGATCGTTTGTATCGGAATTTGCATGTTTATGCAGGTACAGCACACGAGCACGAAGCACAACAACCCAAAGAGATTAATTTTAATTCAGTTAAATAATAACCATGGAGAACATAAACGCCCTAGGTCGAAGAAAATGTGCAGTAGCACGTATTTACATAAAGGAAGGCAACGGATCAATCCTTATTAATGATCGTGATTTTAAAACATACTTTCCCGACGAACGTTTCCAATTTGTTGTTGAGCAACCAATAAATGCAGCTGGAGTTCAAGGCAAATACGACATCAAAGTAAATCTAGAAGGTGGCGGAATTAAAGGACAAGCAGAAGCACTTCGTCTAGCGATTGCTCGCATTCTTGTTAAGATTAATCCAGACAATAAACCTCTTATGCGTAAAGAAGGATTCTTGACCCGTGATGGAAGAGAAGTTGAACGTAAAAAACCTGGACAAAAGAAAGCAAGAAAACGCTTCCAATTCAGCAAACGTTAATCTTTTTTGTAAACAAATTAATAAAGTATATAATTTAACCAGTTGTTTAGTATCCAAATATTACAGACTATCGTCAAGATACTACTATAATATTGATGAAACGGAAGGTTAACAACAATGTAAAAAAATGAGTAGAGCAACATTCGAAGAATTATTAGAAGCTGGTGTACATTTTGGTCACCTTAAACGTAAATGGCATCCTGCTATGGCTCCATATATATTTATGGAGAAAAATGGGATACATATCATTGACCTTCATAAAACAGTTGTAAAACTAGATGAAGCAACCGAAGCACTAAAAAAAATTGCTAAATCAGGTCGCAAAATCCTTTTCGTTGCAACAAAAAAACAAGCAAAAGAAATTGTTAATGAAAAGATGAAGGCTATTGGAATGCCTTACATTACAGAGCGTTGGAGTGGTGGAATGTTGACAAACTTCCCAACAATCAGAAAAGCGGTTAAAAAGATGACCGGAATAGAAAAAATGGGAACTGATGGTACATTTGAAGTACTTTCAAAACGCGAAAAACTTCAAATTACTCGTAAACATGATAAATTAGAAAAGACACTTGGAAGCATTGCTGATCTAACACGTCTTCCTGCTGCATTATTTGTTGTTGACATACATAAAGAACATATTGCCGTAAAAGAAGCAAAACGTTTAAATATACCAGTATTCGCTATTGTAGATACAAATAGTAATCCTGAAGAAGTGGAATTTGCAATACCTGGAAATGATGATGCTGCAAAATCTATTGAGCTTATTTTATCTAAAGTTTGTACTGCAATACAAGAAGGTCTTGATGACAGAAAATTAGACAAAGATGTCGAAAATTCTGACAAAAAAGAAACCACCGAAGGTGGAGAACAAGAAGCAAAACCTAGCAGACCTCGTAAAACAGGAGCTCGTAAAAGCTAATAAAAATATATGCCCCAATAAAGGGGTTTTTGAAACCCTTCATCTTTTCAATTAGTAGAACTTATTCTAGAAAAGATGTTGGGTTTTCTTTTGATAAAAAATAATAAACTAACTTTAAAACATAAAAATAATGGCTGGAATTAGTGCAGCAGACGTAGCTAAATTACGTAATATTACTGGAGCTGGAATGATGGATTGTAAGGAAGCTCTGGGACAATCGAATGGAAACTTTGATGAAGCAATTGAATTCCTTCGTAAAAAGGGACAAAAAGTAGCAAATAAACGCGTTGACCGTGAGACAACAGAAGGCTGTGTTTTGGCTGGAGTTTCTTCAGATAGTAAACGTGCTGTTATTGTATGTTTAAGCTGTGAAACTGATTTCGTTGCTAAAAATCAAGAATATATAGCATTCACTCAGTCAATTCTTGATATAGCCATGACAAATGCTCCAGCAAAGGTTGACGCCCTCCTATCTTCAAAATATAAAACATTAACAGTTGCTGATGGTATTATTGAAAAAGTTGGAACAATTGGTGAAAAGCTTTCTCTTTCTTGCTACGAACAAATTACAGCAGAACAAGTTTTTGCATACATTCATCCAGGAAATAAATTAGCTACCATTGTAGGTTTTAATCAAAAGTTAACCGATAATCAAGTTGGAAAAGATATCGCAATGCAAATAGCTGCAATGAATCCTATTTCAATAGATAAAAATGATTGCCCTACAGACGTTATAAATAAAGAAATTGAAATTGGGAAAGATCAAGCTCGCCAAGAAGGTAAACCAGAAGCAATGCTAGAAAAAATTGCAATGGGAAAACTTCAAAAATTCTATAACGAAAATACATTATTAAACCAAGAATTTATTAAAGATAACAAATTGAGCATCCGTCAATATTTAGCAAATACAAATAAAGAATTGACAGTTACAGCATTTCGTAGATATACATTAAATGCATAATCAATAAACTTTTTATTAAAAAGGAGAGTGGAAATGTTTTCACTCTCCTTTTTTTTTGTATTTTAGCACCACAATCCAAAATAGTATTGAGCATGTTGAAATATAAAAGAATATTACTAAAATTAAGTGGAGAAGCTCTTCAAGGCAATAACCAGCATGGCATTGATTCAAAAATACTTAATGAATATGCTTTACAAATTAAAGACGTCGTAGAATTAGGCGTAGAAGTGGGAATTGTTATTGGCGGAGGAAATATCTTCAGGGGATTAACAGGAGTTGACAAAGGATTTGATCGCATAAAAGGCGATTATATGGGAATGATGGCAACTGTTATAAACAGTTTAGCAATTCAATCTGCATTGGAAAGTATTGGGGTGTTGTCGACAGTATTAACCGCGATAAAAATGGATCCCATTACAGAATCGTACTCAAAATTGAGATCAGAACATCTTTTAGAAAATAAAAATGTTGTAATCTTTGGTGCAGGAACGGGAAATCCATTCTTTACAACTGATACAGCAGCATCATTAAGAGCCTTAGAAATTGGAGCCGACTTGCTTTTAAAGGGAACGAAAGTGGACGGAGTATATACTGCTGATCCCTTTAAAGATAAAACAGCAGTTAAATACAATACAATAACCTTTGATGAAGCTTATAATAAAAAATTAAATGTCATGGATTTGACATCGTTCACAATGTGTAAAGAAAATAATTTGCCAATAATTGTTTTCGACATGAACCATAGTGGTAATCTAAGAAAAGTAGTTCAAGGCGAACAAATTGGTACTTTGGTATGCAACTAAACTACGTTTTTGTAGTCTTAGAATTATTGACCATAAACATTCAAATAGTTGAATTATGAAGAAATATGTTTTATTAGTTTTAACGTTGTTGACACTATCATTAGTCACAAATTCCTGTGGTAAGAAAAAAACAAAAGAACAGAAAATTGAACAAAAATGGAAACAACTTTCAGATAAAGATGGGAACTATTATGAAACAGGTAAATTAACTATTAATTCATCAATAGCAACACCAACTGGCGTTACATTTAACGAAACAGTGATGATGGAAGACCTATGTACAGGAGCAACTTCCAATGGATCTGTAACAGAAGATGGTAATGGATTTCTGGTCGTAGGATGTTACAATAATATGCGAGTAAACTGCGATACATTAGGTGCATTATACTCTGTAGAAAAGGCAATAGGAGTATCAATTTCTGAATTAGCCGGTAATACGGCAACAAGTGGTGATGCTGATGGCGATGGATTTGATGATGCATCGGTTCGTGCCGCACTAATTGCTGCTGGATATAATCCAAATTATTATACAATTTCTACTTTATACGATCCAACAACCAGAAATTCGGGTGTAACGGTTAATGATACTTTACCGGCATCAGGATATAAAAGTAGTACTGGTTTAATTGTTGGTTCTACAAACAAAAGTTTAACTTACGGAATCAACAAAACTACAGGAGATACAATTTACACAAAAGGAGTAGGACTTACACCCAACGGAGACTCAAAGCGAGTTGTTCCTGATTTAAGCAAAATAGATTTCACAAAAATCACCATCCCTACTACAAAAATACAAGGTTCATGTCCTGATGGTTGGCATATACCTTCTGATGGTGAATGGAAATTGATGGAAATGGCTTTGGGAATGACTGCAACAGATGTAAATAAAGAAGGTATTGATAATGATCGTGGTGGAAAAGAAAAATTAGGACTAGTACTTGCGGCTCAACTAAAATTAAAATATTCAGGTTATTATAGCGACAGTTCAAAAAGTTTCGCACAGTTAGGAGAAGTCGAAGCAATGTGGACATCAACGGGAGGGAAGGATCTTTCGGGAAATAGTTATGTCTGGATACGATATGTTGACACCCTTGCACATAAAGGAATTATTAGAAAAAAACATTATCTAAAGAACAAAAGTGCATTCAGCGTTCGTTGTTTTAAAGATTAACATTTTGTGACTATTCTGTTTTATAAGGCATTTCAAATTGAAATGCCTTTTTTGTGTCTAATCCTGATTTATTTTTAAGCAAATTACCTTAGTTGATACAATGAAATAGATTATTTTTGTATCTCAATTAAAGTTAGTTTTTATGCAAAGAATAGAAATAAAACAAGTTCTCCAAATATCAGAAACAGGAGAAGACATTCTTATAAAAGGTTGGGTTAGAACAAGACGAGGCAATAAACAAGTACAGTTTATTGCAGTAAATGATGGCTCATGTTTAAGCAACGTTCAAGTTGTTGCTGACGCTGAAAAATTTAATGAAGAATTATTTAAACGAATTACAACAGGCTGTTCTGTCGCAATAATAGGGAAAACAGCTCGGTCTCAAGGTGCTGGTCAAGCTATTGAAATTCAAGCAAAAACGATAGAAATAATTGGTGATTGTGATGCCGACCAATATCCATTACAACCAAAGAAACATTCTCTCGAATTTTTAAGAGAAATAGCACATTTACGTTTTCGCACCAATTATTTTAGTGCCGTTACCCGTATTCGTCATCAAATGATCTTTGCAATACATACATTCTTTTCTGAAAAAGGCTTTTGTAATATTCATACACCAATCATCACAGCTTCAGACTGTGAAGGAGCAGGACAAATGTTTCATGTAACATGTTTTGACATCAATAATACACCGAAAGACAAAGAGGGTTCTGTAGATTTTAGTCAAGATTTTTTTGGGAAGGAAGCAAATCTTACAGTTTCCGGACAATTGGAAGTAGAATTAGCCTGTATGGCAATGTCAAAGGTTTACACCTTTGGTCCAACATTTCGTGCAGAAAATTCGAACACAGCAAGACATTTAGCAGAATTTTGGATGATTGAGCCAGAAGTTGCATTCAACGATATTAATGCAAATATGGATTTAGCTGAAGAATTTCTGAAATATTGCATAAACTGGGCACTTCTTAATTGTAAAGAAGACCTTGAATTCCTTCAACAACGCCAGTTGCAAGAAGAGAAGGATGCAATGCCATTAATTGAAAAATTAAACTTTATATTGAAAGATTCATTCCAACGATTGACATATTCTGAAGGTATTGAAATACTTCTTGCTTCAGAAAAATATAAAAAAGGAAAATTCCAATATAATATAAAATGGGGAATAGACCTTCAAAGCGAACATGAACGATATTTAGTAGAAGATCATTTTAAAAAGCCAGTTATACTTACCGACTATCCTAAAGATATCAAAGCATTCTATATGAAACAAAACAACGACGGGAAAACCGTTGCAGCTATGGATGTCTTGTTCCCTCAAATTGGTGAAATTATAGGCGGAAGTGAACGTGAAACCAATTATGATAAGCTATATAGCAGAATTGTTGAAATGAATATACCAATGAAAGACATGTGGTGGTATTTGGATACTCGTCGCTATGGTTCAGTTCCTCATGCAGGATTTGGTTTAGGTTTTGAACGACTGTTGCTATTCGTAACAGGAATGAATAATATTCGAGACGTGATTCCATTTCCACGTTATCCGAAAAGTGCAGATTTTTAGCAAAAGAATATTTTAAAAATTGCATAGCATACTAATTTATTTTTAATTTCATTTATAAGCAATTTGCTTATAAATTGTAATTATATTATATTTGTAGTATTACAATTAACATTTATATTTTGATATATGCTTAATCATCCTTTAGACGAAACTGATAAAAAGATTCTTGGAATGCTAATGGACAATGCACGTGTCCCATTTCTTGAAGTGGCAAGAGAATGTGGAATTTCGGGAGCAGCAATTCACCAAAGAGTAAACAAACTTGAAGAATCGGGAATCTTCAAAGGATCGCACTATATGATAAATGAAAAATCATTAGGGTATAACACATGTGCATACGTTGGTGTCCATTTCGAAAAAGGAAGTGTTTATAATAGTGTAATTGAGGAATTGAAAAAGATTCCTGAAGTAACAGAATGCCACTATACAACAGGTACGTATGGACTATTTTTAAAAATATATTCAAAAGATAATCATCATTTGATGAAGATTTTAAATACTACTATACAGCAAATACCCGGTATATTAAGTACAGAGACTCTAATATCTCTTGAGCAATCAATTGATAGGCAAATTGCCATCAATTAACTTTACCAACCATTAATGAAAGAAAAATCATTTGACACTGCTCCTAAAATTGAAAGAGTTGTTTTAGTTGGCATTATATGCGAAGGCGTAAAAGAAAGTCAGGTCAACGAATATCTTGATGAACTCGCCTTTTTAGCAGAAACAGCAGGAGCCATTACAGACAGACGATTTACACAAAAAATGCGACATCCTAATTCGGTGACCTTTGTTGGTGAAGGGAAATTGAATGAAATTGCAACGTATGTAAAAGCTCAAGAAATTGATTTTGTTATTTTCGATGAAGAACTTTCACCATCTCAATTACGAAATATTGAAAAAGTTTTAGGTTGCAGAATATTGGATAGAACCAATCTAATCCTTGATATCTTTGCAAAACGAGCAACGTCGGCAAATGCAAAAGTACAAGTTGAACTTGCTCAATGCGAATATTTTTTACCTCGATTAACCGGACTTTGGACTCACCTTGAACGTCAACGAGGCGGAATTGGATTAAGAGGCCCGGGAGAAACTGAAATAGAAACAGACCGCCGTGTTATACGCACAAAAATTGCTCTCCTAAAAGAACAATTAAAAAAAATAGATAAGCAAAAATCTACTCAACGTAAAAATAGGGGCGTTATGATACGCGTTGCTCTTGTTGGTTATACAAATGTCGGGAAATCAACAATTATGAATTTGATAAGTAAAAGTGATGTTTTTGCTGAAAATAAACTATTTGCGACACTTGACACCACTGTTCGAAAAGTTGTAATCGACAATTTACCATTACTCCTTAGCGATACTGTTGGGTTTATCAGGAAATTACCTCATGGTTTGGTCGAATCGTTTAAGTCGACACTTGACGAGGTTCGCGAAGCTGATTTACTGCTTCATATTGTTGACATTTCACATCCTAATTTCGAAGAACAAATAAATGTTGTACAAAAAACAATAGAAGAAATAGGAGCTGCCGACAAACCGATATTTCTGATTTTTAATAAAATTGATGCATTTACCTATACAAAAAAAGATGCCGACGATTTAACAGAAATGACAAAAGAAAATTTCAGCCTTGAGGATTTCAAACAAATGTGGATCGCTAAGAATCAAAATTGTGTATTTATTTCCGCAAAGGAAAAACAAAATATTGATGAGTTTAAAAAAGTAGTGTACAATAAAATAAAAGAACTGTACGTGACTCGCTATCCTCACGAACATTTCTTATATGAAATTCCAGAAGAATAAATGCCTGATTCTTTGCCTTTAGACTTTGTTTCAAACTGCGGTCAAATTCCTAATTGCGAACATCAAAAGCTCGTAGATTCTTTAGAAACAGAAGCAGAAACAAGCATTCGAACAAATCCTGCTAAAAATATATCTTCAATACCTGACGCGGAACAAGTTCCTTGGTGCAAAGAAGGCTTCTATCTACGAGAACGCCCCATTTTCACTCTCGACCCGATGTTTCATGCTGGAGCATACTATGTTCAAGAAGCATCTTCGATGATTGTTGGTCATGCATTTAATCTTTTGTTTCAGGGGAAATCAAATTTACGAATTCTTGATTCATGTGCTGCCCCAGGAGGGAAATCAACTCAAATAGCTTCGTTGATTGATGATAGTTCACTTTTGATTTCGAATGAAATAATTCGCAATCGGTCGATGATTCTTTCAGAGAACATCCAAAAATGGGGCGTCCCAAATGTCGTGGTCACCAATGCAGATCCTGCTCTTTTCAGACATTTGCCGGGCTACTTCGATGCAATGATAATAGATGCACCTTGCTCAGGCGAAGGAATGTTTCGCAAAGACGAAACCGCGGTAAAAGAATGGTCGCTTGCAAATGTTACAATGTGTGCCGAACGTCAAAAGAAAATAGTTGGCGATTTATGGGATTCTTTAAAAGAAAGCGGTATACTATTTTATAGTACCTGTACCTTCAATACCTCAGAAAATGAAGAATTAGCGAAATGGATTTGTGAGGAACTGGGTGCTGAATCAATAAAAATTGCAATAGACGAATCATGGGGGATAACTCCCGTAGAAATTGATGGTATCCATAGTCTTCGATGTTTCCCGTATAAATGTAAAGGCGAAGGGTTTTCATTAATGGCTATTCGAAAAACGGTATCAAGCGAAAAATGGAAAGGTAACAATCGAGGAAAAAACTTTTTTTCACCAATTGCCAAGAATATTGAATCTGAAATGAAAAACTATATTACCAAAGATGGATATTCCTTTGTTTGCAATAGTTCGGACAACATTTACACATTTCACAAATCATTCGAAGCTGAAATTGCACAAATCGGGAATCTGGTTAAAGTGGTTCATGCAGGAACACCCGTTGCACAAGTAAAGGGTAAAGATATTATACCTAATCCAGCTTTTGCCTTCTCTACTATAATAAACAAAGATGCTTTCTCTGTTTCTGAAATTACGAAAGAGATTGCCCTACTCTATTTATCTCGAGGTAATTTCCTTTTGCCCGAAGCTCAAAAAGGCTGGCAATTGTTAATCAACGAAAATATCCCCATCGGGTTTGTGAAAAATCTTGGAAACCGAATTAATAATCCATATCCAATGGAATGGCGAATTCGAATGAATATTGACGGGACAAGATAATTGTTTCTTTACTTAATATAATTCACAAAAATCAGCAGCAATATAGTTCCGTAAAGAATTATATTTTGTGCAAGTCGCGATTTCGTGCTGATAAGATTATTCGCAATAAAGAATGAAAAAGGAATTGAAAAGAAATATATTGACTCTAAATATATTGACGGGAACGAGATATACATGGTCAACGATAGGATCCATATAAACATCAGAAGACTATAATATTTACGGGTAACTACCTTTTTAAATATATTCCGATATAAATAAACAGCACCTGTTATCATCGCCACCGATAGAAAGATAAAAAACGCGAGATATCGAAAATCCAAGATTTCATCGCTCGCATTATCGATTAATTGGTGTTGCATTATTTGTAATAGATCATACGTTTTCCCATACATGAAATAAACAGAAAAAGCAAAAACGTATGGTGTTAATAATCCCAACAGAGTAACAACCCATTCACGCCAATAAAACGAACGTGTATTCAGCATAAAGAAGATTAACGCAATTTCAAAGAAAAGTAACGGAAAATAAAACAGACTTCCTATCGAAATGAGAAATGACGAAATAAAAAATGGATCGACTGTCTTTTCAATTCTATAAGTAGGAAAAGCTACATGCATCGAAAACAACAAAAATATAGTAGCAAAAATTAAAGGATTGATCTGATGTAAATGATGGAAAGAACTTATAAACACAACGAAGATAATACCCGGCAGATATGTTCCTTCATTTATCAGACGAAACTTGGAACTTAATTGATTTAAAAGAAACCCCTGAAACAAAACGATTAGACAAAGAATAGTAGCAATCCACCACGAAGCCTTCACTGGTATTAACAAAACCAAAGAATATAATGGCATCGGATTATTTTCAAATACCCCCGCAACATACACCGGATGTATAATTTCATTTATCCATAATAAAATATTTAGAATAAATAAAAGGGGTAATAATAAAGGATTGTCTTTCTTTAAAAATTGGAACATGCTTGTTTTTTATAAATCGAATCCGATATCGTGTCTAAAATATTTACCTTTATAAGAAATGGTATTTGCTCCTGCAAACGAAAGAGCTAATGCCTCATTTTTATCTTTTCCATAGGAACTTATTGCAATTACACGACCACCATTTGTAACGACTTTGTCGCCCTGAAATTTTGTTCCTGCATGGAAGACAATACTTTTGTCGACCTTCTCAATTTTTGAAATCTCATCACCTTTGTCGTACTCGCCCGGATATCCACCTGCAACAAGCATAACCGTAGTACAAGAACGAGAGTCTATTTCAATGGAACTTTGAGCAAGTGTCCCATTTCCCGTGGCAATAAATAAATCGAGCAAATCAGATTTTATGCGAGGAATAACAGCTTCTGTTTCAGGATCGCCCATGCGGCAATTATATTCAATTACCATAGGTTCGCCTTCAACATTTATTAATCCGAAGAACACAAATCCTTTGTATGGAATTGCATCAGCTTTCAGACCATCAATAGTTGGTTTTACAATTCTATCGACAACCTTTTTCATAAATGCACCCTGAGCAAAAGGAACCGGAGAAACCGCTCCCATGCCACCCGTATTTAAACCGGTATCGCCTTCACCTATTCTTTTATAATCTTTAGCTTCGGGTAATAGAACGTACGATGTTCCGTCGGTCAATGCAAATACCGACATTTCGATTCCTTTTAAGAATTCCTCGATAACAACAGTTTTACTTGCCGATCCAAATTTACCATCAAGCATTGCGGTTAGTTCTGCAATTGTTTCATCTATATCATTGAGAATCAAAACGCCTTTCCCAGCCGCTAAGCCATCTGCTTTAAGGACATAGGGAGGTTTTAATGTTTTAAGGAATGATTTACCTTCTTCAAGATTTGCGTTGGTAACACTCAAATATCCGGCAGTTGGGATATTATGACGGATCATAAACTTTTTGGCATATTCTTTACTGCCTTCGAGTTTTGCACCTTCTTTTTGAGGTCCGATAACCGGTATGTTTTTTAATTCGCCATCGGCAAGAAAAAAATCGTGGATTCCTTTTACTAAAGGATCTTCGGGACCGACAACAACAAGTTCTATATTTTCTTTAAGAACAAGATTTTTAATAGCTTCAAAATCGGTTACTGCAATGGGAACATTTGTTCCGACGCTTGCTGTCCCGGCATTACCCGGTGCAATAAATAATTTCTCTAATTTTTTACTTTGTGAGAGTTTCCAAGAAATAGCATGCTCTCTTCCGCCTGACCCAATAACTAAAACATTCATCTGAATAACTAATTTGTACAAAAATACAGAGAAAATTCCATCTTTAGAGACAAATGCTTTATTATAATTAGTATTTTCGCAGGGCTTTAATTTTACTAAAAAGAAAGTAATCAATCTCGTGTATAGCAATATAAAATATTTTAATGGACTTAATGCTTTACGTTTTTTTGCTGCATATCTGGTTGTGTTGCATCATGCCGAGCAGATTCGTTTAAAATATCATTTATTTAGTTTAAAGCAATATTCACTTTTCAATAATGGCGGTATAGGTGTTACCTTTTTTTTTGTTCTCAGCGGATTTTTAATTACCTATCTTTTACTAAAAGAGAATAAAACAAACAATACTATTTCTATTCGCAACTTCTATGTTCGTCGTGTTCTTCGAATCTGGCCACTTTACTTTATGCTGGTTGGAATTGGAACCGTGGCTTTACCATTAATGCTTCGTATTGCACATATAAACTATGTGATGCCATATCATTTCTCTCAAGTGTTTGGTTACTACTTATTCTTTATGCCATTTATGGTAAATGTTTTTTTCGGACACCATCTGCTCGAACCGCTTTGGTCTATTGGTGTTGAAGAATTATTTTATCTTTCGTGGGCTCCGGCAATCAAAGTTTTCAGGAAATATATATTGTCGATAATTATTATCACCATTTCGTTGAAATTGACACTCTCTGTCTGTATTTACTTTCTCAATTTCAGCACGGCTGTTAAAGAAGTTGTTGGAATGCTCCAATTCGAAGCTATGGGCATTGGTGGTTTAGGGGCTTACATCATTTTTAAAAGACAAAAGGCTATCAAAGAAAGTTTTCTCTTTTCCAAAGCGGTACAAATTATTCTGTTTGCTTTTATTTTTGGATATGTGTTTTTGTGGAAAGAACTTTCGGCTATTTCTGAACCCTTCAACGTGTTATGGACAACCCCCATTGCTTCGCACATTGTAATGACTCTATTGTTTTGCTGGTTGATTATCAACATTTCGCTTAACGATAACAGTATCATTAAGCTAAACGGCAAAAAGCTGAATTTCCTTGGCGAAATATCTTACGGCATATACATGTATCACATGCTGGTTGTCTTTGCTGTGGTTGTAGTTCTTTCCTCTGTTTTAAACAGGTTAAACCCTGTCGTTTCCACCGTAGCTTTTTACATTTGCATTACCGCAGGAACGGTTTTGGTTTCATACCTTTCAAAGCGATTTTTCGAAGAACGGTTTTTGAAGTTAAAACATCGTTTCGAAAAAGAGTAATATTGCAGAATCGCTGGTGAACCATTCACCATACCATCAGGAATAATCACAATTTTGAGATTATTTTGAGATCTCACGTATCAATCTCTAAACTATTAACTTTAAATTAATAACCAAATGGTTTAGACAACAATCATCTTACCGTATCAACGCGTTCCAATCGGTTGGAGCTGGTGTTATAGCCGAGTTTTTATACATGTTGAACAATTCGGTTGCACTCTTGAAAAAGATATCGCGAACGTCTTTATTCGCACCTCGTTCCTCCAATATCGGGATAAGTTTGTCGGCGTTGTCGCCCAAAAGCATTTGCAACGAACAATCAAGTATGATGAGGTATAACTGAACATCGACCACTGTTAGATCGACCGGATGATTCGATATTTGTATACATTTCATCTTCAACGTGTAGTAACGGCATTCGGGAACTTTTTCAAAAAACAAGTCTCGATTGGAGTTTCGTTTAAATCCAATGTTATCGAACAATATTTCATCGATAATCAAAAAGCTGACATTCAACGTTATATTTATGCTATTACTTTGGGGACAATTCAATGCTATTGTATGTTCACCTTTGTAACAATCTATATCGTGTTGCTTGCGATGATTGATGTATGTATCGATCATCCCTTCAGTCAGACTGTGTTTCAGGTCTTCAATAACATCGGGTTCAATTTTAAACAGTGGCGATAATTTTATTCCTTCTTTTATGCAGAAGTCTTTAAACGACTGCACGGTCTGTTCAACGGAAAATGCTACAATATCGGGTAAAACATTTCTATTAAACAAAGCAATCATCGATGACATTTTATCACTTACGACATAATCAAGACGAAGCATTATGCGGGCTACGTGAGGCAATCGCATTCCCAGATAATGATAAAAATGACATTCGGTATCGGAGATTATTTCATAATCATAATTATTGTTTATTGCTAAAGAGTCGCCCATATAATCTGCATCGGTATCCAGAATATCATTCGCAGTTTCTAAATCGGGGTTTGCAGCGGAAAAAACTTCCGTCCACATATAAACCCAGTCTTTTAGTACTAATTCTATCTCATTATTATTCATTGTCATGAAATTTTTATTGGTTATTACTTAAAATCCCGATTATTTTTATTTGTAAAAACGTAAATCAAATATATTTATTTTTCAAAATAATTCAAAAATATTTTGCTTTTTCCAAATACTTAAATATATTTGAATGTTTTTTTCGTCGATTGAATCAATGTAAGTACTTGTGAGATAGATGAACGAGAAAAAAGTATAGTTAGAATCGGTTATAAAATAAGGGTTTCGGATAGAACAATACAGTTTTCGTTGGGAATTGATGTCGGGCTTCTTTTCTTATAATTGTTTTCTTATAACAACAAGAACACACTAATTAATTCATAATTTATAACGTAAAAGAAAAACAATATGCCAGCAAATCAATCAACAAATGAGCACAATGTTGTTAATTTAGGAGAATTAATTTCTAATATTTCAACATTTAAAGCAAAGTACAGCCCTACCCGGTCTGAGTTTATAATAGAAAGTCTTAGACTGCTCAAAGAAAAATCTGAAGCGGCAAATGAAGCGGTAACCGATGCCGAAATTACACTTCAAAGTTCACAAACCGCCCGCAGTTCCGGGTTCATAGGCTTCGATCCTTTGATAACCCGTGTAATAAATGCTTTACGCATTTCAGGAGCATCGGCTCAATCCATTGCACAAGCCGAAGCCATCGTTCGTGATCTTAGGGGCAAACGTGCTTCGGCAATAGCCTCCGATGAAGATGTTGCGGCTGCCAAAGAAAAAGGAACAGCCATAAACCAAATAACCCGTCACATCAATACATTCGAGAGTAAATACAGTAATTTTCTAATACTCATCATATTTTTAGGTACTATTCCGGTTTACAAACCAAACGAAGAAGATCTGTCGGTAACGAGTCTTAATGCCCGCTATATTTCAATGAAAAACGCTGACGAACAATGTTCCGAAGCTCAGGTTGCCATTGATGCAGCACGTGCCAACCGCGACAAAGTTCTGTATGCCGAAGGCACCGGAATGGTTGATATTGCATTGGGTGTGAAAACGTATGTAAAATCGGCGTTTGGAGCATCAAGCAATGAATATATGGCTATAAGCAGCATCGCTTTTATCAAAAGATAACAAAAGGGTTGCCTCATAAAATGGAAGGTCGGGATAATCAAATCCTGACCTTTTTTTTGTCCTGAGGAATAGTGCAATGGAGCTGATGGATTATTGGTTGTGGCTAAAGTATTTTTGGATGTTGATGAGGAAATATGCAGTATATCGCAGGAATGTTACACTGTAACTCACGAATGTTTCGGTATAAGGTTTGCCTAAGATGGTACGTTTGAGGAATATTCCATTGTAACCGGGGAATATTGCAATGGAGTTGATGAATGTTGTACAGTGGTTCAGGAAATAGACACTGTAATCGAAGAATATGTCTCTGTGATTAAGGAAGCAGGCTCTGTTGTTTAGTTATATTCCGTTCTGTTTATCAACAAACTCCTGAAGGATTGTTTCGGTTGCTGTTGCACCGATACGGGCAACACCTATTTCGCGAAATGCCATCAAATCGTTGAGTGTGCGAATACCTCCGGCTGCTTTAACCTTCATTGCGTGTCCGGCATGAGCTACCATTAATTTGCAATCGCTGATGGTAGCACCGTTGGCTACAAAATGTCCGTTGGGCAATTTGTTGTAACCGTAGCCGGTTGATGTCTTTACATAAGCCACACCAATCTCCCTGCACACTTTCGTTAACAATATCTTGTAATTGTCATTCAATAAATAATCGTTTTCGAATATTACTTTTAAAATTGCATTGCCGGTAAGACAGATAGCATTGATTTCGGCAATTTCTGTTTTTACATATTCCCAATCGTTGCTCAGGACTTTGCCTATATTAACCACCATATCTATTTCTGTAGCACCATCGGCAATGGCTTGCAACGTTTCGATCTTTTTGACACTCTTGGTGTGCGAACCATGAGGAAAGCCTATTACGGTGCAAACTTTTACCGGTGAATCCAATAAATATTTTTTGCATAATGCAACAGCATAGGGTTTTACACAGACCGAAGCAACATGCCATTTCAAAGCGGTTTCGAAACCTGTAATCAAGTCATTGTCTGTCATTGTTGGCCGTAGGAGCGAATGATCGATCATCGACGCAATATCATGTATACTGATTTTGTTTAGGACGGCTGTTGTCATAGGGCTAATAGTCTAAAAGTATAATCAAATGTAAGGAATTTATTTGTTTCTTTGACTAAGAAAAATAGAAATATTTATATGACACGTAAAGATCGTTTTTCAAATATTATAGCCTACTTTTTGAAGCAACAGCCCAATCCTGTTTCGGAACTCGATTATGGCAGTCCCTTTCAATTACTGGTTGCTGTTATTCTTTCGGCACAATGCACCGACAAACGTGTGAATAAAATCACTCCCGATCTGTTTGCCGCTTATCCAACAGCCGTGGCAATGAGCAGGTCGTCGGTCGAAGAAATTTACGAATTCATCAAAAGTTGTTCGTATCCTAATAACAAGGCAAAGCATTTATATGGAATGGCTTGCGAATTAGTGTCGCGATTTGGAGGCGAGGTTCCCGAATCGAATGACGATTTGGAGAGTCTGCCCGGTGTGGGTCGAAAAACGGCAAATGTTATTTCATCAATTGTTTACAATGCACCTGCTCTTGCCGTCGATACTCATGTTTTTCGTGTTGCAGCCCGGATTGGATTATCAGTAAAAGCAAAAACGCCCCTCGAAACGGAGCGTCAATTGATACGATATATACCCCGGGACTTAATTCCCCGAGCCCACCACTGGCTTATTCTGCATGGACGTTACGTCTGTATTGCACGTAAGCCAAAGTGCGGAGAATGTGGTATCAGGGAGTTTTGTGCATTCAAAGATAAGACGGAATTCTAAACCGAACGTTGTCTTACCACCTCATACATCAATATAGATGCAGCAACCGATGCATTTAATGAGCCAATGCTTCCCGATAACGGGATCTTCACGAATTCATCGGCATCACGAAGCAAGGTAGCCGAAATTCCGGTATCTTCAGAACCAATAATCAAAGCAAGGGGAATGGTCATGTCCTTGCCATAATAGATGTTCTCTGTTTTTTCTGTGACTGCATAAACCTTTATTCCCGACAGTTTCAAATATTTTATTGTTTCTGTCAGATCGGATGTCCGGCAAACCGGGATAATATTCAAAGCACCTGCCGATGTTTTGATTGAATCGGCATTGATTGGAGCAGCTCCTTTATCGGGAACTATAATTGCATCAACTCCTGCACATTCGGCCGAACGACAGATGGCTCCGAAGTTACGAACATCGGTTACCTGGTCGAGAACCAAGATGAATGGAGTCTTGCCTTGATCGAAGATATAAGGAATTATTTGATCGATTTTTTGATATTCGATAGGTGAAATATACGCCAATGCACCCTGGTGATTCTGTTTACAGAGATAATCGATTTTTTCGATTGGTACAAATTGAATGGGGATGTCGAGTTTACGGGCTTCCGATAGCATTTCGCGAGTCAAAGGATTATCCTGACCACGGCGGACAACTATTTTATCAATTTGTTTGCCGGCTTTTATTGCTTCTGTAATTGCATGCATCCCATAGATGCAGGTGTCTTTTATCATATAAACGTTTTCTAAAAAGGTAAATCTCCATCGGCCATTGGAGGTGGTTCGGTTGGCATTGTAGAGCCAAAGTTGGGGTTTGCAGCAGGTTGTGTTGCAGCTGTAGCCATGTCTATTTTCCAGACTTTTAAACTGGTGTACCATCGTCCGTTGTATTCCCGTGATTCAGGATTGAAAGAAACGAGCACTTCGGTTCCCGGGGCGAGCGATTTAACCATTTGAGCCTTATCGTTCCAAGCTTCTAAACATACTTTTTTGGGATATTGGTCCATCGTTTCGATTACGAATTCCTGAATAACCCATTGTCCATTTGCTCCTGTACCACTTTTAGGTGCTAATGTGGTAAATAATTTGCCTCTAATTTCTGATGCCATATTTTTAAAATTTTTGTAAAGATATTTAAAATTTCCGTAACCTTCGATTATTAAAAAGAATCGATAAGCGAACGGATTTTAAAATTATTGTTGTCTAACGATTTTGTTTGTGTTCTAAATTTTATTGTTTTGGTTTCGCCCGGTAAAAGATCGAAGAAATTATCGTCGAGAAATCCTTTCTTTTCCGATTGCAGGTAAACGTTTTTAGCAAGTTTATCGGTTTTTATGGTAATTGCAAAGCCATTATCAGCGGGTGCTATTGTGAGCGATAATGCGGGTTTTGGCAATTGCAAATCTTTACTATCTTTAAAGTAGACATAGCTTGGAGGGATGGTTTTGTCGTCAGGAACCGAAATTATCAACATCGTGTTTTGTTTTAATGCTTCAGTGATGTTGGCACTCGCGAAGTCAATAGATAGTTTTGTGTTTGTATTGGCTTTTATTGTTATGTTCTTCTCTTGTTTCCAAAGAATATTTCCGTCAAAATCAATAATTTTAAATTCGGCTGTAACAGGTTTGTTTTCCAACAGATCTGAAATAAATGAAACCTCAGCTTTGTTTTCAGAAAGTTTCTGCGAAATCAAAACGGGCGAATACGCTTTTTTGACAAAATAATGAAGAGCTTTCCATCGACCGTAATAATCTGTACTACTCCACGAAGCCACCGGCCAGCAATCGTTCAGTTGCCAGTATAATGTTCCCATACACCGGGGTCTTGCTCTTCGATGAGCTTCAATTGCCAGTTTAATTCCTTCTGCTTGTAAAACCTGTCCGACATACAGGAAGTTGTCAAAATCTTTCGGCATTTTATAATAGTAGCCAAGATACGTTTTTATTAATTCATTGCCCCGGGGATGACGTTGGTGGGCAGTCATTACGGTACTTTCAATATTCCTATCGTTAGGAATGGTATATTCTTCAACGGTTTTTATATCGGGAAACGATTGAAAGCCATATTCGCTCATAAATCGACCAATATTGTTTTCATATTCCTTAAACGGTTTGCCAAAATGCCACACATCCCAATAATGAATATCTCCGGAGTTGAGATCGCCAGCTTTTTTATCTTTGGAAGCCATTGGCGATGAAGGCCAATAAAAACGAAGGCTGTCATATTTATGTATAAGAGCGGGAATTAGCTTGTTAAAAAGTTTATCATAGTCATTCGAAAGTGTTTTGACCAGTTGGGGTGAATTCTTTTCCATTTCAGCTTTCCATCCCCATCCATTCCACGCGGTATTTATCTCATTATTTCCACACCAAAGAGCAATCGATGGATGATTTCGAAGTCGCTTTACGTTGTCGATTACTTCTTGTTTGATATTTTCAAGGAAAGCATCGTCACCGGGATAAAGACTGCAGGCAAACATAAAATCCTGCCAGAGTAAAATACCTTTTTCGTCGCAAAGATCATAGAAAATATCGTTTTCATAAATACCGCCTCCCCAAACCCGAAGCATATTCATGTTTGCATCAACAGCCGATTGAATGGTTTTCTCATAACGTTCGGTTGTTACTCTACTGGGGAAATTATCGAGCGGTATATAGTTTGCACCTTTCATAAAAATAGGAACACCATTGAGTTTGAAATAAAAAGATTTGCCTATGGAATCTTTTTCATGAACAAGTGTTATGGTTCTAATGCCAACACGTATTTCCTTTTCATCCAAAAGAATACCATTCTTCTTAATCAAACATTTGATTGTATATAAATATGGTTCACCAAGTCCATTACACCACCATAATTTTGGTGATTGAATTGTGAGGGTGAAGTTATTTGATGAAATTCCTTTCCCAAAAGTAGCCTTTGACGAAGAATGAAATTGGTTGTTTACCCAAAATTCCACTTCGGCATCAACAGGTTCATACGATTGCAGTTCAACGGAAGCAGATAGCTCTGCCGATTCTTTGGAAATCGACTTGGTATTGACGGAGAAATCTGTTTGCCTGATATTATCGAAAGCAATAATGTAAATTGGTCGCCAAATTCCCGATGTTACAAAACGAGGTCCCCAATCCCAGCCATATTGATAACCGGCTTTTCGAGTAAAAATGCTAACTTTCTTATCGCCTATTTCTCCGTTCAGGGATTGATCGTTGGGAGCCGGATAATGAAAAGAAAGAGAATCGAAAAGTGGTATAGTTTTATTTATAGGCGATTCAAATTCGATAGTCAATGTATTTCCTTCTTCCTTAAGCAATTTTTTACAGTCAACAGTCCATTCACGAAACATGTTGTTGGCATTTAAAACCTCAACATTGTTTAAAAAGACCTTTGCATAAGTATCTAATCCTTTAAAGTTCAAATAAATATTCTTTCTGGAAATGATATCTTTAGAAACAGAGAAGCTTGTTTGATATATCCAGTTGTTTTTATCAATCCATTGCAAATCTTTTTCATTAATCCGATAATATGGATCAGGAATTGCTTTGTCGTTCAACAAATCGGTATGAACACATCCCGGAACCGTAGCTCGATACAGACCTTCTTTGTTTTTTTGTTTTAAGATCCATTCTGATTTTAACAAAGTAACTACTTGTGATTGTGAAAAAAGCTGTTGTGCAATACTCATAAGTAACAATAAAATGGTTGTTGTTTTAAGAAATTTCATGTTAGTTTATTTTTATCTTTTTGGTAAAATAGATCTTATTGAAACGATCGACAATTTCAACAAGATAATCGCCTTTATGAATATGATAAATTGTTTGATCTTTGCGTGTTTTCATTAATTGTTGTTTTACCATTTTATTTTTGGTAATACTGATTACACGAACGGTCATGTTTTTAACTTCAAAGTCTAAAGATATAATTTTTGCATTAGTTTTTTTTCTCTTATTTCTCTTAAAGGCAATCTTGCATGAATTATTTCCCGATACGATATAACAAAGACCTTTTCTGTTACTCCAAAGTAAGTTGCTGGAATCTTTAACACAGAGCAGTTTGCTCCAGTATCTGCCATATTGAGCTTCGCCTGTTTCGATTAAACCAATTGTGCTTCCGATTCCTTCAACCCAGATTTGGTCTTTAGCAACCGTTTTGTCGAGCGAAGTCAAGGTTAATCTTCTTTTTTTAACACCATTAACCAACATAGAATCAATAAAATCGACCTCAAAATATATTTTCGATGCCTGATTGTATGAAGGCAGATTAATAATATCACAAGTGTTAACCTTAAAATTGTAAAGTATAAATTCATCGCCATTGATAAAGCGGATGTAAACATTTCCTTTGAGAGTGTCTTCGCGAAGAAACCCCGCAAAGTTCATGTCATCGGTATCAAGCCTGTCGGAGAAGGAATAGTAAAGAGAGGTGTATGTTTTGTTATTGATAATGGTGTCGGAAAGAAACTTATAAGAAACGGTTCTTTGATCTTTATAGGATTTTAAAACATTCCAGGATTTTCCTTTATCAATGATGCGATATTGTGCATTGGCAGTAAAACCAATTATCGAAATCAAGAAAAAGAACAAAACTTTCATTTGAGGGGTTCACGTTTTCGAAAATGTTATTTTAATTACGCATTTCTTTTTTTAATCTCATCTCGAATTAATGAAGCTCGTTCATAAAGTTCATCTTCAATTGCAGTATCAAGCATTTGTTGTAATTCATCATCTGAATACGACTCAAAATCATTTGGCTTTTGCGATTGGACATGGCTATGAGTTTTGTCTTCGTCTTTGTCAAGTTCTATAATAATTCCAGCTTTAGCCAATACATCTGATGTTGTATAAATAGAACATCCAAAACGAATTGCAAGTGCTACAGCATCGGATGTGCGTGAATCAAGCTCAATTTCTTTTTCGCCACCTTTACACATTATCTTAGAATAGAAAATACCTTCTTGTAGTTTATAGATAATGACTTCGGTAACTTCTATTTCATAACTTTTAGCAAAACTTAAAAAAAGATCATGAGTAAGTGGACGAGGTGCTTTTAAATTTTCAAGTTGAATAGCAATAGCCTGAGCTTCTGTTCCTCCAATAATTATTGGAATCCTGCGTTCTCCTTCTTCTTCAATAAGAATAAGGACATAAGCACCATCTTGTGTCTGGCTAAATGATAAGCCTAATATATTAAGTTTGACTTTCTTCATGTATTACTTTTCATTTTTCAAATATAAAAATATACAAAAGATATTCAGCATAGAAATGTAAGCATTTTTAAATTTTTAATAACAAATTTATTGAGCACAAAAAGTTTCCCAATGAGTTAATACCTCCATTGCCTCTTCAAAGCTGTCTCCACAGATCATTTTTTCTGCTTTAAATCCACCACAAACTGCAGGTCGATCTTGGGAACAGAAAATTTTGCAAGTCTTATTTTCATCCAAATGAATACATCTTACACCAGCTGGTTTTCCATTGGACATTCCAGGTATTTCCGATGAGATTGATATAGCAATACAACAGGCTCCACAACCGATTCTGCAATCCATATTCTATAAAGTAAATCCTAATCCTGTAATTACTGTAAACTTTGAAAAGTCAACACCCAATTGAGCTGTTAATCCAAAAGGGAAAACATATAAAGCTCCACCTCCATAAATAAGCTCTAATTCTTTGCCGTTATCTATTCTATAATAGCCAATATATGGAGATTTATCGGAAAGATTTTGTTGATATCGAACTCCAACATTTGCATAAATCAAAACATTTTTCCTAGGCGAAGTCGCCATTCCCACAGAAATATTATAAGCTCTGTATCGAAGGGAAGTTGTCATTGTATCGGGAGCTCCAGCATTTGTATTTGAGCTCCGTTTTATCATAGTATACTTTATCGACGAAGTAGGATTCATACGGAACTCGAAGTAAGGACTGAATTTTTCTTTATTATAATGCAATAGAAAACATCCTCCATACTTATAGTTTGGAATTCCCATTTCGTAACAAATAGTTCCATGATATTTTTGTTCATAAAATTTTTTGGGGATTGTATCGTTATTTTGTTCGTCGGCAAAGAAATCCTGAGCATTAAGAACTATTGCTCCAAAAACAAAAATGATACTTATAAGAAATCTCTTCATTTATTATATATTAACCGATTACAAAACTACGGTTTTTGAAGTTTCTATTATAGCTATAGGAAAATATAATTATTTGCAACTATCAATTAGTTCTGGGCTTAAAATTCCAGTAGCGGTTTCTTGTGCTGGACCAGTCATTTGAATATTCCAATCATCATCAATGGCGATTTTCAATTCGCCACCCTCCATTTTTACGGTGACATTTGAATTAACCAATCCATTTTTTCGCATTGCCGATGCCACTGCACATGACGAACTTCCCGAAGCCAAAGTATGTCCAACACCTCGTTCCCAAATCCGAATTTCGACTATATCTCGGCTAATTACTTTTGCAAATTGAACATTTGTTCTATTAGGAAACATTGGATGCGTTTCAATTTGATGCCCATATTCTAATAATTCATCAAGATCCAATTTATCACGAAAGACAACACAATGAGGATTACCTACCGATACACAATTTATAGTGAATGGTTTGCCACCAAAGTCAAGCGTTTCATTAATACATTCTTCCTTTGTAAATGTAACGGGTACGTTTCTTGCTATGAAATTGGCTTTGCCCATTTCAACCCGTATTATGCTCGCTTTATTATTTTTTGTTTCAATTATTTCACATCGGACAAGTCGTCCAAGTATATCTACCGTAAATGTTTTATTTGTTGTATAACCATAATCAAATAAGAACTTACTAAAGATTCGAAGACCATTACCGCAATTTTCAGCAACAGATGCATCTGTATTATAAATCTTTAATCCAAAATCGGCAATTTTCGATGGACCTTTAAGCAGAATACCATCTGAACCTATTCCAAAATGAATATCACAGATACGGATTATTGCTTCGCTTGAAAGAGAATAGGTAAGTTTCGACGAATCAAGAACGATATAATCGTTTCCTAATCCATGTGACTTAACAAAAAAATTATTTTGCATAATATTCCGTTTTGTTGATTACCCAATACAAAGGACTTAACGAATGGTCTTATTTTCCTCCTTGAGCTTTGTCGAGTCTTTTTCCATTCATATATGAAACAACAAAAGCATCACCACCTAGAGAAATTCTATATTCATTGGCTTCTCTAAAAGAGAAAAAGTAACCCATCAAATATTTATAATATTGATTGTCCTTTTCAACAAAGATAAGTTTATCTGTATTAAACCTCCGTTTAAACTCACTAATAGGTATATAATTATTTAATGCAATAGCTTGAACAGCATAGAAGATTTTTCCATACGATTTTTCTTCATTTGGTTTTGCATTTCGAAGAGCTTCAGCTACGGTCATTGCAACGCCATTGTTTGAGGCAGTTATAAACGCATCGGCAACATCACAATGTTTTTTAGCGTTTTTAACATCGCTGTATGATGAACTCTTAGCTATTGAATATCGATACCAGCCATCGCCTCTATAGTTTTCTTCTACAGATTGTTTCCCTTTGTAAATATGGTTTATTTGACTAGGTGTCATCCTTTTCCTAGAAGCTGCGATTTGAAGCCTAAATTCAAGACCTGTTCCATTTGAAGACGGTTTTTCTACTTGTTTCGCTACCGGTTGTTCTTTAGCAGGTTCTTCTACTTTTGGTGTTTCAACGACAGGTTCTGGTTTTGGTTCTTCAATTTTTGAATCCTCAATTTTCGGAGGCTCTACTTGTGTTTGCTGTATTTCTACAGGTTTTTCTTCAGCCTTTTTAGGTTCTGCAACGGTATCTGTTTTTACAATAGAAGAATCAAGAAGTTGGAGTTCTTTAACTAGAGTATCTGCTTTTAAGGTATCTTCTGTTGGAATTTTCAATTCTGGTTCTTGTGATTTTTTATCTTCTATGACCGGTTGGGCTGGGACTTCAGTCAAATTACTAATAGTTGGTTGACTTATTGCATTACTATCGATTGTAGGTATTGGAGCTCTGTCATCCTTAGGTTGTAAAACCGTTTGTGTATTTTTTTCTCGTTTAATAGCTTGAGTTTTAAATTCAGTTTCTGAGTTTTTTAACGCCACTTTATCATCTGTTATATCAAACGATATATTTTGGAATTTTAATACCTTTATATCTTTGTCTATCAAATAATAAAACGATCCAGAAAACGAGAAACTTTTTAATGGCGCTGTATTTGGTATAACCAGTTTATAGTCAATCAAAAATTCTTTCTCAAAAGGAATTTCAACCCAAATAACCTCTAAAATAGAATCTTTAAGTGTTGCTGATGCATTTACAAAATCTGGTGAAAGAATTTGAAAGTTATGAGGTGCTATACATTTGAATTTTGCGAACCCACTAATATCATTTTTAATAATTTTTATAGTAATCGGCATTGTATCTCCTGGAGCAACAGCTTTTTGATGCATTACCATCGCCGAAATATATCCATCTGAAAATTCTTGAGCATTACTTCCAAAAGAGAAAACTAATATAAAAATTAGGATCCCCGATAATTTTGTTATATGTTCTGTTATTACATCCATTGTTGTAATCGTTTATTTGCTTATTGTATAAAGAAAAATTCGCCCAATTCGTACAGATCATCAACTTTCAGGTCTGATTGCGAATCGAAGAACATATTAATAGCATTTAAAATTTCCTCGAGCGATATATAATCATCACCATTTGTGTCAACTGATTTAAATTTTGCAGGAATTGTTTTGTAAAATCTATGATACAATCCTGTTCCTTCCAATAAATTAGGATAATGTCTGTATATATCTTTTTGATTTAAAGCTACAGTATCATTAAGCATTGCTAATAATCCTGGTCTTGAAACCTCTTTCCCTAATAAATCGACATAGAATGCAGAACGAGGTGTTGTCAATTCACTATCAGCATAATTCGGATAATGATCTTTATCATCATCAAATGGACAACCTAATGTGTCGACTAAAACACCGGGTGGTGTCATTGGACATTGATCGTATACATCCATAATATAATCGCCATCAACATCCCAGAAATCCATCATTCCTGACCCCAAATCAATAAATTGTAATTGTTTTTCTTCTGTTGTTTTTGAGAATAAGTCTAAATTAAACTGTATAAAGCTATATGAAAAGGCATCGTATCCTTTATTCCCTTTTCTAGCAGGATTTTTAGTATAATAATCACTGCTGGCTGTGGTGGTGATATCGTCAATTCTATCGGTCATGGTGTAATGGTACGAATACCCAATTTTAAACGAAGCCTTTTGACTAATAATAAATTCGCACCCTATTTCTATCGGAATTGCTAATACTAAAGGCGATCGTTGTGGCAATCCATCTACATTTAAATTTTTTAATACTGTTTCGTATACTCCATCTTTTACGAGTATTTTCCCTCTGCTATGAGACGGATCGTTTGCTTCATCAATATTGCGAACGGTTCCATCACTCCAGTTATAATATTTTTCTCCATTTGCAGCATATAAATCGGCATACGAGTCGTAATTAACAAATTCGAACCCGAGGGAAACGTAAGGTGAGAGAACCTTCTTTTCGCTATTACCTATAAATTTCAAATTTGAAAAATTGTACATCACATTTGTACCAAAAGTCATTATCTGCGTTTGAAAATTGAAATTCTTTTTAGGATCTATATCATATCGGGAACTATTTATTTTACCATACATAAATCTAAACCCAAATTTAAATGCAGAATCCATAGCTCTATATATGTCAAGATTTATGCCCGTATTTCCATAAGTAAAATCTTTGAAATATTTATTTGTAACCTCTCCTACAAAATTAATATTTCCCATTCCTACTCCTAATACAGGTTTATATACAGGTTTATCAAGTTTTACTGTTGTTTTTAATCGACTACTCCAGTCTATACTATCTTCTTCGCCAGTTTGTGCAAATAAAAAGTTGATGCTTGACAGCAGGATAGTAAGTAATATAAGGGTATATTTCTTCATTAAAAAAAACGTCTCTTTTCCTGAAAATGAAATCATTATCTGATTTTGGTTTTATACATCTGTTTTATTCTGCGTTATTTTTAAACTTAAAATCGTATAATATTATGAAACGCTTATAAAATGTACATTCTAAGACCGCTATCAATTAACAAATATATAAATTTATTTACAAAAAAAATCTACGCTACCTTATTTCACGTAATTTTTCACCATTTATAGCGATAATAAAATTCTTTGTTTCACGTTTCTATTTATTTTTATCTTTAATTTTGAGTTTTTTCTATGTCTATTTTACGAATCAAAATGGTATTTCCTTTCAATTCATAAACAGCATTATCATAATATAGCATCTGATTATCTGTACTATACAAACCTTTTATCCCTAATTTTTGACTGTTATTAATTGCAAAATTATATATTTTGGATTCTTTCATATTTTCGACATAAAAAAATGAGCTTTCAGAAATAGGTTCAAAAGATGAAAATTTAGGTAAATGTAATGTTTGTAAATAGTTACCTGTGTTATAAAAAATTAGAATTCCCCAATCGGGGATTTCTAAAAATAGTTTATCGCCCTTTTCACAAATTGATTTTGGTTGTATCGTAACATCTGTAAGTATTGATAAATCGGGTGTTGATGCTATTGCATTTATTTTGTAATCGAATTTAATTATTTGGTGTGTATCATTATAATAGATCCAAAAACTATTGTTCGACCCAGTACAGGCTAATTCTGTATTTACTAGACCTTGTTTCGGTAACGAAATTGGTGTTTGAATTTCTTTTAAATGATTATCAAGAAAGACAAGCATTCCTGTTTCTTTATAAAAAACAAGTATTTTAAATGGATTGGAAACATCGACGGAGCTAATTTCGCCATACATTTTGTTCGAAAAAAAAGTTTCTTGATTAAATTTATTGTCCAATTTATAAAGGACATCTCCTGATATCAAAAAAATATTGTCATTAAAATCAATCGAAAATGATTGAGGTTGGTATTTTGAAACATTGATAGAATCTTGACCAAAACATTCTAGTGAAAGCAATATTCCTATTGCAAGAATATAAAAGGATTTGGTCATTTACAACTTTTCATTAATTGAAATAATTTCATCAGCGATTGTTCTATTGTTTGCTAATCGAGGTACTTTATGTTGTCCACCAAGCTTCCCCTTATGTTTCATCCATTCATAAAATACACCCTTTTTTATTGAAAGAACTTGGGGTTGAGAAAGTGCAATATCTTTATACCTTTTTGCTTCATAATCGCTATTTACACTTTTTAACTTTATGTCGAGGGATTCCTCAAAAACGTGCATTTCCTGTGGCATTTTCTCAAATTCAATAAGCCATTGGTGCGCTCCTTTATTTTTATCTCCCATAAATAGTGGAGCAGCAGTATATTCTGCTATGATTGCACCTGTTTTTTCGCAAGCATACTTTAATGCATGATCGGCATTTTCAACGATAACTTCCTCTCCAAATGCATTCATAAAGTGTTTGGTACGGCCTGTAATTTTGATTTTAAACGGATATTTTTGTGTAAAGGCTACCGTATCGCCAATCATGTAACGCCATAAACCACTATTTGTGGATATTACAAGTGCATAGTTTTCTCCTATTTCAACATCTTCCAATGATATTACGGTTGGATCTTCTTTATGAATTTCTTGAATGGGTATAAATTCGTAAAAAACGCCCAGGTCGAGCATTAAAAGCATATCATCTGATTCAAGATTGTTTTGAATGGCAAAGAAACCTTCGGAAGCGTTGTATGTTTCAAAATATTTGGTTTTTTCACAAAGCAAAATCTTTTTGAATTGATCGCGATATGGACCAAAGTTTACTCCTCCATGAATAAATAATTCAAAATTTGGCCACACTTCATTTATTGTTGCTTTACCTGATATTTCCAAAATTTTCTTGAATAGGATTAGCGTCCAAGATGGAACTCCGGCTAAATGGGTTACATCTTCATTCATTGTTTCCAAAGCCAATAGCTCAAGTTTTCGTTCCCACTCATCCATTAATGCAATACTGAGGTCTGGCGTTCTGTAAAATTCGACCCAAAATGGGAGATTCTGCATTAAGATTGCTGACAAATCACCATAATAAGAATCAGCGGACATATTACAAATCTGGTGACTTCCTCCAAGAGCTAATGCTTTTCCATTATAAATGGTAGTATTAGGATTAAGATTGGTATATAGTGAATACACATCTTTTCCTCCACGAAAGTGACATTCTTCAAGAGCTTCTTTACTTACCGGAATAAATTTACTTTTATCGTCAGTTGTCCCCGATGATTTTGCAAACCATTTAATTGGCGTTGGCCATAATATATTCTGCTCACCTTGCATTATCCGATTTATATATGGTTTTAAAACATTATAGTCGGTTATTGGCGTAGCCTTTTTGAAGTCATTATAATTATTTATATTCGAAAAATTATGCATTTTCCCCCATTCGGTATCTTGACCCATTTCTAATAGTTTGTAAAGAGTCTCTGCCTGGATGTCGAATGGATAATTATTGTAAAGATTAATTTGTTCTATTCTCTTTACCTGAAGCCATGAAACGATGGAGGTTAAAAATGCCATATTCTGGATTATTGTTTGTAATACGAACAAATATATTAAAAATATTTCTCGAAGTTAAATATTCTTGTATTAAAAAGATATTTATTTCTTAGGGTTTTTGCTATTTTTGCCAAAAGCTTTTTAATAGAATTTTAAAACCTATACAATGGCAGACGATATTTTTAAAAAGATCATTTCTCACTCAAAAGAATATGGTTTTATTTTCCCTTCATCAGAAATATATGACGGACTTGGTGCAGTATATGATTACGGTCAATATGGTGCAGAGTTAAAGAATAATATTAAACAATATTGGTGGAATGCAATGGTGCGTTTGAATGAAAATATCGTTGGTATTGACTCTGCAATTTTCATGCACCCTACAATATGGAAAGCTTCAGGACATGTTGACGCGTTTAATGATCCATTGATTGACAATAAAGATTCAAAAAAACGTTACCGTGCAGATGTTTTGATAGAAGATTTCCGCGATAAATTTGAAGAAAAGATTACAAAAGAAATTGAAAAGGCAAAAGCAAAATTCGGTGATTCGTTCGACGAACAAAAATTTCGTGAAACGAACCCGAATGTACAAAGATCTCAAGCTAAAATAGACGAAACTACAGCCCGATTCGTAGTAGCTTTAGAAAAAAATGATTTAGAAGGTCTTCGTCAAATAATTATCGACAATGGAATTGTTTGTCCAATTTCGGGAACATGCAATTGGACCGAAGTTCGCCAGTTTAATTTAATGTTTAATACCAAATTAGGATCAGTAAGCGAAGAAGCTAATACAATTTATCTGCGACCAGAAACTGCTCAGGGAATATTTGTAAACTACCTAAATGTTCAAAAAACGGGCAGAATGAAAATTCCATTTGGAATTGCTCAAATAGGGAAAGCTTTCCGTAACGAAATTGTAGCACGACAATTCATCTTTCGCATGAGAGAATTCGAACAAATGGAAATGCAATTTTTTGTTCGTCCTGGCCAAGAAATTGAATGGTTTAAGATGTGGAAGGAAAAACGTCTGAAATGGCATTATGCCCTTGGCATGGGAGAACAAAATTATCGTTTACATGATCACGAAAAATTAGCACATTATGCCAACGCGGCTACCGACATTCAATTCAACTTTCCTATTGGATTCAAAGAATTAGAAGGTATCCACTCAAGAACAGATTTTGATCTTTCGCAACACGAAAAATTCTCTGGGAAAAAGATTCGATATTTCGATCCTGAGAAAAACGAAAGTTATATTCCATACGTTATTGAAACATCAATTGGACTGGACAGAACGTTCCTTGCCGTACTTTCAAATTCATATAAAGAAGAGCAAGTAAAATCGGCTGATGGAACAATGGAAGAACGTATTGTTTTAGCGATACCTCCAGCATTGACACCTGTCAAAGTTTGCGTTATGCCACTTGTAAAAAAAGATGGTCAACCAGAAACGGCTCATAAAATTATTGATATTTTAAAACTTGATTTCAACTGTCAATATGACGAAAAGGATTCGATAGGAAAACGATACCGTCGTCAAGATGCTATTGGAACACCTTTGTGTATTACTATCGACCACCAAACCGTTGAAGATAATGCTGTAACTGTCCGTGACCGTGACACAATGGAGCAAGTTCGTGTTCCAATTTCAGAAATAACGGCAATTGTGGAACAAAAAGTGAGTATGAAACGATTACTCGAAAAACTATAAAAAAGACTTATCCTGATTACACAAGAAAGCCATTCCTCAAGAGGAACGGCTTTCTTTTTTCAATTAAACTCAATTTTAAAATTAGGGCTGCGGTAAAAAGAAGATATCTTTAGAGAACCAGAGACCTCTATCGTCTTTTCAAAAAATTAATTTAAAGAAAATGAAATTTCACGCACTCCATTAAGCTCAACAATATCAACCCGTAAATGATCTTCCGGTAAAATATCATCTACAACATCTGGCCATTCGATAAAACATTTATTTCCACTAAAAAAATAATCTTCTGCCCCAATGTTCATAGCTTCTTTAATGTTTTTTATTCTATAAAAATCAAAATGGTAAATCAATTCACCCCAAATGTTTGCATACTCATTTATAATTGCAAACGTTGGACTATTAACCTGATCTATAACTTCAAGTTTTTTACAAAGAGCTTTAATAAAAGTTGTTTTTCCTGCTCCCATTGCACCATTAAAAGCTATCACATCATACTTTGACGTTAATGCTAAGAAAGCTTCGGCAACTTGATCAATCTGATCTATTGAATTTACAACTAACTTATTCATATTTATATACTTAAAATATTAGTATTAGAAAATATATTTATTTTTTAATTGACTTTGGTTCTAGTGTAACAAGTGGTACGACCATTTCTTCAAGAGAAACGCCTCCATGTTGGAAGGTATCTTTATAATATTTTGCATAATAATTATAATTATTCGGATAAGCAAAAAAGTCATTACCAACAGTAAATACATAAGTCGAACTTAAATGGCATGCCGGTAAATGTGCTTGTTTGGGCTGTTTTATTTCAAAGACCTCTTTTGGATTGTATTGTAACGTTTTACCTTGTTTATAACGTAAGTTGGTCGTTATGTTTCTGTCGCCAACAATCTTTATCGGATTCGTTACTTTAATGGAACCATGATCCGTAGTTAAAACAATAGTTATTCCTTTATTAGAGAGTTCTTTCATCACTTCGAAAAGTGGCGAATTTTTAAACCAGGAAGTCGTAAGCGAGCGATAAGCCTTTTCATCTGATGCCAATTCTTTAATCATATCCATCTCTGTACGGGCATGTGAAAGGCTGTCGATGAAATTGTATATAATGACTGATACCTTACTATTTGTGATTGCTTGAAGTTTTTCAGGCAATCGTTTACCCGCCGATACGGCCGATACTTTTTCAAAAAAAACTTTTTCGTTAATTCCAAGCCTTTTTAATTGACTATTAAACAGATCTTCTTCGTACTGATTTTTCAATCCTTCTTCTTCATCATTGAGCCAAAGGTTCGGATAAATATTTTCAATGGTTATTGGCATCAATCCTGCAAAAATTGAATTACGAGCATACTGTGTAACCGTTGGTAGAATACTATAATACAAACTATCATCTGTAATATTAAAATATTCTTGTAATCCGGGACGAACACATACCCATTGGTCATAACGCAGATTATCAATTACTATAAAACAGGTTTGTTTTCCAGACTTAATAATGGGAAGTAGCTTTTGTTTTACAATATTTTGAGACATTAGCGGTCTATCTTTATTAGATTCTAAGAACCAATCCAGATAGTTTTTCTTGACAAATCGGGCAAAGCTATTATTAGCTTCTTTCTTTTGCATTTGTAAAATGTCGCTCATATTTTGATCGCCACCCGATGCTTCGAGTTCAAGTTCCCAATACACTAATTTGCGATACATTTCAGTCCATTCTTCATGAGTATTGGCATTTTGAATGTCAATACCAAGTTTTGTGAATTCAGACTGATATTTGGATGTTGTTTGGCTACTAATGAGTTCCTTTTGTTTGAGATTTTTCTTTAGGGCAAGAAGAATCTGATTCGGATTCACCGGCTTAATGAGGTAATCTGATATTTTAGCACCAATTGCAGCTTCCATGATATTTTCTTCCTCACTTTTTGTAATAAGGATAACGGGAATATCCGGTTTAAAGCTTTTAATTGCCATCAAAGCATCAATACCACTAATGCCGGGCATTTGTTCATCGAGAAAAATGATATCGAAATAATTGTTTTTTGCTTGCTCTATTGCCGCATCTCCATTATTAACGGCTACAACATCGAACTCTTTATCTTTCAAAAAGATAATATGCGGTTTTAAGAGCTCAATTTCATCATCAGCCCAAAGAATTCTAGTTCCCTTCATTGCGTCTATTCAAGATATTAAAGTTACGAAAAATATTCGTTACCTAAAATAGAATACGTTATTATTACTAAAAAAGTATATCTTAAAAATCAAATAAACAGGTTCTATGGTTAATCTTCAATGGATGTTACATTTACCTCTTTACAAATTTCATTATACAGACAACAACCAGACGTCAATATATAAAAAGGAATCATTACAATGAATATTCATCATAATGATTCCTTGAGAAGTTATATTTCGAATGATTTATGGTTATTTCTTTTCCATAACGCCATCAATCATTCCATAGTCTTTCGCCTCGTATGATGTCATCCAATAATCCCGATCGCCATCCTTTTCGATGATAGAAATATCTTTACCTGTATGATTTGCAAGTATTGTATATAATTCCTTTTTGGTTTTTTCTATTTCGCGAGCTGCAATCAAGATATCTGATGCCTGCCCTTCTGCACCTCCAAGAGGTTGATGAATCATGACACGTGAATGTTTTAGTGCCGTACGTTTGCCGGTTGCTCCTCCTGCAAGCAGTACTGCTGCCATAGATGCTGCCATTCCTGTACATATTGTTGATACATCGGCAGATATATATTGCATTGTATCATAAATGCCTAATCCTGCATGGACATATCCTCCTGGAGAATTAATATAAATTTGGATGTCTTTGGTTGGATCAGATGATTCTAAGAATAGTAACTGACCTTGAATAATGCTTGCAACATAATCATCGATAGGTAGACCCATGAAGATAATTCGATCCATCATCAATCGTGAAAAAATATCCATTGACGCAACATTCATTTGCCGTTCTTCAATAATGGTCGGCGAGATGTAGTTATTCATTATCGATGAATATTTATCGAGAGAGGTACTGCTTATACCTAAGTGTCTTGTAGCATATTTTCTAAATTCGTTCATAATTTGTAGGTTTAGTTTTAACGTCTCTAATTTAACACATTTTTTTCAAATGGATATCAATGTGCGAAAAAAAACCTCGCAATGTTTTTAAAGCGAGGTTTCTTTTGTGTTTTATTGTATAGAAATTTATTTTTCTATCATGTTATTGAATTCTTCGAAGGTTACTGATTTTTCATCAAGTTTGACTGTTTGCTTGAAGTAAGTAATCAATTGCTTTTCCATTTCAATATCAAAAATTTTCTTGAGTTCTTCTTTATTTTTAGCGATTTCAGTTGCCCAATGTTCAAGTTCTTCGTCTCCCGGATTATAGTATCCGAATTGTTGAAATTGCATACGAGCGAATTCAACAGTAGCAGCTTTTAATTGGTCATCACCAATTTGCAGATTTTGTAGTTTTATGAAATGTCCTTTTATTAATTGCCATTTAAAATCTTCGAAGAACAATGGAAGTTCTTCTTCTATTTGACCAGGAGCTATATTTTTATCTCTATTTGCAGCAAGTATCCAACGTTTTAAAAATGGCTCAGGCAATTGAATTGGATAAGTGGTCATCAATTGCTTTTTAAAGTCATTAAAAAATTTATAATCGCTATTGATCTGGAAACGAGATTCGAGATTCTCTTTTATTTTATTACGAAATTCTTCTTCTGATTTTACGGTATCTTTTCCAAATGCTGCATCAAACAACTCTTGATTAATTTCTGCTTGAACGAATTTTTTTATGCTGGTTATTTCTACTTTATAGGTTGCATTAAGTTCACGTGTATTTTCATGTTTCAACCCGAGCATTGAAATAACTTCCGGTTCATGTTTTACAGCTTCCATCGGAGCAAAGTTAACTGTTGTTCCAACAGTCAATCCTTTAAATACTTTACGGTAGTCTTCAGGTACCGATTTTAGTAACACATAAGCATTTTCTTTAACGTGACCTCCGTCAAGGATATTTCCTTCAGCATCAAGTTCCGTAAAGTTTGCAGAGATGAGTTCATCATCTTCTATAACATCAGTTTCTTCATTTGTTCCAAACTGATTGGTCATTGATTCAACTTGTTTATTGATAAAAGAATCGTCGACAAGTATTTTATAATATGGTGCTTTTGTGTTATTGTCTATTGTGATTGCAACTTCGGGCTCAATAGCTATATCATAATGGAATTCGAAATCTTCACTATCCCAATTTATCTTTTCCTGTTGAGCTTCATTTGGAAGTGGTTCTCCTAATATTTGCAATTTTTCTGTATCCAAATATTTAAAAAGACCATCAACAGCCAGTTTATTAATTTCTTCTACAAGTAGCTGTTTTCCATGCATTTTTCTAATCATTCCCATTGGAACCATTCCCTTACGGAATCCGGGCATTTGTATGGTTTTACATGCATTTTTAAGTGCTGCTTCTACTTTTGGGGTATAATCGGCTTTTGCGATTTGAACTTTTAGTACTGCGTTTAGATTATCAATGTCTTGTCTAACAATATTCATGATGATTGTAGTATTTAAGATTAAAAAACCGCTTCAAACATGTAATATGTTTTTAGCGGTTCATTACACGCTTATTTTTTTATTAGTTATTAGTGCGGATGAAGGGACTCGAACCCCCACGCCTCACGGCACCAGATCCTAAGTCTGGCACGGCTACCAATTACGCCACATCCGCTTTTGTCCTTTTTTTGGACGGGCAAATTTACACCTTTTTTATTTCTTACAATATTTTTTATTGAAAATTAAAAACATTTTTTTAGATTGCGGTTAATGGGAATAAATCTTTCACACGTACGCCTTTAGGTGTACGTTGTATATTGCAACATTCGGTATAGAGATCGTGCTCAAAGAAGAGTGTGTAGTTCTTTTTTATAGCTTCTTGATAAAAGTCTTGCTTTTCCTCAATCGAAATTAACGGATTTATGTCGTATGCACAGATAAACGAAAGTTGAACATGACTACTTGAGGGTATGAAATCGGTAACATAAACCACTGTTTTCTTTCCATTTTTTATAAAAGGAACTATCAAGCCATCGGTGTGTCCATAGAATAACTTCAATGTTATGTTTTTAGTTACTTTGCTTTCTTTTTTTATTATTTTCAATTTGCCTGCATCTTTTATTGGATCGAAATTTTCAATAAAGTATGACGGGCGTTCCCTGTTATTTGGATTATGAGCTGATTCCCATTGACTGCTGCTGACCCAGTGCGTTGCGTTTGGAAACAGCAACGTTCCATCGGGTTTTACGGCACCGCCACAATGATCGAAGTGTAAATGAGTAAGAATTAGGTCGGTGATTTCTTCGGGTTTCACTCCTACTCTATCGAGCGATTTTTGAAGTGTATCATCGCCATTCAAATAGTAGAATTTTGAAAGTTGCGGATCCATTTTCTCACCCATACCACAATCAATCAATATTTTTTTATCACCATCTGTTATCAGCAGACAACGCATTGGTGTGTTTACTAAATTATTTTCATCGGCAGGATACACTTTGTGCCACATTGTTTTTGGCACAACACCAAATACAGCTCCGCCATCGAGTTTAAAATTACCTGTTTCTATTGAATGTAATTCCACGTTTGTTGTCTTTAAGTTACTTTTATTCTAACGATATCTTATCCATTTAACCAATTCCCTATATGTTATCCTTTTCCCATACATCAGGATTCCTGTACGGTATATTTTGGCAGCCAATTTTGCCATTATGATTATGCTTGCTATAAGAATTGACGATGAAAGAACTACTTCCCAAATCGGCACTCCGAAAGGAATACGTGCCATCATTGCAATGGGTGATGTAAAAGGAATCATTGAAAGCCAAAAGGCAATGCTTCCGTCAGGATTATTTAAAATGACTTGAATCATTAGCAATGAAATAACCATCGGTACGGTAATTGGCATAATAAACTGTTGTGTATCCGACTCACTATCGACAGCCGAACCCACTGCGGCAAACATCGCAGCATAAAGTAAATAGCCACATATAAAAAAGAATACAAAGGATCCTATCATTATTGGCCAATTGACATTGGAAACCGAACCGAAAATATCAAGAGCATATTGATAGTCGTCCTGCCCAAGAGCTTGTACTTGTTCCATCACTTTCGAATCGATGGTTGCCGTCGGATTTGTAACAGTAGGCACAGCCGGTTCAGGGAAAAGTGTTACTTGTGCCAGCCAAATCACCGAGAAGGAAATACAAATCCATAAAACAAACTGCGTTAATCCAACCAACATAATTCCGGTAATCTTGCCAACCATCAATTGTAACGGACGTATCGACGAAATAATAATTTCAACAATGCGGTTTACCTTTTCTTCAACCACTCCACGCATCACCTGCGATCCATACAAAAAGATGAAGATATAAATTAACATGGAGGCAACCGTTCCTATTATCGTTTTCATTTCCATGGTAACTTCAACTTCCCTGCCATCGCTTGTCCATTTGATGGTCTGCACAAAAATGGGTGTCTGCACTGCTTTCAGCAAATCAGGATTGACATTGCTTTTGAGCAACTTTAATGTTTCCAGATCTTTCTCTATAAGCTTCGCGATATATTGCTTCAATCCAAAATCGGGCTGACGGTTTGAAAAGATCTGAACGGCCGTGGAGTTCAGAATATTCTTAGGGATGAACAATACTGCATAATATCCCGACTTGGAGAATTCTTTTTGAGCTTCATCCAATGTCATCTTTCCCATATCAGTAAAGATGACATTCTCTGTGCTTTTCAACGTAGGAACCAAGATGCCCGATTCATCAATGACTGCAATGTTTTTTATTTGTTTGCTTTCGAACTTTTGCAACCAAAGGGGAACAATAAAAATGGCAGCTATAAGCAATGGCCCAATGATGCTCATTACTATGAATGACGTTTTTTTTACTCTGGTCAGATATTCGCGGCGTATGATGAGTTTTATCTTGTTCATGCTTCTGTTTGTTGATTGGTTTCGCCCACGACATTAATAAAAATATCGTTCATCGAGGGTAATATCTCATTAAATGCAATAACATTCCCCAATCCTGTAAAATGACGGATAAGATCGTTTGTGGGAATATCGCTCTGCAGCTTCAATTTCACCGTTGTGATATCTCCTTCTTTCTGATGTTCTATAATCTGATAATTGTGTGTCAATGTGCTTGCCATCAAATCGAACCAGCCCGAACATTTTATTTCAAAGGTATTGCTTGAGTATTTTTGTTTGATATCAAACACCTGTCCATCAAGAATCTTTCGTCCTTTATGTATCAATGCTATATTGTCGCACAACTCTTCGACCGAAGCCATGGTATGCGTTGAGAGAATAATGGTGGTTCCCTTTTCTTTGAGAGCAAGGATTTCTTGTTTTATGATATTTGCATTAATAGGATCGAAGCCCGAGAAGGGTTCATCGAAAATGAGTAGTTCAGGCTCATGAAGCACCGTGACTATGAATTGCACCTTTTGCTGCATTCCCTTCGACAGTTCTTCAACATTCCGATCCCACCACGACTCTATTTCAAACTTCCGGAACCATGCCTTCAGTTTTTCGGTGGCAACAGCCTTCGACATACCCTTGAGTTGAGCCAGATACACAACCTGCTCGCCCACCTTCATCTTTTTATACAATCCACGTTCTTCGGGGAGGTAGCCTATCCTGCCGATATGAGCCTCCGAAACCGGATCGCCATCGAACAATATCTGTCCCGAATCGGGTGCTAATATTTGATTGATGATGCGGATCAGTGTTGTTTTACCGGCTCCATTTGGACCCAGAAGTCCGAATATTGAACCCGCCTCAACGCTAATGCTCACATTATCCAAAGCCTTTGTTCCCGAATATTCTTTAACGATATTCTGTACCGAAATAAAACCCATACACATTTTTTAGATACTGCAAAAATAAGAAAAAGATAATGCAATAATACAAAATCGATAACAAGTTACAAGCCATAGCTGAGAACCCAAAAAGAAACAGACTATGCCGGCAATTCAGCCCTTCGAAAAGCATTTACCGCTCAAAGAGAAGCAACAATGAGGTCATGACGGCTCGCACATCCAAAACGTACTATATACATCATCGGCTCATATACCGACATCTTGCATGCAAAAAATAATGTCATTTCGCTTGCTATTTCAAATTATTAAATATATTTGCAATGGTATTTTACATCATTTAATAAAAACATACCGTAATGTACGGTCTAAAGCATACATATTATTCTTATAAACTACCAAACGCCACCTGGTTGAATTTCCTTGTAGCCCAACTATTAGCACAATGGCAATTCCTCCATAGCAACTTCAATTCTCTCATTTCTCTCTACACAAGAAACAAATACCGCATCTCTGGTTTCGAAGATGCCCATCTATATACACAGAGATGCTTATACCTGCATCGGGAGATGTACAACTCTAAAAAGCAACAAACACAACAAAATATTCTACAACTAAAAACTTAAAATCAATAACTTAAAATTAAACTCTATGGCATTACAATTCAATGTGGTTGAAAAATACAATCCCCAAACAAAAGCGAAACAATGGTATGCAACCCCAAAGCAAACCGGTAAGCACGATCTAAAAGATCTGAGTAAAGACATTTCGCAACAATCGTCACTGTCGCAGGGTGATGTGTATAACACCATTCTAAACCTGTGCGAAGTGTTACCCAAGCTGTTGATGGATGGTAATAGTGTGAAACTCGATGGTTTCGGAACATTTCGCCTTTCGTTTTCGAGCGAAGGAGCAACGAACAAAGACAGCATCACCGCCAACAGCATTAAAGATATTTACATACTCTTTAATCCCGACGATGAAATTAAAAATAAGATAAAAGATACAAAGGTGAATCCTGCATAAATAGTTGGAACATCAATAAGACGCAAGATAGCAGTGACATCTTTAGAAAAAGGTGTCACTGCTTTTTTGAAAACAACCAATAACGTAACCAGACCTGCCAGATTTTCAAAACCTACGAGGTCTAAATTATCTAAAAAATGAAAAGAAATCTATTAATCATCTGCATAATGCTATGCTTGTATAGCTGGCAGACAAAGGCAGGAACAGGCTATCGCTTGGATAGTGCTATAGTAAAATATGCTGCTGTTTTTAATTATCAAAAGTTCGGTTATGCTTATGATGACAATGGGAATGATACGCTTAAGATCTTTTATTATTGGAATAGGAATACTTCTACTTGGATATATTCATCAAAATACGAACTTGCCTATGATAGCAATGGGAATCAAATACTTGATATCAAATATACATGGGATCAAACTACTTCTACTTGGATAAACTCATGGAAATATGAATATGCCTATGATAGCAATGGAAACCAAACGCTTTATGCCTCTTATAGATGGGACAGTAGTACTTCTACATGGATAAATTCAAATAAATCTGAATCTACTTACGATAGTAATGGTAAGATAGCACTTGATGCCTTTTATTCAGGGGACAATAGTTCTTCTACTTGGATAGGCTCATTTAAACATGAATATACCTATGATAGCAATGGATACCTAACGCTTGATGTCGTTTATCAATGGGATAGTAGTACTTCTACTTGGATAGATTCAGAGAAAGAGGAATATGTCTATGATGTGAATGGAAACCAAACGCTTTATACCGATTATACTTGGGACAATAGTACTTCTTCTTGGATATACGAATCTAAACATGAATATACTTATGATAGTAATGGTCATCTTTCTGTTTCTTATCAATGGGACAATAGTACTTCTTCTTGGATATACGAATCTAAAAACAAACATGAATATACTTATGATAGTAATGCTAAGATAACGCTTGATGCAACTTATACATGGGACAGTAGTACTTCTTCTTGGATAGGATCATCGAAATATCAATATACTTACGATAGTAATGGTCAACAATCTCTTTTGGTTGAATATGAATGGGACAGTAGTACTTCTTCTTGGATAGATTCAGAGAAAGAGGAATATGTCTATGATGTGAATGGAAACCAAACGCTTTATACCGATTATACTTGGGACAATAGTACTTCTACTTGGATATCGCGAAGTTCCACAAATTGGTATTATTCCAAAATAGCAACCAGCATCTCTGTATTAACACCAACTCCCAACAAAATCACCATTTACCCCAATCCAGCCGTTACAAGTTTCACGGTTGGCACTGAAGGTGAGGCAATGGTTGCGGTTTACAACATAAGCGGTCAATTAGTCCTGAATACCAGGGTAACAGGCAAAGAAGCCATTCCTGTTAGTGCTTTGCATGCAGGAGTATATTTTGTAAAAATCACAACTGCAGAGGCTGTGGCAACAAAGAGGCTGGTGGTGGAATAAGCACCATTACATAAAGATACAAAGGTTTTAGCGGTGACATCTTTTGAAAAGGCGTCACCGCTTTTTTGAATTATGTGAAAACATGAAATAAGCATTAAATTATTGATGCCAAAAAATCCATCATCAAAAAATAATATGTAGGTTTGCAACGTAATAGACACTTAATTGTGAAACAAATAATTTTATCAATATGATTCAATCGTTTATCAAACAAAATCAGGTACACATAATCGCGGTACTACTATTCCTTGGTGTTGCATTTGCTTATTTCATGCCTTCTATGATTGAGGGGAAAGTAATTCGTCAATCGGATATAATAAACTGGAAAGGTGCTAGTAAAGAAGTTGTAGATTATAGAGCTCAAACCGGAGAAGAACCTCTATGGACAAACTCAATGTTTTGTGGTATGCCCGATTACCTCATTTCATCCGTTTTCAAACATAACTACATGTCTCCAATTCGCGATGCCTATGGTTTATGGTTGGGACGTCCCGCTGACTTTATATTCTTCTACCTGATAGGCTTCTATATAGCTTTACTATTGTTTGGCGTCAGCCCGCTGCTGGCAATAATCGGCTCATTTGCGTTTGCATTCTCGTCCTACTTTTTCATCATTATCGAGGTTGGTCATGTCACCAAAGCTTTGGCTATCGGATTGATGGCTCCTATTGTCGCCGGTGTTTATTATTCATTGACAAAGAAACCGATACTTGGTGCCATAATTGTTGCCTTCTTCCTCTGTTTCCAGTTGCTGACGCAACACATGCAAATCACCTACTATACACTCATTGCCACAGGAGTACTGGCAGTCTTAATAGTTGGAAAACAATTACTAGACAAGCAATTCAAGCAGTTGGCCATTGCCACCGCAAGTCTGACGGTAGCAGCAATAATAGCCGTTGGTTTAAATATCTCCAGCCTTTATTTTGTTAATGAATATGGGAAATACTCAACCAGAGGCGTTTCTGAATTAACGCAAAAGGATTCAAAAAATAAAACATCGGGTCTCGACAAAGACTATGCAACCGACTGGAGTTATGGTATTTCTGAATCATGGACATTATTAGTTCCTAATTTCAATGGTGGTGGAGCTTCAGATGATTACCGGTATAGTGAATTCTACAAAAATAACTTTGAGCAATACAAGAACTACTTTATCGAACAAGGTTATTCGCTTGGCGAAGCCGAAGATGCTGCGAAAGGAGCAATTGGGGGTCAATTTTATTGGGGAGCACAACCATTTACATCAGGGCCTGTTTATGCAGGAGCTATTGTCTGCTTCTTGTTTGTACTGGGATTATTTGTGGTTCGTGGACCATTAAAATGGTGGTTGCTCGCGATAACCGTTTTATCATTAATGCTTGCTTGGGGAAAAAATCTGATGTGGTTCAGCAATTTCTGGTTCGACCACATCCCCGGTTACAATAAATTCAGAACCGTTTCAATGACATTGGTTATAGCCGAATTGTCCATCCCTTTATTAGGCATTTTGGCTTTAGACCGATTTATGAAAGGGAAGGTAGCCCCCTGTGAATGCAAACCTCTTTTTGGAATCAAAGTTCCATCATTTTGCAATTTCACCAAATCGTATTCGGCAAATATTATCATAAAAGGATTGATTATTACAGGAGGCATACTGCTTTTCTTTGCATTATTTGGCACGGGGATGTACGATTTCAGAAGCGTTCATGATACACAGCAAATTGGTAAAGAAATCATAGAAGGACGTAAACAACTCTTTACGGCCGACATCTGGCGTTCTTTGGGATTTGTCATTATTGCAGCTCTTTTACTTATTCTTTGGTGTACCGATTTAGTATGGAAAAAACAACAAAAGAGCCTTACGTTATTTATAACCATCTTTGGTGCATTTATACTTTTTGACATGTGGTCGGTCAATAAACGTTATCTTAATGCAAGCGATTTTGTTTCAAAACAAGAGATGGATCAACCATTTGTAGAAAGCACTGCCGATACGTTTATTCTGGCTAACAATCCAGAGAAAGCAAGAGTTCTAAACCTTGCCGTTAATACATTTAATGATGCCAGCACATCTTATCTTCATCAATCAATTGGTGGATATCATGGTGCAAAGATGAAACGCTATCAGGAACTGATCGAAGCCGGGATTATTCCGGAAATTCAGTCAATGATAAACGTATTGAACAATAAGCCATCACAAATGACCATTGATTCAACATTAGCCAGTCTTAATGTTTTGAATATGCTGAATGCGAAATTCATAATATACAGTCCACAGTCGGCTCCATTGGTCAACATGCATTGCAATGGAACAGCATGGTTTATAAAAGATGTTAAAGTTGTTCCTAATGCAGATGCGGAAATAGCAACCTTAACCAAAGGTTTAAATACAAAAAAGGCAATAGTGGTTGATAAACGATTTGAGAAAGACGTCACAATCGAATCGACATTCGACTCTTCGGCTAGTATTAAAAGAACTTCATATAAGCCAAATCATTTGATATATCAATCCAGCTCAAAAGTTTCGGCAATAGCTGTTTTTTCAGAAATTTATTACGATAAAGGATGGAATGCTTATATTGATGGTAAACCTGCAAAATATTTCAGGGCTAACTATGTTTTAAGAGCCATGAATGTCCCAGCAGGAAAACATACTGTGGAATTCAAATTTGAACCTAGGATGTATGACATTTGTGGAACAATCACACTCCTTTGTTTTATCACACTCATGGGAATAACACTATTCTACATCGTAGATCAATTCCGCAGAAAAGAAAAAGCTTTAAAATAAGGTAATTAAGAATCGGATGGGTATTTATTTGAAAGCCCATCCAATACTTATTAAGATTTGGTTTGCACGAGAATCAAATTGTTTCGTTGCTCCATCTACTGTAATACCATGAGCTACTTTGCTCACGCCTATTTCATATTTCATATTTAGTTGGAGTCTTTTTATTTCAATTCCTATACCTGTTTGGATAGACCACAATGCTCTATTTAAAACCACATTGTACCCGGTATAATCTCTCAATTGATTTAAATTGCACAATACTAATCGTCCCGAAGGTCCTAGCATAAATTTCATTGGACCGGCTTTGATACCAAAAAGAACCGGCATTTCTAAATTGAAATTTCTATCGTTTTTATATACATTAGTAACCGCCTCCATAACATCTGGACCTGAAATTTTATAAGTATTTGTAATGCTTGACATATATAGCTCCGACTGGAACAAAAAGGCTCCCAAATTCAACTCATAAAATCCTCCAGCATGTATTCCATAATCGGAATATGGCATTTTAAGTATAATGTAATTGCTTCCTGTTGTTACATTTTTGGTCAAAAAGGTAGAATTCGAAACTCCTGCCATTACACCAAATTTCGATTTTGAATATCCGTTTACAGAAACAAGTAAACTAATGATTACGATTAATAGTAGGTTTTTCATGGACTTCATTTTATGTATTTAGGTAAAACGAATTTAGCAAATTGTAATCACATTATTGCTATCCAATTCCTATTTTATGTAATTCTGATAAAAGAATTCGAGATATTTATCGAGTTGATATTCTTTTTGTAGTATTTCAAAATTAGCTTCGGAGATTATAAATTGCTCCGTTTTACTTTTATCAACACCTTCAAATAGCTCATCGGAAATAGTTGTTAAATCATAATAGCTTAATGCTTGGTGATTATCGGAAAATGGTTTAATCACTACTATATTGTATTTTTTCCCTAATGTTTTTTCGGTTATTTCAAATGGGAAATTGCTGAAATATTCCAAATTATAATTGATTGCATTAAACTTTATTCTACTGCTTTTTACGCTTTCAACTTCGGCGGCAATAACATAATAATGAGGTACATTTTCTTGATAAGTAAATAATGGCTTTTCTTCTTTTTTCTTTTGTTCTTCGGTTACTTGTGCCGTTGAAACTGACAGAGTATCTTTCATTAAAGAAGAGAGTGGTGCATTAGCATTAATACCATTTTGCTTCTGTTCATTTATAAAATCGATAATACGTTTTGCCAATTCGGCGGATTCATTTTTAGGATATTTTTCGATAAAACCGGTGAGTTCCTCTTGCAATTGAGAAGCCGTAGACATTCGACCAACGCTCATTGCTTTTAAGAATTGGAATTTTGGCATCGTCTCACAATCGGGAAAATCTTTTTCAGCGTCGGCTACGTCGGCAATAACTTCCGTAAAATTCTCTTGGAAATAGGCCTTATAGGCTTTCTTAAATACAGACTCTATTTTTGAATCACGAGCTTTTATATCACGGAAGAAATTGGGGTTGGCAATTGCCTGAGCATACTTAGAACTTGGATATTTTGAAGTAATAAGGGTTTTGTAATAATCAGCTTTAGGTTGATTTGCTAATTCACGATACATTGTGTACAGATTGTAATAAGCCGTCACTATCATTTCCGATTCTGGAAATCGTTTTACAAAAGCTTCAAACGTTTCGATACCTTGCTGATAATCTTCAATCTTATTCATAAAAACGGATCCGACGTTGAACATCGCTATTTCCACCTTATCTTCTGACACTTTTAATGCTGAATCATTCAATGGAACATCTTGCATATAAAATTCGCGGGTTTTGTTACTCAATTTTGGCTTTTTAGGAGCTCCGGTACTATCTGTGGTTGAAGCATTTTCATCATCATCAGATGACATCACAACCGCTGCCTTATTTTTTCTTCGCCAGTCGTCTTCCAGCTTTCGTGTTCCCCAAAGTTTTATAAATTCAATTTTCCCGGATGTTACCATTGTGGGATTATAGAAATACCATTTCCCTGCATTTTGATCGTCAGCAGAGGTTAAAGGCTGATTGAGCGATGCGTATCGACTTGCTTCCATCTGCAACCGCTGTTCTTCCAATTCTTTATCGTTTATTGCTTTAATTGCCTTGTCTATCAAATTATTTCTTTCATTTGGTGACATTTTAGCCATGCGTTGCAGGCTATCTTGAGTTACAACTATTGTGTAATTTTTAGCCAGTTCATTTAGGTTTTTCGATTTTGTAACTAAAGCTTGATAACCTCTAACCGACTCATCAATTAGTGAAACACAACTGTCGTAATATGGTTGAGCATTTATATATTGTTTCCGGTCATAATAGATATTTCCAATAGCTAAAAATGACATTGATTTCTGATACTTGTTCGAAACATTTGATGATAGTGATAGCTTATAGGTTTCTAATGCTTTATCAACGGCTCCTTCACGAAAATAAATATTTGCCAATGCAAAATATATCTGATCTTTATATTCTTTATTTTTGGAGTCACGAAGCATTTTATTCAGCATTTTCTTTATTTCATCGCTACTCCCCGATTGAAATGATGTTGCCAAATTAATTTTAGCATTAAATGCCATTTCATAAGTCAACCCCTTTTTTAGAAGATTGGTATAAAGTTCCTGAGCTTTCGTATTATCATTTGTTAATTGATAAAGCTGTGCTAAAATATAGTTGTATCGATTTCTTGTCGATTTCTTTTTGGTAAGCACTATTGCTTCTTCTAAACGGAGAATTGCTTCTCGATAATTTTGAGCTTTGATATAAGCATTTGCATATACAGCAGCCATCTCCTGTTTATTTTCATCTGGGAACTTCGGATCTTCGGCAAGTTTGTCTAATATTTCAATTGCATCATCAGTTTGACCTTCTTCTGTTTTACATCGTGCCTGCCATAGCCGAGCTTTAATTCGTAAACCTGCATTTTTAAATTCGTTGGCAACCGTTTCGAAATTTTTATTTGACGTAAAGTAATCATGCTTCATTAGATAAGCCTTCCCCATAAGGAAATACGCATCGTCAACCCAGTCACAAAAATCGCGTTTGTTATAAAATTGCTTTTGCTCGGGTGATAAATCTTTATTTTTAAATCGTGGTTTGGCGGTAATGGAATGCGTTTTAATCAGTTTATTGCTCTTATCTATTGCTCTTTGCAAACTTCCACCTGCCGATGCACACGCCGCTTTATCGCTATACAGGAACATTGGCAATATGTTGCTATAATTGTCTTTATGAGCAACTTCAATTGACATTTCGCCCGCTTTAAGTGCTTCTTTTGCATTAAAATAAACATTATATCGTGCTGTTAAATTGTGATAAGCACGACTTGTAAACATATTTTTTTTTGTTGAACAAGAAAAGAGAAAGACCATCGCAACAACGACGGCTACAAAAAGTGGATATGGAACGATTAAATGTCTTTGTGAACTCATTTATTTTTTTCCTGAAAAATAGCGTTGCAATATACTAAATTATATTAAAATGTTAGCTTATCTGTAGTAAGTAAAAGCATTAAACTCCATTTCGAAGATATTATTTTGCGGTCTTCAATTTTTTATTGCATAATGATTCTGGATCAACAACAAACTGAACGCATAAAATAATGACCCGAATCAATAAAGATGACTATCTGACGTTTAATTACTTCTGAAAGACGAAAACAAATGGCTTTTTTAGTACTTTTACATTCATAATTTAAAGACGCTGATTTGTTAATCAATAACTACATAGAACGTTTCAAATTTCTGGGGATAGCCCTTATTTTATTGCTTTCGGCCATTATGGTTGAATCGAGTTTCTTTGAGCAACATTTCAATGAAAGTAAGGCAAACCGATTCCAAAATGTATTAATAAGAAAAGAAGAAAATGCAAATTTACTAATACAAGAACTTGCAAAGAAATGCATGTCATCAAACGATTTTTCGGGAATTGAAAGTATCTATTCCGATAAACGGAATTATATCGACCGACATGGTGTTTCCTTTATTGTATATAAATCGCATCAGACATTTTTTTGGTCGAACAATAGTTTTTATTTCCCCACAACATTTGATTCTACGTTTTTCAGGAAGCCTATTATTTTTATTGATCACACATGGTTCTATGTAAAAACCAAGAAGATACCAAATTTCGATATTGTTGTTCTAATCGCAATAAAAAACGAATATCCGTATCAAAACAAATTATTGATTAATGAGTTCCACGATGACTTTGCCATAGCATCATCTGTTAAAATTTCCACACACAAAACACACAACAGTTTTACGATTAAAGACAAAGATGGTAAATATCTGATGTCGTTATCTAACAACTTTGCACGGAATACGAATGTTTTTCAACGCAATTTTTCGATAGCTCTTTATTTCCTATCGTTCATGATGATTATTTTCTTCATGGGCAATTATCTTAAAAAATTCCGAAAACTCTGGATAGCTGATTTTACAAATCTGGGATTTTTAATATTTATTCTTATAATGCGATGGTTGATGATTTATTATCGTTTCCCTTTCATTTTTAGAATTGTACCATTATTCGATTCCCAGTATTTTGCATATTCAGAACGGTTTCCCTCTTTGGGCGATTTACTTATTGACTCTCTTTTTTTATGGTACTTTGTAAATCAACTACATAAACGATTAAAACAAGGAATCATCTTCCGATACAATCAAAAAATCGGCAAAATTCTCGTTTATATTTTGCCAATATTCATTAGCATTTATGGCTTTTGTGTCGATCTGTGCATTAAACGTCTGGTGATTGATTCAAACATCAACTTTGAAGCTCACAAAGTTCTTGATATAAGCAATATGAGTATTTTCGGATACTTTGTAATGGCCATTTTGATTTATACATTTGTATTACTATCGCATGGATTTATTTACTCGTTATCAAAACGTTTCGATTATAAAACGGGCTTTTTGATTTTCCTTCCGGGATTTGTTTTGAGTGTTTTAATGCTGATTAAAGAAAATCCATTTTTTGTAATGCGGATTTCGGCTTTAATGCTGTTGATTTTCATTGTTCTTTTTACAGTAAATTATAAATATAAAAACAATTTTTCGTTTTCATTTAAAGTTCTATTACTTATCATATCTTCCATATTTATAACACTTTCAGTCGATTACTATCTTGAATCAAAGCATCTAGGCATAAAAAAGATTTATGCTCAAAATCTAGCAAACGAACAAGATCAACTAACAGAACAAATGATTTGCGAATCGGAGCCACGACTAGAATCAGACTCTGTTCTTAAAATATACATGCACAATCCTTTTGACAAAGAAGACGTAATAAACAGATACTTAAGGAATAAATACTTTGGCGGATATCTAAATAAATATAGATTAGAGACTACTATTTGTGGAAATTCGGGACGATTCAAGAACGAAAATCAAATTGATAATTGTGATAATTATTTCAAGCAATATTTTTTTCAAAAAGGTAAACATTTAACTGATTGCAATTATTATTTTATTAACAATCAGGATGGTTCAATCAGTTATATCGATTCTATTACATTTGTAAATCAAGACAACACCATAAAACTATATATTGAACTAAAATCACGATTGATGACCGAAGAACTTGGTTATCCGGAATTACTAATAAATGAGAAAAACAGACCCAAAAATATCTTTAAAGAATATTCGTATGCCCGTTACAAAAATGGAAAACTGGTCAATCAACAGGGAAATTATCAATACAGTCTTTCAAATGAACAGGCAGAAAATTTAACAACAGAATTTTCGTTCATCACATACAATAACTACGACCATTTATTCTATAAAGTACCCAACGGTAATGGTTTGGTTGTTGTTGTCAGTGCTCCAGAAACAACAATTATTCAAATATTGATAAGCATTTCATACGTCTTTTTATTCTCTTTTTTATTGCTTATGTGCATGGAATTTTCAATTGCAGTAATGAATCAGAGTTTCACATTCCAATTAAATTTCAAAGGCAAAATTCAAGCATCATTTATAAGCGTTTTGGTTTTATCACTTATTCTTATTGGAATAAGTATGATCTATTTAAATCTTGATCAATACAAAGTTACTCAATACGAACATGTAAACGACAAATTGCAATCTATTTTGGTAGAACTCGAACAGTATGCCGAAAGAAGAAATCCATTGGACCCTGATCTTAATGAAACAGTAACATTCAAGCTTACACGCTTATCAAACACCTATTTTACCGACATAAATCTTTATGATTTGAAGGGAAATCTAATCACATCATCGAGAATGGAAATATACAATCAAGGTTTAATCGGGCCAAAAATGAATATTGATGCACTCTCGGCATTATCGGTTCAGAAACAAACCGTGTATGAAAATATTGAAAAGCTAGGCGAATTGGAATATCTTTCAGCTTATGCTGTTCTTAAAAATGAAGATAACGAGCCGATTGCCTATCTGAACATCCCTTATTTTACAAAACAGGACGCTGTAAGCCAAAGACTTTCATCACTAATTGTTGCATTTATTAATATTTATGTTTTACTCATAGTTATAGCCACATTAATTGCCGTATTTATTTCGAATAAAGTGACACAACCATTGTTTATTTTAAAAGAAAAAATCAGACACATCAAGCTCCGTGGTAAAAATGAAAATATAGAATGGGACAGTAATGACGAGATTGGCGGTCTTATAAACGACTATAATCGAATGGTGCGCGAACTAAGTGCCAGTGCAGAGAAGCTTGCCGAAAACGAACGCGAAATGGCGTGGCGTGAAATGGCAAAACAGATTGCTCATGAAATTAAAAATCCGCTGACTCCCATGAAACTGAGTATTCAACTTTTGAATCGTGCCTGGGATGCTAAAAGCAATAATTTTGATGAACGGATAAAAAAAACATCAGAAATACTTTTGGAACAAATCGATAATCTTGCTGCTACAGCAACTGAATTTTCGAATTTTGCAAAAATTTCAAATTCCAATTCAGAACCAGTAAACCTTATCGAACGGTTAGACCATTGTATTGAATTATTCTCAAACGAAATAGATATTAAATTTATTAAAAAATACTCTACAACAAATGATTTGACAGTTCTATTCGATAAAGATAAACTAAACCGAGTTTTTATTAATATCATAAAAAATGCAATTCAATCGATTCCAAACAACAAACCAGGAGTAATTGAAATTGATGTAACAAATGATTCTAATCAGAAAATTATTGTCACAATCACCGATAACGGAACAGGCATAACTCCTGAAACACAAAAACGACTATTCGAACCAAATTTTACCACCAAAAGTAGTGGCAGCGGTTTAGGTCTGGCTATTGTTAAGAATATTATTCAGGGCTATAACGGAAAAATCTGGTTTGAGACAAAAGAAGGTGAAGGAACAACATTCTTTATTCAATTTGAAAGTTCAAAGAAACAGGATTCACAAAAATAAACCGATGCTATTTCAGAATAGAAATGGATTTGATTACAATTGTTCAAAGACTCCCAGTCCAAATAACGCAAAGTCGTACTTAACAGGATCCGTTTTATCGAAATTTCTCAAACAAGTATCCAATTCCAACAAAGCTTTAGCATCATTTTGAGTTCTTGAAATGAGTCCAAGTTTACGAGCAACATTGCCAGAATGGACATCTAATGGACAACTTAAAATTGATGGGCTAATTGATTTCCACAGACCAAAATCAACGCCACGATTATCATCACGGATTAACCATCTAAGATACATATTCAACCTTTTCGCTGCAGAATTCTCATTAGGGTCACTAATATGTTTTCTTGTTCGTATAGGATGTTCTAAGGAGAAAAACACCTTTTTAAATTCATGAATCGCCGGTTGCATAGATGTTGGAGAGGCATTGTTAGTAAAGACGTTTTCTAAACCATTATGACAGGTATAGATATTATTCAATGCGTCAACAAAGTATTTTAAATCAACAGCATTAAATGTTCGATGGACAAATGAATCTAATCTATCTAATTGATTTTGTGTATGATTCATTATAAATTCGTAAGGATAATTCCCCATAAGTTCCATCAATCGATAACCGTTTTTGATTATCATTTTTCGATTCCCCCACGCAATGGTAGCAACCAAGAAACCAGAAATCTCAATATCTTCTTTTCTTGTGAATTGGTGAGGTATCTGTATAGGGTCGGTTTCAATAAAATTAGGATTATTATATTGGTCAACCTTTTCATCAAGGAACTCCTTTATATCAGGTAAAATATTTGAATAGATTTCTTTCATATCAATAGTATCTTACAATTGATGGTTAAGTGCAATAAACGATGTGCCGATTTTGTTATTCTATTTATACTGCGAAAATTAAATCGAAGAATCTGATTTTTCCAATATCGCTTTTGCGGCAAAATACCCCATTGAAAAACAGCCCTGAAGCAGATAGCCCCCTGTCGGTGCATCCCAATCGAGCATTTCACCAATAGTATATATCCATGGATATTTTTTCAACGAAAAATCGTCATTAACTTCCTCAAGAGAGATACCTCCTATGGTTGAAATAGCTTCATCTATTGGTCTGAGCGATTCGATCGGAATCTCCAGCTTTTTGAGACTACCAATGAATCCGGTAACCGAAAGAAACCGTTCCTTGGATGAATATGCTTTTATTATAGAAAGTTGCATGGCGTTCAAATTGAATATTCTGCCATATTCTTTTGTCGTAATGTTTTTCTCTCGCACTTTTTGCAAAAGCTGTTCTTCGGTATTCATTGGTTTAAAATCAACATACAAACATGCAGGCATAACAGCATTGAGCATTGTACGTATTGATGGCACCAAAGCATATAAGGCATTACCTTCCATGCCTGAATTAGTAATCATTGCTTCACCCGTCATTGCACAAGTATTGGTAAAAAGTTTACAATTTTTTAAAGGTTTCCCTGCATGATTTTGTTTGAATGTTTCGGACCAGCCTATGGTTACTCCACAATTGGACGCTTGAAAAGGATTTGTTGCAATTCCCATTGATTCAAAAATTGTTCGCCATAAACCATTTGAACCGGTCACCGGCCATGAGGCTCCTCCCAACGCGAACAAGATATAATCGGCTTTCATCACAATTTTTTCACCATTATGTTTTAGGACAACATGTTTTGCGTTATCAAAGTCCACAAATTGATACTGTGTATGAAACCGTACTCCTTGTTGTGTAAGCTTCGTTTTTATTTTGTTCAACACATCGATTGGCATCATACCTTTCTCGGGGAAAACCCGCCCACTGGAACCAACATAAGTAGGAACTCCGATTTCAAAGAGCCATTGCCGGAAAATTGTGTTGTCGAAATTGGTTATAGCATTGTTCATAAAGCCATCGGGCGAATATTTGCTAATCAACTCATCAACCGTCACACTATTGGTCAGGTTAAATCCGCCCTTCCCTGCAACCAAAAACTTCTGCCCGATATTTTTTTCTTTATCATAAAGGTTAACATTATAAGTCAAACTAAGTTTATCGGCAGCCATTAATCCGGCAGGTCCACCTCCTATAATAATGATTTGTTTCATCTGTCTGTAAAATGTATTTACTGCAGCATCGTTAATGACACCCTGACATCTAAGTTGTGTGAAAAATTTTCGACATCCTTTTTTATCTGGTTTTTTAAAGAATCTAAATCTTCGATTGTTTTAATTTCAAATTTTTTATCGTAGAAACAGATTATCTCAATACATTTTGTCCTGCCTATTTTTGCTGCATTTACTGAAATATCTACAAATCCATAAATACATCGATTGCTCATCAATCTTGCTCGAATGTCGTCAATAAACTTTTGAGGTGGTGCCATCCGGAGTAAATCAAATAATCCTGATTTGATTAATTGGATCGGTTGATAAATGAAGGAAATAATAAGAATAATTGTAATGCCCGGATCTAAATATGGAATCAAAAAACAGTACCGGGTATTTTTTAACCATATTGACAGTAAGAAGCCAAATAAAACAACAATACTGATTAATGCATCGAGCATCCAGTTTATTGATTCGGTAAGAATTATTTCTGATTTTGTCTTACCGGCATAGTATTTCAAAACAAGCGTTAAGCCACTACATAGTATGAATGAAAAAATCAGATATTCGGTAACAACCGATAATGCAATTATTCGCCCTCCGTCGACAATTGTTTGAATAGATGAGATAAATAAAGAAACGGCTAATACCATCAATAACAATCCATTGATCAAAACGAATAAAGGTTCGAGCGAATAGTATCCGAAATGAAATCGTGAACTGTTTTTTATGGTTAATAATTTTGAAATACGCAATCCGGCGATTGATATTATCATTGCTATTAAGGTATATAGTGCGTCGAACAATAATGATGCAGAATTACTGTATATTGAAGCCAAAATACCTGTAAAAGCCATAATTACCGAGCCATATATAGATATTTTTATTGCAAAAGATTCTTTATCGGTAGTAATCATTACATTTTAAAATAATACATTACAAATGTACGATTTACAATGATATTGCGAGCATTTATTCCCAAAAATGGAAATCCTATTTCGTTACCATAAAGAACAAATAAAAAACGAGAGCATTTCCCAATAAAGAAACACCCTCGCCTTCCCAATTATATAACCATGTATATTAAAACGAATACGCCAGACTTCCTGTTACCATTCTTCCCGGCATATTATATCCATCCTTTTCGGAATAATTTTCATCAAAAACATTTGAAATTGTTACGCCAAAACGATATGCTTCAATTTTATAAAACATCGAATAATCAAACAATAGATAGTCGGGATGTTTCAAAATCATATCTTTTGCGGTATATCCTCCTCCTGTATAATAATCGGCAGATGTAATTCCCGGACGCAATGTTCCGAAATTATCTCTTTCCAATCTCGACCCTATATAACGAGCATTAAGCCTTGTTGAAAAACCGTCGTTATTTTCAAAATAGATTCCAAAGTTACCATTATTTTTATGTGAATACTGTAAATCGCGGGTTACGATACTATCTTTCCCAAATGTCGAAATTAATGTTTCATTTACCGTATTATGAAACATTTGGGTGAAGCTCGCATATATTTCAAGCTTACATTTATTATCAAACAACGAACTTAAATCAGATGATATCATCAATTCAAGACCATCCATCTTCGAGTTATTGGCATTTTTAAATGAAGTTGTGTCTCCTACAGTATATTCTATGATTTTATCGTCGTGTTTTGTCTTGAAATACGTAACATCAACATCAAGCAATTTTTTTGGCAATGTGTAATGTAACCCAAAATCGGCTGTTGCCGAATGTTCCGGTTTCAAATCGGGATTACCTTTGTAATTTTTCACATACCAATAATCCCACGCTGCAAAATATTCAGAAATACTGTAATTTCCTGCCATCTTAAAAGCATCGGGTACTGAAAATGCCGTTCCAAAGCTAGCGTGGGCTTTCAATCCTTTAAGCAAAAGATACTGAGCCCCAACCGAAGGCGTTGCTACTTTATAATGATCGGTTCCTCCGGTTCCTTTAAGCGATGCATTTTCATCAGTTTTATAGGTAATATAACTGCATCGAGCTCCGGCATTTATATCTAACCGATCGGTTGAATATGATAATTGAGCTAATACGGCTGTTTTTATATTTTTATTATTGGGATTGAACGGATTTGTTGCTGTTGCCTTCTGAGAATAGCGAACCGAGCTATAGTCATAGACGTCCATATCTGCACCAACCAATAATTTAAATTTCCCAAATACTTGATTGTCATTTATTTTGAAACCATATTCCTTCACTTTACTTCTAAAGGTTATGTAACTACTATCGGAGTTATCGGAATAATTCGGATTCTTCTCATCGGTAAAGTAAGGACTAAGAATCAGTGTATTATTTTTATACGAACGTTTAACGCTTGTATACACATTGATCCGGTCTATGTCTTTTTTGCTTTGTCCATAACTTCCCCAGTAATTGCCGGGGACTTCTACATCATTGGCAAAAGTATAAAGAGCAGTCACGGTTGCCGACCAAATATCATTGAACGAATGAATAATCTGACCATCAAGGTTATGGATCTGATATTGTGAATTCTGCATCACATCACCATACGACGCTTTATCAAGAATAAGTTTTTCTATATTACTCATATTCAATATGTTACCTGTTCCTATCCGATAGTCTTTTTGTTGTTCCTGACGTGAAATGCCCAACGAAAATTTTGTTTTCTTTGATATTGGTCCCGACACATTTGCATTAAGCTTTAAATTACCAAAACTACCAATAGAAACGCCTGCCATTCCACTTTTTTTATCACGGACTTCTTTGGTAATGATGTTTATAATACCGCCCATTGCATCCGAGCCATACAACATCGACGATGAACCTTTAATCACCTCAATTCGCTCAATCATATCGGTGTTGATACTTGCCAGATTATCGGTACCCGAAGGCATTCCGTTTATAAGTATCATGGTGTAACTACGTGAAACTGCACTCGGAGAAAAACCTCTCATTCCTACCATTGCCGACATTCCGGGATATTGAATTATGTCGATATTGGTTGTCCGTTTCAACAGTTCAGCCATGTTTTCGTTCGGCACCGAAATAATAAGCTTTTGATCTATTATTTCCACCTTTTGTGGGATATTTTTAATGTTAGCATCTGTCCTCGAAGCCTTAACGGTTACCTCATCGATATCTCGCGTCTTTATTGTATCTGTTTGCTGAGCAAATCCAGAATAAACACAGAGACTGAGGAACCCTGCAATAAATACTTTTTTCATTTTTTTTAAAATTTACAGTTAAACAACTAAAACGTTAACCATAAACTTTCGGTTGGTTCCAGGATTACATCCCGGGCAGCAACATGGAACTCAGAGATTGGTGATTTAGCTAGAATCACTTCGCTTTTTCTCCCGAAAGCTATGTTATTTATTGATGTGGCAGGTCTTCTGGCTCGTCCTAGTTTTTGAGGCCTTCCCATTCAATAACGAACAGTGGCGGAGTTTTCAAAAACATGTGCAGGACATACAGCTGCGGGTACAACTCCAGATTTTCTATCTTTCAACAGAGTACTGGATTCCCTTTTATTTTCTGTTTCGAATATATTGAAACAGGAAAACCAAATCGGGTGCAAAGATAACTATTAATTGTGCTTACACAATACTATTTTGTGTTTTCCAATATTTATTTGAAACTAAAAACACCGCAGGCTTTTTAGATATGGGGTTTTGCTGGGTTAACACTTCTGTTTTATAGACCTCTTCTATATTTTTATAGGTCAATACTTCTTCCGGATTACCCGTTATGTGGATAGTTCCATTATTCATCATCACCAGATTATCGCAAAATTCGCTTGCAAGATTTAGATCGTGAATAATCAATAAAACAGTGAGTTGTAAATCGTGACTTAATTTTTGTATTAGATTTAAAATCTGCACCTGATGACTGATGTCGAGATATGCCGTTGGTTCATCAAGCAATAGTAATTGGGGTTGCTGTGTCAATGCTCGGGCAATGCTTACCAATTGCTGTTCACCGCCACTAAGGGTATGCACCGTTTTATCTTTAAATGCCGACACATTAGTGAGTTGCATGAATTTTTCGGAAATAGCAATATCGGCTTCGCTTTCGAACAGCTGAAAATGCTTACGATATGGCATTCTTCCAAGTAAAACATATTCTTGTACGGTCATATCACAATTATCGACAAATTGCGAAACAATAGCCATCCTAACAGCCTTCTGTTTCAGGCTAAGATGCGTTATGTTCTGACCTTGCAAGGTGATAATTCCGGAATCGAGTTGCAAATCGCCACAGATTCCTTTGAACAATGTGCTTTTGCCCGAGCCATTTGGTCCAACAATTCCGGTTATTTTACCTTGCGGAACAGCAAAACTTATGTCTTTTAGGTGAAATCCCGAAGAATATCCACACGATACATTTTGTAATGATACATAGTCAAGCATCGTTTATGATGTTTTTTTAATTTTCAATACCACAATAAACATAAAACCACCAATAATTCCGGTTATCACACCTATAGGAAGTTCATTGGGCGAAATAACCGTTCGTGCTACAGTATCGCAAAGCATTATGAAGATGCTGCCACCAAGAAACGACGAAGGCAACAGAATACGATAATCAGAACCTGCTATTTGTTTAATCAAGTGAGGGATAATCAATCCCACAAAGCCAATAATGCCGGCAACTGAGACACACAATCCGGTAAGCAACGATAAGACTATAAACAAAATACGGATTGTCAGTCCCGAATTGAGCCCAAGATGCCGAGCCTTTTGTTCTCCAAGTCGTAAGGTGTTGAGTTGATGGGCAAACAAATAGGTTATAACAAATCCGGCAATCGACGAATATAACATCAGATTGATCAGCGAATTATTCGATTCATCAAGTGAACCCATTATCCAAAAAATAATGCTGTGCACTTCCTCGGCTTTCGATATCGACATCAAAAACATCATTGCCGACGATGCAATAAAACTTATCATAACCCCCATCAGCAACATTTTATTGACCGAGAATGTTCCTTTGCCCATACTTAGGAAATAAACCACAAATATGGTTATGAGAGCACCTATAAAACCCGATAATGGCAACAAATAAGCCCCACCCAATACATGCAACTGCATTACTATACAAATCGAAACACCCAACGCCGCACCTCCCGAAATTCCCAACGTGTAAGGTTCAACCAATGGATTACGGTAAATGCCTTGCAATACGGCACCTGTCATGCTAAGCGTTCCCCCCACAGCTATTGCAAGTAAAATACGAGGAAACCTGATGTTTGCAAGCACCGAATATTCCATACCTGTCTTGCTATGCAAGATAGAAAGCATATCCGTGAGTTTAATTGGTATTTCGCCGATTGAAAGTGATAATAATATTGAAGCACCAAGTAATAAGATTAACACGATTATGGTGATGAGCCATTGCAGATGTTTTTTTTTCATACTCATAAGAACAGCAATCCTTTCATAGTTTTTGCTTCACTCATTTTTTAGGGTATAATAATTTGTTAATCATTTCCAATGTATAAACAAACGACAGTGGGGTTGGTGTGCATGCCTGATTCGAATCAATAATGAATATCTGTTTACGTTTCGTGGCACTGAGTTCTCCATAACGCTGCCATATTGCCTTTTCGTCATCTCCGGCAACCCCCATTGTAACAATGAATATTGCATCAGGATTACGTTTCAAAACACTTTCTCGCCCAATAGTTCCCGAATGCATTTCCGATGCAATGTTTATACCTCCACAGAATAGAATAAAATCATTCATAAATGTATTGGATAATACAGAAAATAGCGGATTGGAACCTATTTGGAAAAATATTTTCTGTTTAGCAACACCTTTATGTTGGGCTTTTATTTTATCAACGTTAGCTTTCGATTCGGCGATTACTGCTTTAGCCTTTTCAGCCTTACCAATTAACATTCCTAAACGTAGGAACTGACTGCAAATTCCGTTAAAATCCTTTGGCGATGAGAAAACCTCAACATGAATTCCTAATTTGCGTAGCTTATCAAGAACTTCAGGTTTTGTAATCAAAGTTGCAACAATCAAATCGGGTTTTAGGCTTACTATTTTTTCAATATTTACCATTGTTGCCGATCCTATGATTTCCTTTTTATCAGGTTTTGCAATCTCACAAAAACTGGTACATCCAACTAATTTTTGTTTCGAATCAAGATAATACACATTCATTGTAAGCGAAGGAGCAAGCGAAACAATTCGATTAAACGGTTGTGCCATCGTGAACAACGGCATCAGAAATAATACCAAATATAATTTTTTGATTTGCATTAATTCTGATTGGTTGATATGTTGAGGAAATAATGTTCATTGTGTTGAGAAGCATTCTTTTCAGAACTATTTCTCAGATATCGATTAAGAGCATGCATACAATCTTTACCGCCGCTTGATACAAATGCTTTCATTTATACATTGAATTATGTGATGTAACCTTGGATAAAAATTGGAATGAATAAACTGGATAGGAGTATTCTCATTCATTGCTTTTCACCCGAAAGCTACGAAATAGTATTAACGTTAGGCAGGTCTCCTGACTTGTATCATCTTTACCATCCTTCCCATTTGCATATCGACAAACAGTGGACTTTCTGCGGTAAAAACTTCGCGACACTTACAGTTGCGTGACAGTCCGTGAATTTCACACGGTTCCCTATTAATCCCGGCAAGCCGAGAACCTTACATTTTTTATGTTATTAAAAGAACTTTCGATCGCAAAGATATAAAATATCTTCTTTATTTTCATTTAATGTGATGTCTGTATATGCCTATTATATAATTTCACCTTCATTATCAGTCTTTTTACTTCCATCGCCATCTTCTGAATCGTCTTCCTCAATGACTGAAAGCATGGGTTCTTCAAATGATTTGGTTGTGATATATTTATCTAAGGATAACAATAAAGACGGAAGTACTATTATATTGAAAAACAAGGCAACAAATAAGGTAACCGAGATTAAGAAACCTAAGGCTTTGGTTCCGCCAAATCCTGACAGCATGTAAATGCCAAAACCTAATACCAGAATAATTGAGGTATAAATCATACTTATTCCTACTTCATTGAGGGCATTTAAAACAGATTCTTTGATTGATAATTTTTTGTTTTTCAATTCATATCTATATCGCGAAAGGAACAATATTGCATTATCAACCGAAATTCCTAAAGCAACACTAAACACGATGATTGTTGACGGCTTTATAGGTATTTTAAAGAATCCCATAATTGCTGCAGTTATAAACAATGGAATAATATTTACAATCATTGCTATTACAATCATTCTGAATGATGTAAAGATTATTGCCATCAACAATGATATAAGTACAATACCTATAATAATACTTTCCCATAAGTTTCCGATAAGGAATTCTGTCCCTTTTGTAAATACAACACTATTTCCTGTAATCACAACGTTGTATTCTTTAGCTGGAAATATTGAATCGACTTTAGGCTTTACAATTCTTAGTATATGATTCATTTCTTTTGTTCCCACATCGGCCATTTGAATACTTATGCGGGTTTTCTGCATATTGGAATCAATAAAACCATGAAAGGCATTTTTCTTTGTTCCTGATCCTTTCAGATATGTTCCTAATTGATTGAGTTCAACTGGTGGAGGAACCATATAAAATCGTGCTTCGCCATTTTTATACATTTGATTGGCAAAACAGATTCCTTCCACTATCGAGAGCGGACGTGAAAAATAATTTGAAATACTGGTATCGTTTTTTATTTCTTTTTGCAATTGTTTGATTTTGTAAATCGTTCTTGCTCCATCTTTGAATAATCCATTTTTTTCTTTCGTATCTATGGAAATCTCGAAAGGCATAACTCCACCAGCATTCCGTTCAAAGAATTTCATATCTTTATAGATCGCATTATCGGGCGAAATATCATCAAGCATTTTCCCTGAAATAGTCATTTTACTAACTCCATAAATACATGTTGCAAGAATCAGTACGCTGATGGCATATATTGGTTTGCGATAGTTTACGATTATATGTTTGATTCCATTAATAATTCCATTAATGGATTTACGATCAATATGGGTTAAGTGTTTTTCTTTCGGATTGGGCAAATAGCTGAATATAATTACAAATATGACGAGCGAAAGAACATATTCTAACATAATATTTATTGAAGACACAATCCCGAATTCTTTCAACATCAGATTTGACGTAAATATAAAAGTTGCAAAGCCCATTGCAGTTGTTGCATTTGTTATAAACGTTGCAAAACCAATTCGTGAAACAACCCTTGAGAGTGCTAATACTTTATTCCCGTGAAGTTTATATTCCCAATGATATTTATTGACTTTATAGATGCAATTCTCTATTGCAATAATAATAACTAGCGATGGTAAGACTCCTATTAAGATACTAATTTTATATCCAAACAACGAAACGATTCCTAAAGCCCAGATTACACTTATAATTACTATTATCATGGAGGTAAATACAGCAGGAAACGATCTGTAAAACAAAACCATAATCAAAAATGAAATGAGCAACGAGATTGCGATAAACAAAAAAAGTTCATTTTGAATCATCTTGGTCATAACCGTTCTGATATACGGCAAACCCGAACAATGAATTTCTACAGATTCTTTCTGAGAGTATGCATCAATCAAGGCTTTGATTTTATAAACAACGGCAATTCTGCTTTTATCGTTAAGCTTGTTTTTCGACAGTGTAATTCCGGCCATAAAACTATGAGTCTCTTTATTAAAGAGCAGCTTGTCATAAAATCGTATAGAGTATATTTTCTTTTTTAAACTATCTAATTCATTCTGCGATTTTGGATTTTGTTTAATAAGGGGCAAGAAATCGAACTTTTTTAACGAATCGTTCTTCTCCAAACTATATATATTTGCCACAGAAAGCACATTCGCCACTCCATCAACAGCCTGAATGCTATCACATAAATTTCGGAAATCAGTAAATCGGGATAATTCAAACAATTTAGAATCTTCAAATCCTATGAAAATAACATTACCATCTTCTCCAAATTGTGATTTGAATTTTTCATAATCAGTAAAATTTTTATCATTCTCTGGCAGCATTCTTGCCATTTCATACGACATTTTAACCTTAGTGGCCTCATATCCCATAAAACAAGTAATCAAAACAATTCCAACTAGGAATAAAAAACGGTTACGTAAAAGAATTCTAACGATAAAATCCCACATAATATATTATTTTAAAACGAAAATATCAGCAGTAAATAACCCCTTTATTTTAAATAAATTAACCGTTTGCGATTCATTGTAATTTATTCATAGTTCAGATCAATTATCAGCTTGAAAATTAATCTGCAAAGGAACAATATTTAAGTCAATTTGTCTTAAATATTGTCACTAAATTTATTAAAATTAACAGTTTTTACTGGATTCATCAGAGAACAAAACCTTTTGATGATTCATTTTGTTGATATCTGTAACATGTCTTTGTTTATTTAAATTGTTACAACAACGGTATTAGCTCTCTTAAATTGTCTAAAAGAAAAGACCAAGAAGGAAACAGGCTTCTTGGTCTTCATTTTCATGCAGATCTGTATATTTATAAAATCAGATTATTTTGACCAATCATAGGGTTTTTCTGGATCAATTTCATAATCAAACCAGTCGAAATCAGCGGGATTGGTATTTGCAAAGCCATTTCCCGAAGCATACATTCCAATATATGTTCCGGTAAATCCACCTATTGTTTCGGTTGCCAAATATTTTGTTTCTGCTGAATCCAATAACATGGATGGTTGCCCTTCTTTTTGTATCCAAAATGTATATGCCTTTTCTGTTGCAGTTAAACATAATAGGACATCTCCCTCGGGAATCTCTTTGTAATGCACGCCAACGACATCTCCTTTTAAAATCTGTCGGAACATAGCCACCCGTTTCCCTTTATCCATGGTAATAAGTAAATCGTAATGATTTTTATCGTCAGCTCTCACCACCAGTCCGGCTTCTTCATTTGGCTTTTGGGGACTAAAACTGATTTTTGTTGATGCACTTACGCTAAACGCCGTTTGACGACGACCAACAAAAGTTGGCGAATCTTTCAATTTGAAATTTTTTGACGAACCATTAAGGCGAAGAAAGCCCGGATGGGCTGTTAGCGACCAATCTTCGGAATGTGGATTACGAATGAAATTCCATGATAATGCTAAGGATGGTTGATTAAAATTGTCGCGAATCGAATCTTTTTCCCATTTATGCTGTGGTAACTTTGGTAAAGGTAATTCAACCTTCACAATGCTTTTATTTTCAACCTTTGGCCATCCATTTTCATCCCATGTTATGGGAGTAAGAAAGGTTTCTCGTCCCAAATGATGATAATTTCCTCCTTTAGGTCTGATTCCGAGACAGACTAACCACCAGCCATCGGGTGTTTCAACAATATCGGCATGACCTATCGCCTGAAATGGATTATCAGGATTATTCATGTGTGAGACTATCGGATTATGAGGATTTGCTTCAAAAGGTCCCCATGGCGATTTACTTCGTTGTATCACCTCTCGATGTTCGTATCCAGTGCCACCCTCTGCCGACATCAGGTAATAGTAATCTTTAATCTTATATAAATGAGGTCCCTCGGGACTCGAAGCTCCTAGACCATGTCCTATTATCTTCGGGGCATTATTAAATTTCCCTGTATTTAGGTTTAGCGTTGCCATCTGGAAATGACCTTTGTCATCCGGGAATGTATAATATATGCTATCATTTGCAAACAAAAGCGAGGGATCGCACGCCCAGCTATTCACCCAATGAGGTTCTGACCATGGACCTATGGGACTTTTCGATGTTACATAAAATGAGCCTTGCGATCCTTGTCCGCCATAATTGGTACACACCACATAAAATGTACCATCGGAGTAACGAATTGTGGGGGCATACAAGCCTCCAACACTCGACTCACAACCAATTAATGGATCTTGTGTTGGTGAAGATAATACATATCCTATCATCTTCCAATTAACCAAATCCTTGCTCTGGTAAATTGGTAAGCCCGGGAAATATTCGAAAGTTGATGTTACCAAATAATAATCGTTGCCAACCCGGCAAATACTTGGATCGGGATTCATTCCTCTTATTATCGGATTCTGATATGTCGTTTGTGCTTGTAAACCTCCAATTGAAAATAAAAGTAAGAGAATCTGTATACTTTTTTTTACCATAAATATTATACGTTGAGTCGTTTCTGATTTCCCTATTTTATTTTTGAATGATAAATTGTTTTTCAATGAGCCCTTTATCGGTAAGAGCTGCACAAACATAATTTCCTTCGGGCAAAGGACTCACATCTATGTTATTCGATTTTAATACACTACCGGCTATTTGCAAACATTTAACACCTGACATATTATATATTGCAATACTTTGTATTTCGAGTTTAGTTCTTAATGTTATTAGTCCTTTTGCTGGATTTGGACTAATCTGTAAATCAAATTCTTTGTTTAAAAGCAACACTTCTGTCAATGGATTTAGTGTAAACGTTTTAAATAGTTGAACAGTATTGCCTGTATTATCTTTTACGATGAAGTTACTATTTTTTGAACCTGCGGTTACAGAAGCTCGCGATACTGAAACATAAAAGCTATCAGCATTCATTTTCTTAAGTGTTGTAGCATACCCGGCATTAACAGCCGTTAAATTGGCTGTTATTGATGATATTTGAGAATCATCGGTAGCTGTTATTGAAAAACCAATGCTATCGGCCGTTTGATATATTTTTATTGCACCCAGTACGATTCCACTCGAAAGTGTAATGCCTGTTTTTTCTATATGGACATTCCCGGCACTATCAACAACCGTAATTTCTATGTTTTTATATCCTGTTGCCGTTGCTGCCGCGATATCATAACCTGCTGTATAGATATTGCCCGATGTTTTGATTAAAACTGTTGTGGTATCACCACCAATTGCCGAAAAATCAGCAAAAACTTCTTTTATTCCAGCTGCACTTGTTGCCTCAACACTACACGTCATTGTAACGTTGTTTGTATTGTTCGATTGCAAAGGTGTAACCGTCGACTTAACGTTTATTCTCGATACTGAAAGTGTTATATTACCTTTGTTTGGCACGGCTTTAAACATAATAGTATCGTTGAATACAGAGTCTATTTTCAAAATCTTACCACCTTGTTTTATCATATCATATTTCTTACCGCTCAACCGTAAAATGATGCTGAGGGGTTGATTATATAATACACTGTCGGTTATTGTATCGGTAAGATTTATAACCCATTTGTCAGTTGTTGGTGATGCAACCTCAACCAACGATGCACAACGTACTTCACGATGATATTTCAACGCATTGGCAAATGTTGTTACCCACACTTTACTCCGTAAGCTTTGAATGGTATCTAGTTGTTGTTGCAAATCAGACTGGGCTACCATGGCATAGTTATTATCAACCACTGTAGGACTATTAACACTGTGATATAATACCGTGAGCATTCCTCCATTTTTGATGATATTTTTTAATTCCGATCCATAGGATGTAATAGATGTTGTTGATGTCATGGCAAATGTCAGGACTTTAAAGTAATCGTCGATGGTTGGTGCAAAATTATAGGTATAGTTGCCTGACGAGGGATATACTCCGCGTGCTCCCAGATAATTCAAGTTTTCTAAATATTTTATAACCGTTGAATTGTAGGTTCCATAAGGATAATCGAATGTCGATACTTTTTGTATCGGTATGTTTTTATTTATGACACTGTCTGTATACTTTACTTCGGCATCGAGCTCAAGGGTTGTTAATTTTGTTATATCAGGATGTGTTTTTGTATGATTACCGATTTCGTTACCATCTTTAGCCGCATTTAAAATCGGCGTCCAATTACTTACCGTACTGCTAATGACAAAGAACGTCCCTGTCATATTTCGTTTTTTAAATTCCGGAACTACAATTGCAGGATGTCCGGCCGACCAGTCGTCGAATGTTAGAACAACCGAAGCTTTTTTATTATCAAGCCATTTACAGATTGTTCCCGGTGATCGTAATGTATTTGTTAGTTTTATTACATCTTCATATTTACAATTTGCACTATCGCGAACCACTTTATAAATTCCGGAAGCTCCGGTCGTATCTACTATTGTCATCGTTGCAGTTGTCTGGTTGTTCAACAACGTACCATCTTTAAACCACGAATATGTTACATTCGTATTGGAACTCGAATGCGAATTCAACGTTATCGGCGTTTCGACATATTTGAGATTAATGTCATTACCTAGTTCAACACTTCCCGGACATCCATTCCATGTAATATTTGTATTTATAAACGACACAAGTGTATTTGCCATAATCTGGTCAGTAGCCTCGGTTGGATGCCAGTCTTCTCCATAAGGCGACGATTGTGGTTCAAGTTTCAGATAATATACTTTTGAATCTCCATTATTATTGAAATAGGTTCGAACCGACGATACGTAATACTGAATTCTTGTCCAGTGTTTTCCTCCTACTGGATAATAGTCGCTCATCATAGTTCCTACACAACAAACAAATGATGCATTAGGATAGTATCCGCGTAGCTTGGTAATAAAATCAATATAGGTTTTAACAAAGGTTGCCGAATCAACTTTATATGTTGCCGAAGAAACTTCCGCCGAAAAATCGTTTGTTCCCAGATTAATGACAATAACATCCGGAATATAATTGTAATGATTCCACGATGATGATGCATCGTCGGCTATTGTTTCATCATAAATCAAAGGTAACGTTCCTGCTGTCGCTCCTGTATTGTTTCTATACAACCCGCGTCCCGAATATGCCACACACGAATATTGTGCATTTAGGCTGCGTGCGGCAACCGCACCCCATGCCTTATAGTTATTTTCGTTGGCCGATGTAAAATGATAACTATCGGGCGACGTGGTCGAAACCCCGTTCCCATATCCACACGTTATCGAATTTCCGATAAACTCTATTTTACGCTTGGGTAATGCATCGGGTAATCGTAGTTTTTTACCTTCGTCAATCGTAAATCCTTTAAATGCAATTTTACCAACATTACTTTCTGTTCGTTTAAATAGCTCCACGGTATGAACACCATCTGTCAATCCACTTGCCAGCGAATAAACGCTTTGCGACGACGACATTTTTAGAACCGTTGGTGTTCCACCATCGATTATTACATTAAAATAATTGGTTGTGGTCGACGTTCCACTTCCATACTCCGTCAACAGAGCATCAATCGACGTTCCTTCGAACTTTGCCTTAATACTTACACCCGGAAATGCAAATATCACAGCATTTGGATCCGACCTATCCGTTCGTCCCGAAATTACAATGTTACTATCCGATGCCGGAATTAAAGTCTTGGTTTGAGCACAAACATACTGTGTCGAAATTCCTAAAAGGATTAGAAATATATTTTTCAAGACGGATGTCTTTACTGGCTTTTTTGAAATCGCAATCATAGTTTTTCAATTATAAATGGTTTTGCATTTTATTTGAATTTTAACAATTCAAAGATAGCCTCATAATATCTTTCCCACTTCATATAATCCCAAAATAGATTAACAATTTCCTTTTTTGCTCATTTTTCTATTATCATTTTTAGGGAAAAACGCTTAACGGAAAAAAACACTCTTAACTTCAAATGTCAGCCAGACTCTGTTATCGCCTATGCTTCTAACAATCTCCAAACGTGTCGGGTTATTTATTACTGTCACCCCCCAAATATTCTTGCAGATCAACTAATCCATGTTATTTTTGAGCTTACAACTTTATACCCGTTTTTATCTTCCTTTAAAATAATTTCAATCCCGGTTGCACCCTCAATAGCCCTAATCTTGTCTAAATCTATTATAATAGAATCACCCTTTATTTCCACTCTTTTAAACTCTATCAGCACCTTCCGTAAAGATCCCGATTTAGTCCAGATCGAATCATTCTTAATCAGAGAATCACTATTTATCTGCGTGAAGTTGGGGTGACTTTTTAGATATTCATGTATATCCGTTTTGTCAAAAAAGTGGACTTTCGAAAAGGCAATCCAATAATTCGGTGTATTAAGACCCGAATCTAATTTTAGAACCGAATCAACTGTCAGTTTAATAATCCATAGTTTCTTTTGTTTTTCAGTTACTTTCGAGCTACAACCCAGTAGCATCAGTCCTGTTAATAATGACCAGATTAAGTATCTCATCCCCATCTTTTATATCATTTACTTTTTAGTTCCATATTCAACAAACCTTCGTCCTTTTTTGTCTTTCCCTTTTTCAATCTACTTTCGACTAACAGAGAACCTCAGATATTGCATCATCATCGAATACAATTCTTTTCCTTTTCCCCATTTTGTTACGCATCCGCAAACATAACCAGACTCGCCGATGCTTCTAACAACGCCCAAACGTCCCGTGTTTTCAAAACCCGGAACGTTTCCATCAAGCAAAAACAAAAATCTCTTGCTTAATCTATACTTCACGTTTGGGGTTACTGCCCGCATGAAGTACTAATGTATTAGTTGCTGTTTATATTATTTCAATTCTAATTTTATCTGTCAGTTTGCTAATTTGTTTGATGAATTCTTTAATATTAGAAGTATTCCATTGAGAACAAGTCGCAATAGTACAATCTGACAAATGAATCAACTCATTTGGTTTTATGTGATGCCTAATTCGATTACTTCTTATATAGATTTTTTCAGCATCCTCTTTTTGTGTAAATACACCAAAAGAACCTTGAATCTTTTTTGGAAAATCACGTTCTAATTTAGCAAAAGTAATTTCTGGGTTTAAAGACACGTATTCTTTTATTACAGCATTCACGAGTCTTCCTTTGTTATATAAAGTACCATTAAGCTTAAATTTAGAGTAATCCTTTGTTGTGCTATTGGTCTTAAAACAAGTGTCTGAAATGACATATATTTCACCATTCTGCGGATTTCTAAATCTATTAAGTAGTATTAATGCGATTGGAATCTGTTCTCCATATTTATAACCATTTTGAATTTTATCAATTAATTTTTTATCTGCAGTATTTCCAACTAATACACCAACCCATTTCGGTTCTGCATCACCATCTTCCTTATTCCAAAACTCAGGAAATTTCTTAATTAACTGTAGTCTTTCTGAAAGATAATCTTCAAGTTGCAATAAATGTTTTTCCTGAAGTTCTTCAAGTTTAAGCTCAATTATTCCTAAATATTCTGAACCATATTTTGCTAAAATATCTATTCTACCATTTTTTGATTGAGATTTTCTGCCTTCTTTTAATGCTATTTCTGCATCAATTATTTCAACGTCGTTAAATTCATAATTGTCTAGTTTTAATATGTTTTGATTCTCAATTAAATAAGCTTCCATTGCTAGTTCTTTCAAAAATCTAAATTCCTCAAGAGTTATATTATTTGCTGATATTTGTTTGAATAAGTTCATATTTTAGTATATTTCCCCTTTAAATGTTTACCAATCATATTCATTAGCAGTCTATACATCCAAATGTATAAAATATTTCATTTTGTACAACCTCACATCTTTATATTTAATTAATATAGAAATCTTTTCTATATACCTTCGTTTATCTTTTATTCTTTCCGGTCTACCATCATCCCCCGTCTCGTCCACCACCATTTATCTTTTATGGAACGATTCCCTCAAACCAGTTACCAAAGAATCTCTTTCAGTAACCATATCTTTAAAACCTTTCACCGTTTCTTCATCGTCTACCATCGTATCTTTCATTTCAAGGGCTGTTTCTTGTTTCTCTACGGTCATTTCTTTCGTCTCTACGGTCGTTTCTTCCATCTCTATTGCTATTTCTTCCATCTCTACGGTCATTTCTTTCATCTCTATGCCTATTTCTTTCATCTCTACGGTCATTTCTTCACTGTCTATTATCGTTCTATCAGGCACTTAACAAATATTCACCATCTCTCATTCTTTTTCTATCATTACGGTTGCATCTTACTCGCATCATCTTC
>Ga0302296_1000011_pt1 | contig 158804 bp, 125 predicted proteins | sample III_Fen_N3_1_FD_194546 | JGI IMG/M metagenome (GOLD analysis project Ga0302296, IMG submission 194546) | Peat permafrost microbial communities from Stordalen Mire near Abisko, Sweden - III_Fen_N3_1 | ecosystem: Environmental > Terrestrial > Soil > Wetlands > Permafrost | place: Sweden: Abisko... | reverse complement strand
CCATTCTAAATAATTGCTCAGAAAGGCAATGTATTGTTGCTCTAATCTTTTTCCGTCTACACAGAAGTACTTACCAAGACTACTTGCACTTATGGGTTCAGTATCGAGATATTCCTTTTAAAAAAGTTGCGAATTCTTGTGTCATTCGCGTTCCTTTTGCCACTAATTCCCAATGACGAATAACAATGTCACCGGTATCTTTATCAAGCCATCTTCTGCGGCGAACAATCAGATATACAACCCTCCCTCTTAATGGAAAGTCTTGAACCTTACTGTCCTCGTAGAAGCCTTTAGACTCTAATTTACGACCCGTATATTCTTCTGGTATTATATTCTTTTCTTGTAAATAAATAGAAGTGTCACTCTTTGTCTGTTCGACATTTATGATCTCGAAATAATCTAAAACTCCTTCTGGTAATAATAACTCAAAGCCACTTGTAACCATCTGTTTTTGCTACAAAACTAATATTTTTACTAGTCCCCCACAACTTTTTGACTTGATCCATTTGATTCCCACTAAACCCTTGAAGGTGAAATTAAAAATCACTCCTGATATTTTTCAATTTAAGAATTAGGGATAATGTCTGACAACATTTCAAAAGCTTTTTCCACGGTCTTTACATCTGAAAATATCACTGAACGACGATGATTTTGCTCACGAAGCTGACATTTACGTGGATGCGAAGTCATATATTGCAGTAAACGCCCAAACGGTTCAGATTGATAATAAGGAGATTGTGGATTAGAGACAAGAAAAGCAGTCATACGTTCGTTCTTCAACACCAACTTTTCAATTCCCAGACGCATAGCTAACCAACGTAGCCGTACAACTAAAATAAGACTTTGTCCTTCTGTCGGAATTTTCCCAAACCGGTCTTCCAATCGTTTTTCAAACTCTAACAGTTCTGATTCTTTATCAATATTATCCAACTCACGATATAAGCTGATACGTTCTGAAACATTCTCAATATATTCGCCCGAAAACATAACTTCTAAATCCGAATCAATCTGACAGTCGTTGACAAAGGCAGTAGATGTAGCATTTTCAGCACGTTCATCGGCGTATAAATCAGCAAATTCTTCGTCTTTCAACTCATGTACAGCTTCATTCAAAATTTTCTGATAAGTTTCATAACCCAAATCGGCAATAAAACCACTCTGCTCCGCCCCCAACATATTTCCGGCACCACGAATATCCAAATCCTGCATAGCAATATTAAACCCGCTTCCCAGTTCTGCAAAAGTTTCTAAGGCTTGTAACCGACGGCGGGCTTCGGGAGTCAGCAAACTCATTTCGGGAGCCAGTAAATAGCAGAAAGCTTTTCGATTGCTTCGTCCTACCCTACCCCTCAATTGATGTAAATCACTCAGTCCAAAATTATGTGCACTATTAATAATGATTGTATTCGCATTTGAAATATCAATGCCCGATTCGATAATGGTGGTAGCAACAAGCACATCGTATTCATAATCAATAAAATCAACAATAATTTCTTCCAGTTTATCTGCCGGCATTTGTCCATGACCTACTGCCACCCTACAACCGGGAACAAGTCGTCTGATCATGGCCTCAATATTATAGATATTCTGAATCCTGTTATTTACAAAGAAAACCTGTCCATTACGATTCATTTCCAGTTGGATAGCTTCACGAATCACATCTTCATCGAATAGATGAATTTCGGTCTGGACAGGATAGCGATTTGGCGGAGGTGTATTAATGATAGATAAATCACGGGCTCCCATCAATGAAAACTGTAAAGTACGCGGAATCGGAGTTGCTGTCATGGTAAGCGTATCAACGTTTATCTTCATTTCTTTGAGCTTTTCCTTTACTGTAACTCCAAACTTTTGCTCTTCGTCAATAATCAAAAGCCCCAGATCTTTGAATTTTACACTTTTCCCAACTAATTTATGTGTTCCTATTACAATATCGATATCTCCTTTTTCTAATCTCTCGAGTACTTCTTTAGTCTGTTTAGCCGAACGTGCCCGACTAAGGTATTCAATCGTGCAGGGAAAATCTTTCAAGCGGTCTTTAAACGTATTGTAATGCTGTAAAGCCAGCACCGTGGTAGGAACAAGCACAGCTACCTGTTTACTATCTGTAACGGCCTTAAATGCAGCACGAATTGCTACTTCAGTTTTCCCAAAACCCACATCCCCGCACACCAATCTGTCCATAGGCAACGTAGATTCCATGTCCTTTTTTACATCAGCGGTAGATTTAATCTGATCGGGCGTGTCTTCATAAACGAAAGAAGCTTCCAGTTCATGCTGTAAATAACTATCGGGTGAAAATTGAAAACCCAGCTCAGCTTTTCTTTTTGCATAGAGCTTTATCAGTTCACGGGCAATATCTTTTACTTTCGATTTTGTGCGCTCTTTCAAACGTTCCCATGCACCGGAACCAAGTTTATTAATACGTGGAGATTCACCTTCCTTGCCTTTGTACTTTGAAATGCGATGAAGAGCATGTATGCTGACAAAAATAATATCATCATCTTTATAAACAAGCTTCACCATCTCCTGCATTTTGCCGTTCACATTGGTGCGAACAAGTCCTCCGAATGTGCCTACACCATGGTCAACATGTACCATATAATCACCAATCTGGAATTGATTCAACTCTTTGAGTGTCATCACCACTTTTCCAAGTCGGGTTTTGTCTGTTTTAAGTTGAAATTTATGGAATCGGTCAAATATTTGATGATCAGTATAGCATAGCAACGACAAATCGTGGTCAATAAACCCTTCGTGTAAGGTGTTTTTTATCGGTTGAAAAGGAATTACATCTCCACGGTCGGCAAAAATGGCAGCAATACGGTCGGTCTGTTTTACACTATCGCTAAGAATATACAGCTTATAACCTTCACCCAATTTTTGTTTCAGGTTATCAGCCACTAAATCAAAGTTCTTATGAAAAATAGGCTGTGGTGAGGTGTTGAAATGAATGGTTGATTTGTGTTGAAAATAAGCTCTTTCGCTCCATTCCATTTTTCGAAACGCTTGAACCTGTTCAACAAATTGTTCGCCGGTAATTTGAATCCCTGATAAGTTTGACGTTTTATGATCTGATTCGTTCGCTTTTACAAGCGCTTCATTGTAAAGCAGATTAATTCTTTCGCGAACAAAAGAAACATTTGCAAAACTAAACCAGCTATTCGCTGGAATAAACTCAAAAAATGAAACATGAGGCGAGACAGTATCACGTTGCAAATCAGGAATAATAATAATTTCCGATTTTTTTTCTTGCGAAAGCTGTGTTTCAATATCAAAAACGCGAATGGTTTCTACCTCATCACCAAAGAAATCGCAGCGATAAGGCAATTCGTTGGCATAAGAAAATATATCAACAATACTACCACGAACCGAAAATTGACCCGGTTCATAAACAAAGTCAACCCGCTCAAAACCATATTCCAACAGCATTTCTACTACGAAATCGATGCTAAGGCTTTCGCCGACGTGCATTCGCAACATTCTATTTTGCATACTGCTTGCCGAAACCACCTTTTGCATCAACGATTCAGGATAAGTAACGACAACAATTGGCGTAGAAGTATTTGCCAAGCGATTCAAAACTTCGGTTCGAAGGATTTCGTTAGCGGCATCCAATTGCGAGAGTTTAATAGCTCGTTTAAAGGAAGATGGGAAAAACAAAACTTCATCGATAGAAAGAATTTGCTTTAAATCATTGTAAAGATAAGCTGCTTCGTCAGCATCATTCATTACTAAAACCTGGGTATTGGGCTGTGCCCTGAAAAGCGACGCTGCCACTAAAGCACACGAAGACCCGCTCAAACCGCTAATTTTTATATTTGGTTTGGGTGAAGAAACCCAACTTACAAGTGCTTTTACTTGCGGATGTTGGGCATAAAGTTGTTGGAAATCAGAAAGAGTCAATGGTTGATTGTATAATGGTTAATTAGTTCATTAGTTGATTGGGGTATTCGCTGATTAAGCTATTGGGGTGGGATTGATCAATATGTAAAATAATTTAGTTCAAACTAATCATTATTCAACCAATCAACCAAATAACCTAATTAACCAATTCAATACTCCACTTTATCCGAAGCATTGACCCAACTTTCAAAGGCCTTAATAGCTTCATCTGGTAATAACTGCACGCTTTGTAAACGGCGATTCTCTGGTTTTAGTTCAATTTCATCGTAAATAAACGAATCGTCGAAACCAATATTTTTAGCATCGGTTTTCGTATTTCCATAATACATTTTATCCAGATGCGCCCAATAAACGGCTCCCAAACACATTGGGCAAGGTTCGCACGAAGTATATATCTCGCAACCGGCCAAATCAAAAGTTCCTAATTTTTTAGAAGCCTTGCGAATAGCATTTACTTCTGCATGTGCTGTTGGATCAGTGTTAGCTGTAACCCTGTTTACTCCTGTTGCAACTATCTTTCCATCCTTTACAATCACCGCTCCAAAAGGACCACCACCCTTTTTTATATTATCAACAGACAAAGCAATAGCTTTGCGCATAAACTTCTTGTTATAATCCATAAATCTTGAACAAACCTTTAAGAAATCGAATTACAAAGATAGTGTTTTTTTGAATCGAAACCGGACACCAACTTAATTATATGTTTCAAATTATTTGTTATCAATTTTGAGATATTCATTTCAATAAGTCAGAATTATGAGACAAAACAGATATTTAAGTCAGTGACACAAACATTAACAATATATGTTCGCCAGCTATATAAATATCAATCTTCAATTAAAATTTGCCTATAAAATGCAACTTCATACAATTTATTAGAAATTATATCATTTTGTAACTGTAACACTAAGTACGAATTGCTAAAACCGTGATTCATCAACTTTTTGTAATAAATTGTTGATAAATATTCATATTAATGTCACAACTTTTAACTCAGAAAGTCTTACATTTGCAGAAATCGCTAATAAAATTAAAACTACGTATAATTAACCCAACGGATTTTAAGTCACACGGAAATACATTTCCATATAAAAACAAACAAAATATATATTTGAATTAAGAATTTAGTAATAACAAAAAAAGACTATTTTATGATTAAACATTTAAAATTCTTAGTGTTCTCTTTATTGTTGTTGTCAACAGCAATAAATGCACAGGTAACAACATCTGCATTAAGCGGAAAGATTAGCTCCAATAACGAGCCTATCATCGGGGCAACAGTAGTTGCAACTCATACTCCTTCAGGAACTACTTATGGAGCCGTATCGAACGAAAAAGGACGCTATTTTATACAAGGTATGCGTGTAGGCGGTCCATACACGATTGTGATTTCTTATGTTGGTTACAAAAAGGCAGAGTTTACAGGTGTTCAACTTGAACTTGGCGAAACGTCAACCATCAATGCACTATTAAATGAATCATCACAACAGCTAAATGAAGTTACTGTTACAGCATCTGGTTCAAATAGATTAAGAACTGGTGCCGGACAAAACTTTTCAAACGAAAGAATTCAGAATCTTCCAACCGTTGACCGTAGTATTTATGACATTGTCAAAAATATGCCTATGGCTCAAACGAATAAGATCGGAGGTATTTCATTTGCCGGTACGAATAACCGTTATAACAGCTTTCAGGTAGACGGTACGGTCAGCAACGATGTATTCGGACTTTCTTCTACGGGAACTAATGGAGGACAGACAAGTGCTAATCCTATTTCACTTGATGCCATACAGGAAATTCAGGTTGTGGTAGCTCCGTTCGATGTACGCCAAAGCGGATTTACCGGTGGTGGTATTAATGCCATTACAAAACAGGGAACTAATGAATTCCATGGGTCTGCTTACAGTTATTATTTCAATCAGGATTTATACGGAAGTTACAGCGCTCCTAATGATTATGCAAATCAAAAGCTTATTAAGCAACATGCCACTACATTGGGAGCCACGTTGGGAGGTCCGATCATTAAGGATAAGCTGTTCTTCTTTGCTAGTGTTGAAAATTATGATCAATCATATCCTTCTACTTATTATCCCGGTTATGCTACGAAAGGCATATCGGAAGCAACTGCGAAGTCCATTTTAGATCGCTACACTGCAATAACAGGACTCAGCGATAGCTACGGTTCACGCAATGTAGGTCAAAAGTCTCTTGGCATTTTGGCTCGTATTGACTGGAACATTGATAAAAACAATAAATTTGCTTTCCGCTACCAACACAACAATTCTTTAAAAGATGTTTATAGCAATAGCAGTAGTTCTTTTACATTTGATAATAGTGGCTATACGATGAAGAATAATACAAATTCGTTTGTAGCCGAATTAAACTCTCGTCTTAGCAATTCGGTTTCTAACGAATTCCGTGGATCTTTGACTACAGTTCGTGATAATCGGGAAGTTCCCTATCAAGGACCTACAATTTACATTGCTAGTAATGCAAGTAATGATAATGCAACTATTAGTTTGGGTACAGATTACTCATCGGGAGCAAACAGCCTTAATACTAATGTATATACTATTGAAGATAATCTTTCGTGGTACAAGGGAGCACACACATTCACTTTAGGTACTCATAACGAGATATTCCACTTTGAGAACTTATTTGTGCAATATAATAACGGTGAGTGGTATTACAATTCTCTCACAAATTTCTTAGCAGATCAGACTGCGACATTTTATTATAAATATACCGATCCTCAAGGATTTACTCCTAAGTTCAATGCCGGACAATTTGGGTTCTATGCTCAGGATAAGTGGACAGCAACAAAAGATCTGACTTTTGAATACGGTCTTCGTATCGATATTCCTAAAATCTTTGATACACCGGCTACAAATTCAGCATTCAATACATATGCCCTTGCTAATAAACTTGATGCAGAAGTAGGAACCGTTCCTTCAACAAAAGTAATGTTCTCGCCACGTTTGGGTTTCCGGTGGTATCTCAACAATGACCATAGCACTTTACTTCGCGGTGGTACCGGTTTGTTTACTGGACGCGTACCTTTCGTATGGTTGTCTAATGTGTTTACAAACGATGGTGTAGAGCAGAAAGGTACTACCATATATTCAGCAACTAAAAATGGCGTGACGACTTGGGCTCCTTCATTTTCAACTTATTACAACAATCCAAGTGGTGCAGCTACAAGTGGTGCGCAAGGAAAACCGGATATTTGTACTGTAAGCAAAGATTTTAAATTTCCACAGGTATTTCGTACCAATCTTGCTTTAGAGCAAAAATTGCCTTACGATATTAAAATGACTTTGGAAGGCTTGTACTCTAAAACACTAAATGATGCTTACTTTAGAAATTTGGCTTTAACACAAACCGGGAAGGTTTATGCTATTTCAGGGAATGAAGCTTCGGCAACACCATTTTATTCGACCGCATCAAGCAACTACAACAGTATAATTGATTTGGAAAATACCAGTAAAGGATATACCTACTCATTGTCTGCTTTGTTTGAGAAAAAATTTGATTTTGGATTATATACTTCTGCATCTTATACTTTTGGTCATTCAAAATCAGTTTATGATGGGACATCTTCAGTAGCTTATTCAAACTGGAAATATAATTATACCTACGATTCGAACAATCCTGCTTTGTCATATTCTACATTTGATATTCCTAATCGTATTGTAGCTACTGTCGGATATACCACTCCAAAGTATCTAAAAGGATTGTTGAGTACCGATGTTTCTGTTACTTATACAGGATCGAATGGGATGCGCTATAGTTTGACCATGAATGAAAGTCAAGATTACAACGGTGATGGATATAAAGGCAATTCGTTGCTCTATATCCCGACAGTGGCAGAGTTACAACAAATGAACATTGTAGATAATGTTGACTCTAAGACAAAGGCTGTTATAATGACTGCCGCTGATAGCCGTGCAAACTTTGAAAACTGGATTGAAGGCAACGACTATGCGAAGAATCACCGTGGGCAATATGCAGAACGCAATTCTTGTCAGGCACCTTGGGAAAATCACTTCGACCTTCATTTGGCTGAAAACATTTTCGTCTTAAAAGAAAAAGGAACGAAATTGCAATTGACGTTTGATGTCATCAATTTCTCCAATATGCTCAACAAAAAATGGGGTGTAAATTATGCATCTTCATATAATGTAACACCATTAGCTGTTAAAACAGCTGCTAGTGGAGGTGCAGCTTCATTTTATTACAATACCAGCAACACCAACAACACAGTTGCAGCGAGTGACATTTACTCTCGTTGGCATGCTCAAGTTGGAATCAAGCTAATCTTCTAAACACTGGTTATAAATAAACTTTAGATGTTTATTTGAGATAAAGCTAATAAATTTATGAGATGAGGCTGTCCAAAGGACAGCCTCATTTTTTGTGTCATCAATTATCTTCCACTCCATCACAAAAAAAATTCCCTCAAAGCTTTCTTTGAGGGAATTTCAATTTTATCAACTTGCTTAAGACGTTAGGCTTTCGGAGTTTCAGGAGTATCTGATTTTCCTTTTTTTCCGCTTTTAGGAGTTCCTATGCGCTGCAGGATGGAAGTAATGGTATAATCGTCCACTTTGGTGGCATCCACACCGCGATACAATGCTTTTCCCGTGTCGGTAATGAGCACTATCATATCCCATAATTCATTATAAGTGCTGTAATTTTCGTCTGTATGACGGTTGCGTTCAGTCAATTTAAAGTTCTGATCACTACCCTTTGTATCAAGTTTGTTGGCCAGCTCATTGAGCTCATCTACCAAAGCCTGCTTAAGTCCCTTAGCTTGCAACACAGTCATGTTTGCATTCAAACCAATCAGTAATTGACGGAGACTTTGTGCCACAGCCTCCGAACCCCCGTTATGGATGCTTTTGCGCAGTTCGTGCAAGCCTAATGAATCAGCTTTTACGGTCATCTCTCCGTCAGCCATATCAAGGTACACCTTCACCTTATTGGCATCCAGCTGCACTTTTCTCACCAATTCTTTAATCTCATCAGTAATCTCTACAGCTTCTTTGGTCAAAATCCCCGAAGATGACAATTGAGAACAAACTCCGATTAAAGTTTTGAGACGGTTTGCAAAATCTTCGGAAAAAGTATCCGAGAATTCAGCAAACTCGGCCATATCGGCACGCACCCGTTGATCCAGATAATTTCCAATACCAATAAGATCTTCAATCTTAGAATCAAATTTTTTTTTCACATTCATGTAATTTTCATTTTTAGTTAGTAATTAAGATTATTATATAAGTATAAGATACAAATTTTGAATTATGAAAATAACAGAAACCTTCTGCACATGCTCCGCAACGCGCGGATGAGTTACTGCAACGTTCTGCATACGTTCTGCATCGCGCGGTTGGGTTACTGCAACGTTCTGCACATGCTCCGCAACAGGCGGATAAGTCATTGCAACGTTCTGCTCCCGTTCTGCAACGCACGGCTAGGTCATTGCAACGTTCTGCTCACATTCTGCAACGCGCGGTTAGGTCATTGCACCGCATAGTCGTAGTTTTGCACAAATATTATCCGGTACCAATTGCTAAAGTTGATTCAAAAATGCAGCCTGTTAATCTTTAGCATATATAAAAAATGCCCAACAGCAAAGGATTTCCGAATAATCAACTCTCCATACTATGTATTAACTTTTCAGTTTCGAAATTTATTAAATTATTTAAATTTACCCAACAGTTTTTCAAAAAAGTTTCTAACAAGTTATAAACAGTTTAATTGTAAGACTAAAAGCCCTTTAGATCATTTACACAAAATGATTATCCGCAAAATATCATATTACCACAGAGTGGCTAAATGTGAATAACCCTCGGTAAGTGAAGCGCAACCGGGGGATGATGATCTAGACACAACTCCAGCCCCGAAGTGGGCTGAATATCACTACAAAATAATGTTATAGAACCCCTTCGGAGTTCTGTCATGGTTGCCGGTTTTAGCCGTCCCGATATATCGGGACGGATTAGAATAAGATGAAAGCAAGAACCCTGAACAAACGGTCAGCACTGCTAATAGAGTTCAATACCAATACCTTTTATTTATATTCAACCCACTTCGGGGTTGTAAATTTATTGTTATTCATATCCCCTGGTTTCGCAAGCTTCACCAGGGGTTATTCACATTTAGCCACTTCGTGGCAATAAATAGTTTTCAGCAGACCCTATTTATACTATTCAGTAATCGCATTACAGCACAAAAAAGGCTACCCGGTTCCCCGAATAGCCTCTTAGAATATGAATAAATGAGAAATTACATAGCGTTAATTTCTTTGTTGATTGCTTCGAAATCAGCATCCATTTTCAAACGATAATACAAGGTTTTAAGAGTCTTTTTATATTCAATTTCTTTAGGACTCAATTCTGCAGCTTTTTTGAAGAATGGAATAGATTGTTTAAACACTTCATCTACTTTCCTCATTTCAGCATTGTATAGTTTTGCATCTTTGATTTTATTTGCTTCTTCGGCCATTTTCACAGCTTTATTGTAGTACAAACGACCTTTACCTGCATGTGCCTCAGCAATGGTAGGGTCAACTTCAATAGCTTTATCAAACGCTCCCAAAGCGCTATCAAAATTACCCAAAGATTCTTCTAAGTTACCTTTTACAAAAAGATATTGAGCCATCTTAGGTTCTTTTTCAATGGCACCATTCAAATATGTCAATGCTTCATTAATTTTTTTCGCGTAAATATAATAGTTAATCAAGTTTTGTAAGAACCATGGATCTGTTGGAAATTTATCAAATCCTTCTTTCAAAGTATTTACAGCATTGGCTGAATCTTTTTTATTCATATATTGCTCGTAAAGTGACTGAAAAACTGATTTAGTTTCATACTTTTTAGTTTTCAACGTTTCGAACAGGCCAATTGCTTTATCTGTCAGCTTTGCATTAACTGCAGAAACAGCTCCGTAAAAAGTAATCATATCATAGGTAGAATCCATCTTGATCTCATTATTCATAAGAGGAAGTTTTGGAATTGCCAAAAACACGTCAAAAGTTTTAGAAGCACCTTCAAAATTCTTCTTTTCGAATTGATAAGCACCGTAAGAAATCAGATTTTGTTGAATCTTATAGTAATCAGTCAATTTTGTTTTAATGTCTTTTGCATATTTAGCTTTTACTTTCCCTTTTGCATCTGGTAATTGGTCCAACTTATTTGCTTCAAGGAAATAATCATATGATTCCAGTATAGCTTTTCCTTTTACAATGGTATCAAATGGTTGGTTCAACAATGCTTTTTTATATGCAGCTTCATTTTCTGCATTTCCAATTAATCCAGCTACGTACCAGGTTTCGGCCAGATTTTTCGTAGTAGAATCATTAAGAGCTAATTTAATAGCTTCGCGTGCGCCGGCGAAATCCGGATTATCCATCAAAGCTTTATTTTTTGCCTTCGAAACATTAGCTTTCTGAGCAAATGAGAAAGTAAAGCTTATCACCAAAAATAGGGATAAAATAATTTTTTTCATGATGCGTAATTGTTTTTTAAAATTAGTATTGGCTGAACTGATACATCATGGTATAGCCCAGATTATTATTAGGGTTTTTAATTTTCAGTATTTTCTTCTACATCAGAAGCCGGGGTTTCACCAACATTTTCGGATCCTTCTGCAATCTGAACATCTTCTGTAGCATCCTCAGTAACTTCTTCTGCAACTTCGGACAACACTTTACAAACAGATGCAATCTCATCGTTGCGTTTTTCAAGGTTTATTAAACGAACACCCTGAGTTGCACGTCCCATAACCCGGAAATCAGCCACTTTCAGTCGAATGGTAATACCTGATTTATTGATTATCATCAAATCATTTTCGTCAGTAACATTCTTGATAGTAACTAATTTACCTGTTTTATCAGTAATATTGATTGTCTTAACACCTTTTCCGCCACGATTAGTAACACGATAAACCGGAATAGTTTCTCCATTTTCGTCCAAAAGCAAATTGCCATCTTCATCAACTTCGTCGAGCAACGTACGTTTACCGTAACCAAGCTGAGAAACAACCATGATGTTTTCATTGTCTTCTTTGTTTACACAAATCATACCAACTAACTCATCCTGACCATCCTCGTCCAGTGCCATACCACGTACACCTGTAGCTGTACGACCCATTTCACGCACTTTAGATTCGTGGAAACGAATTGCACGACCATTTCGGTTAGCCATCAACACTTCCGCGTTTCCGTCGGTCAGACGAACTTGTATTACCTGATCATCCTCACGAATAGTAATCGCATTCACACCATTTTGACGTGGACGAGAATAAGCTTCGAGTGAAGTTTTCTTGATTACACCATTTTTAGTGGCAAAAATCAGATAGTGCGATTTAGTATATTCCGGATCGTTCAGACCTTTTACACGAATAAAGGCATTCACTTTATCATCACCATCGATGTTAAGCATATTTTGAATAGCACGACCCTTCGAATTCTTGCTTCCTTCAGGAATATCGTATACTTTCAACCAGTAACATTTACCTTTCGATGTAAAGAATAACATGGTGTTATGCATCGAAGCAGGATAAATATATTCAATAAAGTCTTCGTCACGCGAATCACTTCCCTTTGAACCTACTCCACCACGACCCTGAGCCCTGAATTCAGTCAATGCTGTGCGTTTAATGTATCCGAGATGGGAAATAGTGATAATCATTTCATCATCAGCATAGAAATCTTCAGGATTGAATTCTTCAGAAGAATAAACAATTTGTGTACGACGAGCGTCGCCATATTTTGCTTTTACTTCCAACAATTCATCTTTTATGATTTGCATACGAAGTTCTACTTTTTCGAGAATTTCTTTCAAACCGGCAATTAATTTCATTACCTCTTCGTATTCTGCACGAAGTTTGTCCTGTTCCATGCCGGTAAGTTGACGCAAACGCATTTCAACAATAGCACGAGACTGAATTTCAGACAATCCGAAGCGTTCCATTAAACGGGTACGAGCTTCATCGGGAGTTTTTGAATCACGAATAATCCGAATTGCTTCATCAAGATTATCCAGAATAATCATAAAACCTTCCAATAAGTGAGCGCGCTTTTCAGCCTCACCAAGTTCATATTGTGTGCGACGAATAACTACTTCGTGACGGTGTTCTACGAAATAATGAATCAAATCTTTCACGTTCAACATGCGTGGACGACCATGTACCAATGCAATATTATTTACGCTGAATGATGATTGCAATGCTGTGTATTTAAACAGTTTATTCAGCACAACACTTGAATTGGCATCACGCTTAACATCTACAACAATACGCATACCTTCACGGTCAGATTCGTCATTGATATGGGCAATACCTTCTACTTTTTTATCTTCAACCAAAGCAACCACAGCCTTGATTAGTTCAACCTTGTTTACCTGATAAGGGATTTCGTTTATGACGATTTTTTCACGTCCCTGAGCATCCGCTTCAATCTCCACTTTGGAACGAACTACAATACGTCCACGTCCCGTCTCAAATGCTTCTTTTACACCGGCATACCCGTAGATAATACCACCGGTAGGAAAATCGGGAGCTTTGATGTATTTTAATATCTCTGAAATTTCAATTTCATTGTTATCAATGTAAGCTATGGTTGCATCAACGACTTCAGTCAGATTATGAGGAGCCATATTGGTAGCCATACCAACTGCGATACCCGATGAACCGTTTACCAGCAAATTGGGTATACGACTTGGCAAAACGGTAGGTTCTTTCAGCGTATCATCAAAGTTCAATTGAAAATCAACGGTGTCTTTGTTTATGTCAATCAACATATCTTCGGACAGTTTGCGTAAACGTGCTTCGGTATAACGCATAGCAGCAGGGCTATCACCATCTACCGAACCAAAGTTACCTTGTCCATCAACCAATGGGTAACGCATAGACCAGTGCTGAGCCATACGAACCAACGTACCATAAATGGAGGAATCGCCATGCGGGTGATATTTACCCATCACTTCCCCAACAATTCTAGCAGATTTTTTATAGGGTTTATCGGAGTTATTTCCCAATTCGTTCATTCCAAATAATACCCTGCGGTGAACTGGTTTAAAACCATCACGAACATCGGGTAATGCGCGCGAAACTATCACCGACATGGAATAATCGATGTACGAAGACTTCATTTCTTCGTCAATGTTTACCTTAATAATTCTGTCTTGATCAATCATCTATTTTTTAATTTTATTTCTATCTAAAAAATCGCACTAAAGTACTACTTTTAGTTGGATTAGACAAGTGTTTTGCTTAAAAATTACGTACTATTAAGAAGCTGATTTTTGTAGATGCAGATTGACAAAAACCAACTTCAAATTTATGTTTCCAGTAAATAAAAAGCTCATTATTTACCGGGAAAATCAGTCTAATATTCCTCCTGCCACAAAACAGCTGTTAAAGACTTCCGTTTTTTGGGGTGCTGATTCAAAAATGCCATATACAGAAGAACCCGAACCTGACATAGAAGCATAAACCGCACCCATTCCGTACAGGTTATTTTTTATATATTCAATTTCCGAATGTTTTGCAAAAACTGATTTTTCAAAATCATTTTTAATTATACTCTTCCATTCCGATATAGGTTGCTGAATTAAATCAACCAAAGAAGTCTCAGGCTTTTCTGGCACTACAAGCGAATAAGCCTCAGGAGTTGATACATGAATATCCGGTTTTACCAACAATAGAAAATAGCCCTTTAAAGATAATTTTATCGGGGTAAACACATTTCCTATCCCCGTTGCAAATACAGGCCTGTTTTTTATAAAAACAGCACAATCAGCTCCAAGTTTAGCAGCCAGTTTTTCTAGTTTTCCGGGCGTCATTTTCAGTTCAAACATCTCGTTCAATGTTTTCAACATAAATGCTGCATCCGATGAACCACCGCCCAATCCGGCTCCAAAAGGAATTTGCTTAATAAGCGAAATATCCACCGGTGGAAATTGACAACCAGACCGTAATAAATGATAAGCTTTTACAATTAAATTATCTTCCGGATCTCCGTCAATGGCAATTCCTGAAGAAGAAAAGCTGTAATCAGAGCAAGTTTCGGAAACTTCCACCTGAAGAACATCGCTCAATCCAATGGGATAAAAAATTGTTTCGATATTGTGATAGCCATCCGGACGTTTTTCTACGACATTGAGACCCAGATTTATTTTGGCATTAGGATATGTAAGCATATTTAGCTGATAGTTGATAGTTCAAAATAAGATTCAAAGGTAAGAATTTATTTATAATTTTGAAAATCACCGAAAAGCCGTTTCATATAAAATTGTGGATAATTTGTTGAAAAAATTAATGTGAGACTATCGGAAATCTTTAGTACTTTTGAAACTCACAAAATCAAGTATCAAAACAAGCAAATTACAATATCAAAATGGCTGAAAAACGCAATTATAGCAAAAAACCTTCAAGTCCCACTCCTATTCCTGCCAACGAATTTGGCAAACTGCCACCACAAGCTCCAGAACTTGAAGAGGCTGTTCTGGGAGCCATTATGATTGAAAAAGATGCTTATTCGCTCATTTCTGAGATTTTAAAACCGGAATGCTTTTATAAAGTAGCGCATCAAAAAATTTTTGAAGCTATAACTACACTGGCTATGCATCAGGAACCGGTTGATATGCATACTGTCACCGAACAATTGCGAAAAAACGGTAATATTGATGAGGTTGGCGGACCATACTATATTACATTACTCACAGCCAAAGTTTCGTCAGCTGCTCACCTGGAGTATCATGCACGAATTATTACCCAAAAATTTCTGGCTCGCGAACTGATACGCATCTCCACTGAGATTCAGACAAAGGCTTTTGATGATAAATCGGATGTAGACGATTTAATGCAGGAAGCAGAAGGTATGCTTTTTGAAGTTTCACAACGAAATCTAAAAAAAGATGTTACCCAGATTAATCCTATTATTGAAGAAGCTATTCACCGTATGCAGGCTGCAGCCGAAAAGCAAGGCGCAAGTGGTGTGGCAACAGGTTTCCACAGTCTGGACAAAATCACATCCGGTTGGCAAAGATCCGATTTAATTATCATTGCTGCACGTCCGGCAATGGGAAAAACGGCTTTTGTACTTTCAATGGCCAAAAATATGGGTGTGGATTACAACCAACCTGTTGCACTATTTTCTCTTGAAATGTCCAACGTACAGTTGGTAAACCGTTTAATAATGAACGTATGTGAGCTGGAAGGTGAAAAAGTAAAAAACGGACAACTTGACAAAGAAGAATGGAATAAACTGGATAAAGATATTAAAGAACTGATTGATGCGCCTATCTATGTAGACGATACACCCAGCTTATCGGTATTTGAACTGCGAAGCAAAGCACGACGGTTGGTAAAAGAACATAAAGTTCAATGTTTAATTATTGACTACCTGCAGCTAATGAATGCAAGCGGGATGAGTTTTGGTAGCCGTGAGCAGGAAGTAAGTATTATCTCCCGTTCACTGAAAGGATTGGCAAAAGAGCTTGATATTCCAATCATTGCACTTTCACAGTTGAATCGTGGTGTAGAAGGTCGATCAGGTTTGGAAGGTAAGCGTCCTCAACTTTCCGATTTACGTGAATCGGGTGCTATTGAGCAAGATGCCGACATGGTTTGTTTTATTCACCGACCGGAATATTATCATCTGACTGAAGATGCACAGGGAAATTCACTTTTGGGAATTGCTGAAATTATTATAGCAAAGCATCGTAATGGTGCCACTGGTGATGTTCAGTTGAAGTTCAAAGGTACGTACGCCAAATTCATGAACAAAGATGACAGAGACAAGGATGACAATCCATTTGATACAGGTTATCAGGTCATATCATCAAAAATGAATGAGTCCAACGGAGCTAATTTTTATGGGGATGGTGTTATAAGCACTCCTCCAAGCTCAAATCCATTAGGACCGGGAAGAAATGATGAGGTTCCTTTCTAGCAAAATTAGTAATTGAAACATAAAAAGCGGACAGAATTCATTATTCTATCCGCTTTTTTATGTATATATCACTAAATCAATGATTAACTTCAGTCAACTTAGCCGGATCATGTTTATGTTTAAAAAACACTGCAAACAAAACGGCTACACACAAAGAATAAGCTGCAAACGTTAACCATATAGAATGCCAATCTTTCATTCCATCGTGAGTGAAAAACTTTTGAATAACAAAACCACTCACACTGCTACCAATTATTGCTCCAAAGCCATTAGTCATCATCATGAACAAACCTTGTGCACTGGATCGCATTGAAGGGTCTGTTGTAGTTTCTACAAAAAGCGAACCTGATATATTGAAAAAATCAAACGCCATACCGTAAACAATGCACGAAAGAATAATCATCCAAAGTCCTTCAGCCGGATTGCCGAAGCCAAAAAGTCCAAAACGAAGAACCCAAGCCAGCATACTGATTAACATTACATTTTTAATCCCAAAACGTTTCAGGAAGAACGGAATGGCTAAAATAAATAAGGTTTCTGACATCTGAGAAATAGACATAATAATGGTTGAATATCTGATCACAAACGAGTTGGCATATTCAGGCACTTTTTTAAAATCGTCAAGATAAACATCTCCATAGGCATTTGTCAATTGCAAAGCGGCACCCAAACACATGGAGAAAAGAAAAAATAAAGCCATTTTTCGGTTCTTAAACAGACCAAAAGCATCCAAGCCCAATATCTGAAATAAAGATTTCTTACCTTCCGTATGCGCCAGTGGGGGACATTTAGGCAATGACAAAGCATACACTCCTAACAAAAATGCTGCTATAGAAGCAATATAAAATTGATTTGCAGAACTTTTATTCCCTGACAAATTTACAATCCACATAGCTACAATAAAACCAATAGTACCCCAAACACGAATCGGCGGAAAACTCTTCACCAAATCAAAGTTTCCGTTTTTCAAAGCAGTATAGGCAATTGAATTGGCTAAAGCAATGGTTGGCATATAAAATGCCATAGATAGTAAAATTCCCCAAAAGAATGTCACCGGGTTATTTATCTGCGGGATAAGAAACAATGAGGCAGCTCCCAAAATGTGTAAAATCGCATATAATTTTTCAGCATTCACCCATCTGTCAGCCACTACACCAACAATAGCGGGCATAAATAACGATGCAATACCCATGGTTGAAAAAATAACGCCAAACTCTGCACCTGACCATTGTTTTGTTTGAAACCAGTAATTTCCAATAGTTATGAGCCACGACCCCCAGATAAAGAACTGGAGAAAATTCATTAATGTTAGACGAAACTTTAATCCCATGATAAACTTATTTATTTTTTAGTACGTATTTCTTAAATAATCGCCGAACAGTTATTACTTTAAGCCTGAATGTCTTTTTATTGCATCGCGAATTGTAACAGCCAATTCGTATTTTTCTTTGCTGATAGCCAATTGAAGCATTTCTTCCAGCGAATCCAATGACAATAAATCCAAATCATCATCCGATAAATCTTCGTTATTTTCAGGCAAATTTACTTTTTGCTCATCTTCAACCACTGGCTCTATCTCTGTACCAACTATATTCAATATCTCAGATTTAATATATATCGGACAGTCGGACCGAACAGCTAAAGCAACTGCATCAGAGGTTCGTGCATCAATTATCATAACTTTATCGTCTTTCTTAATATGAAGTTCTGAATAAAACACCTCATTTACCATATCATAAATCAGCACTTTCTGTAATTCAGCATCAAAAACACTCAACAAACTCTTAATTAAATCGTGAGTTAATGGCCTTGGTGATTTTTTATTGTTCATTTTCAAGGCAATAGATTGAGCCTCAGGTTCACCAATCATTACCGAAAACCTTCGATTTCCAAACTCTTCACTTAACACAAGCCCATAAGTTCCTACAACTGTTTGATTATAAACCAATCCCGTGATTGTTAACTTTACATCTGAATTCATACATATTCAATTAATAGTTAGGATTTTATAATTAATAATCAAACCCTTCAATTCTTTAATATTTATTTACCGTATCAATTTTTAACGGACAACAAATATACTGATATTTTTAAAAGGATAATTCATAAATAAATAAAACTTTGGTGTAAAGGCTAAAAATGAATTTAATATTAAAAAAGGAAGTTAACTAAACATATTTGGATATTCATTTCTTTGATGTACTTTTGTTGAGCAAATTAAAAATCAATGTTTAAAAAATCAAACATACTTATCCGAAATAAACGCGCTACTTTCGATTATGAAATACTCGACAAATATGTAGCCGGGATACAATTATACGGAACTGAAATAAAGTCGATCAGAGATGGTAAAGCCAGCTTAAGCGATACATATTGCACATTTATCAACAATGAATTGTGGATAAGAAACATGCATATTGCCACTTATTTTTTTGGCACTTACAACAACCATGATGTTCGTCGCGACCGGAAATTACTGTTGACCAAAAGGGAATTAAACAAACTAATACGTGGAACAAAAGAAACCGGAAATACTATTATTCCTACCAAATTGTTTATAAACGACAAAGGTTTAGCTAAGTTGGAAATAGGACTGGGAAAAGGCAAAAAAACTTACGATAAACGACAGAGCCTGAAAGAGAAGGAAGATAAAAGAAGTATTGACAGGGCTATGAAAGCATAAAAAAAGAGCGAATTATTTCGCTCTTTTTTTATGCTCGGTTTTATGCTGCTTAGCGTATATAAATCGTTTTATTTTTTGTGAAGCAGTTTTCTCAAAAGGCTCATCCATAATGTCAATTCGTTTAATTTGAGAAACACGATTCAGCTTTTCATTCAACTCTTTCATAAAATGTGCTTTCCACACCTTATGTTTCTCCTTCTTATCTTCTATCAACAATTTAAAGTGCTCAATAGCCTTTTCAAGTTCTTCAATATCAAGCAAAACTTTAGCAACCAGAAATCCATCTTCCTCCATTACCAGCGACTCCACAACCAATTTGTGATTATTTATAATTGTTTCGATATCTTCGGGATAAATATTTTCTCCGCTCGCTCCTACTATTGTATTCTTAATCCGACCCTTAATATAAAGTCGTTTGTGAGAATCGAACCGACCAAAATCGCCGGTTTTAAACCAACCATCCTGAGTAAGTACTTCGGCAGTAGCTTCGGGATTTTTATAATATCCTTTCATAACATTCGGTCCTTTTGCCCAAATCTCCCCCACTCCTTTCCTGTCTGGATTATTTAGTTTCAGTTGAACCCCCGGAACTGCAAAACCGGTTGATTGCAATTTTGTTTGATGAACTCCTGCCCCAGCAAGCAATGGAGCAGTTTCAGTCAATCCATAACCTATGGCATAAGGGAATTTACCTTCTTTCATAAATCGTTCAACACGTGAATCGAGTTTAGCACCTCCTATACCAAAAAATTTCAATCGACCTCCGAATGTCTGATACAATTTTTTGCCGGCAATACGATGAATTATCTTGCGAAAAAGCGGAGTTTTATAAATCATTCGCTTAAATCCGTTTCCGGCAAATTTACTCTGAATCTGCGTCTTATACAATTTTTCCATGATAAGTGGCACAGAGAGCATCATTGTTGGACGAATTTTAGCTAAAGCCGGCAATAAAGCTGCAGCTGTAGGTGGTTTTTCGAGAAAGTAAATGGTTGCGCCATACATTATCGGGAAAAGCATTCCTATTGAATTTTCGTAGGTATGCGACAGTGGAAGTAAAGACAAAAACACGTCCGTTTTGGATATAGTCTGAAAAGCATCCGATTGCATTGCAATGAAAGTTATGCTTTTGTGAGAAAGAACCACACCTTTTGATCTTCCGGTAGTTCCTGAAGTATATATGATAGCGGCTGTATCATCTTCTTCTACAATAACTTTCGGATAAGCAACATCAGTTACAGATTTTACAGTTCCATTCAACAGAGTGAAATTGTCAACCAGAATGGTAGCCTCCAACGAGGGTAATTCTAATCCTTCAGTTCTGGAAATTAATCGTTCACTTATAAACAAAACTTTCGATTCCGAATGAACCAATACATTTTCAATTTCTTCGCGGGTAAAATCAGGTAAAATAGGAACTATAATCAAACCTTTTGATACTACGGCAAAATAGGCAACTACCCAGTTGGGCATATTATGACTTAACAATGCCACTTTATCACCTTTACTTAAACCCAAAGAATACAACATGTTAGAAATCTTCTCTATCTTTTGCCCAAGTTCAGCGTAGGTAATCGGTTTTCCATCTACAAAAGAAACCGAAGGCATAGAGGAAAAATTTCGAATAGAATAATCAATCAAAGACTGAAGGGTGAGTGGCTTTGGAACGATCTTTTTATTCATCTTACAAGTATTATCTTTGAAATATATTCTATTGAAAAAAGTCGCGTAAAGATAAGTCTTATAACTGAGAAAAGTGCAAATTTTATATTTTCTTGAAGTAGTGAATTTATTCGAAATGAATTAAGATTTATAAAGAATGAAAATGCAAGGTCTTTTATTTAAATCCGGCAATTTGCCTTTCCATTCCTTCACTGTTTTTGTTTTGATAAATTCAGTTTCCAGAGTAATGTCGGCAGCAATGCAAAGTCGCGTTGAAGGTTGACAAACCTTGATAATTTCCTCAAGCATTTTCATATTCCGATAAGGCGTTTCAATAAAAATCTGTGATTGATTTTCGGAATAAGCTCTGGATTCAAGTTTTTTAAGTGCTTTCGAACGTTCATCGGGTTGAATTGGCAGGTACCCTGCAAAAGCAAAGCTTTGTCCGTTAAATCCAGAAGCCATGAGCGACAACAAAATGGAAGAAGGACCTACCAGCGGAACAACGCTAAAATTATGACTTTGTGCGATAGCAACAACATCGGCACCAGGATCGGCAATAGCTGGGCACCCGGCTTCAGACAATACTCCCATATCATTTCCATCGAAAAGAGGTTTTAAAAACCCACTTAATTCTTCAGACGAAGTATGTTGATTGAGAACAAAAAATGTCAAACTATCAATATCAATAGAGTGATTTGTCTTTTTCAGAAAACGTCGGGCTGTACGCACATCCTCCACGATAAAAAACCGCAATGCAGTTACGATTTCTGTATTTTGCGCCGGTAGAATTCGATTAAAATCGCACTCACCAAGCGAAGTTGGTATAAGATATAATTTTGACATATTAATCAATTGAAAAGTTTAAAACCAGGGAGCTTGATAAATTTTCGTTCTATATTTTTAGTGTTATTACCCTATATAAATGAAGTCGTTTGTACTTTTTCAGAAGTGTCTTTTATTTTGGGTTTCGCGAGTTCCAACTCGCGGTATTTATGAATAATCGCGAGTTGGAACTCGCGAGATCCGATTCAAATCAGCAATAAATTCTCAAAAATAATAACATTACAAAAGTCAAGACGATTTCAATTGTTTGACAACTATTAACTGATTGTTGATAACTGTTCCAGTTCCTCACAGAGAATTTCCCACTCATAGACTTTTTGTTCTATTTCGCGCTGTTTCTTTTGATATTGCTGAATGAATTCATTATCAGAAGCGTTTTCGGGTAATTCGAGCAGTTTATCCATATTAGCTATTTCAACTTCAAGAGCGGAAACTTCTTTTTCTATTTCTTCCACTGCTTTTTCTGCCTTGCGGATTTTTCTGCTATGTTCTTTTCGGGCTTCGTAACTCATTTTATTATCCGAAACAGGCTTGTCTACGACTTCGGAAGCTGCTTTCAACGAAGTAGAAATTTCCAGTTCACGTAAAGTATCCATTTTCTTGTATTGAAGAAACTCGTAAATACCACCCAAATGTTCACGAACTTTTTTGTTCCCAAATTCATAAACTTTAGTTACCAGACCATCCAGAAATTCACGGTCGTGCGACACCACGATAACCGTTCCATCAAAGGCTTTGATAGCATCCTTTAGAACATCTTTCGAACGCATATCCAGGTGATTGGTAGGTTCATCAAGAATAAGCAAATTGACAGGCTCAAGCAATAAGCGAATCATTGCCAATCGACTGCGTTCTCCTCCTGAGAGAACTTTTACTTTCTTATCGGAAGCTTCTCCGCCAAACATAAATGCGCCTAAAATATCACGAATTCTCGTGCGAATATCACCTACAGCCACATAATCAATTGTTTCAAAAACTGTCCGGTTTTCATCCAGCAGCGAAGCCTGATTTTGTGCAAAATAGCCTATTTTGACGTTATGTCCGAGCTTTAATGTACCTGAATATTCTATTTCATCCATAATACACTTCACCAGCGTACTTTTACCTTCACCATTTTTACCCACAAAGGCCACTTTCTCTCCACGGTTGATAATCATTCCTATATTATCCAAAATCAACTGATTGCCATAAGCTTTAGAAAGATGTTCAATTTCAACCGGAATGCTTCCCGAACGTGGAGCAGGTGAAAATTTGAGACTTAATTTAGAATTATCTTCCATATCAACCTCAAGGCGTTCCAATTTATCAAGCTGTTTGATGCGCGATTGCACCTGAATAGCCTTTGTGGCCTGATAGCGGTAGCGGGCAATAAACTCTTCGGTTTCGGCAATGAGTTTTTGCTGATTTTCGTATGCCCTGACCTGTTGTTCATGTCTTTCAATACGCAATTGCACATACTTGGAGTAATTTACGTTATAATCGTATATCTTACCCAGTGATATTTCAATGGTTCGGGTTGTTACAGCATCAATGAACGCACGGTCATGCGATACCAACAAAATAGCACTTCCACAAGTTGTCAGGAAATTTTCGAGCCATTGAATAGATTCTATATCCAGGTGATTGGTAGGTTCATCAAGCAGCAATACATCCGGTCTTTGTAAAAGAATCTTAGCCAGTTCTATACGCATGCGCCATCCACCACTAAATTCAGAACACTGGCGGTCAAAATCAGTTCGCAGAAATCCCAGCCCTAATAATGTTTTTTCAATCTCACCATAAAAATTGCCGTTACCAATAATTTGAAGGTGCTCATTATCGTGAGTCAGCTTTTCTATCAAATTATGATAATCTTCCGATTCATAATCGGTTCGCTCAGCCAACTCCACATTCATGCGTTCAATTTTCGCTTGTAAATCAGTAATGCGTTCAAAAGCCTTTTCAGCTTCTTGCATCACCGTTGTACCCTCGTTATGAATCATATGTTGAGGCAGATAACCGATTGTCAAATCTTTTGGAATGGTTATTCTTCCTTTTGTAGGAGCTTGCTTTCCAGAAAAAATACGGAGTAAGGTTGTTTTACCAGCTCCGTTCTTTCCTACCAAAGCTATTTTATCTTTTGGATTGACCAAAAAACTAATTTCATCAAAAAGCGGTGTACCGCCAAACTCAACCGTGAGTTGTTCTACAGATATCATGTTGCAATTATATAACTTTCGGGATAATTCAATTTTTAAAACAAATCAATGTTCTACTTTGTATTTTTTTCTGTCAGGGTTTTTCTATCGACTATAACCCACAAAATTTTAGTAAGTAAACAAGCGATTGTAAAGGCTATAAGCACTAAAACTCCGATTGGCCAGTTTCTACCGATAATTCCTAAAACAATATATGCTATTGAAATTATCAATAAAACAACAGTGACCTGAAGATGCTTCAAACCAGATTTCAATAACAGGTGATGAATGTGATTCTTATCAGGATGAAAAGGTGAAATTCCTTTTTTTATTCTGGTAAGCATAACACGCAGCGTATCAAATAAAGGAACAGATAAAACGCAAATGGCTACAGCCGGTGCAGCTGACATATGCAAATTTCCGGGAACTGAAAATGAAGCATTCATTTCACAAAACTCAAACACATATAAAGCTATCATATATCCGAGCAACAATGAGCCCGAATCACCCATGAATATTTTTCGTTTACCGGATATTACATTATATATAGAAAAAACAGCCAGAGAACCAACCATTGCATAAGCTGAAATAGCCAGGTTTATATATGTTGTAGAATTAAAATAAATGGCGAAAAACAGGCAATATAATATACCTAACCCTGAAGCCAGTCCATCAATTCCATCTATTAGATTTAGAGAATTAATTACCACTATAAACACAAAAAATGATAGTAAATAGCTTATTTCTAATGACAAATGAGTTATACCTAAAAACCCATGTAAATTAGTTAATCGAATATCGGACACTACAATTAAGAAAAAAGCAGCTGTAATTTCACCAAATAACTTCCAGGCTGGTTTTATATCAATTAAATCATCTACAAATCCTACTATCAGAATAATAAAAACACCTATAATAGTAAATTGTAATTCGCTGAATATTGAATATGTCAATAAAAAGACCGTCAATAGAAACGAAATAAAGATATTTATTCCACCGATATTAGGTATTATTCCTTCGTGGGATGTTCTTTTATTTGGCTTAACCACAAAGTTTCTTTTTTTTGCAATATTCAATACCATAGGCATAAAACACAGACCTATAACAAAAGAAATGAATGCCGAGAAAAAAGGAAAATTATGAATAAGTCTATTTATATCAGGCATTTAAAATAAAATAAATAATGTTTTCAACTGGTGTAAATTTAATTCCAGTCAATCATTAAGATGTTTTTAATAGTATGCAAAGATAAGTTTAAAATACGAAAAAACAGATTCAAAAACATCACATATCAGTTTTAGTGTTGGAACATTACAATAACAACCTCATTTTCTGTATACATAACAATACTTTTTGATAATTCACAGTCAAAATTGGCAATTGAAAATAATATATATATATCTTTGCACTCTCAATTTAAAAATGAATAAATATGTCGATACACAGTGAAGACTCAAGAAGAGTTACAACTCAAAGGTTGTTAGAAATGAAACTGCGTGGTGAAAAAATCAGTATGCTGACAGCATACGATTACACTATGGGGAGCATTGTTGACAAAGCTGGAGTAGATATAATTTTAGTTGGCGATTCTGCTTCGAATGTTATGTGCGGAAACATAACTACACTTCCAATAACGCTGGATCAAATGATTTTTTTAGCAAAATCGGTAGTCAGGGGTGTAAACCGTGCATTGGTAGTGATTGATATGCCATTCGGTAGCTATCAGGGAAACTCAAAAGAGGCGCTGGCTTCAGCTATTCGTATCATGAAAGAAACTCATGGTGACTGTTTAAAACTAGAAGGTGGAGAAGAAATTCTGGAATCTGTTAAGCGCATTTTAAGTGCCGGCATACCTGTCATGGGTCATTTAGGACTAATGCCACAATCAATCAATAAATACGGTTCCTACGCTGTAAGAGCAAAAGATGAAAGCGAGGCCGATAAGCTTATCAGAGATGCTCATTTATTGGAAGAAGCGGGTTGTTTTGGAATTGTATTGGAAAAGATACCGGCAAAATTAGCTCAGCAGGTTGCGTCGGAACTTACCATTCCGGTTATCGGAATTGGTGCAGGTGGTGGTGTTGATGGTCAGGTACTTGTATTGCATGATATGATTGGATTGACACAAGATTTTTCGCCCCGGTTTCTTCGCCGCTATGCCAATATACAGGGCATCATGAATGAGGCAATAGGGCATTATGTAGAAGATATAAAATCGGGAGATTTTCCCAACGAAAAAGAACAGTATTAAACTCAGCATACTTCATCGCAAAAGCCCTGTAAGATAAATTATCTACAGGGCTTTTATTATGTTACTCGATTTTTGTCTATTCAATCATATTATGAAATACATTCTGAACATCTTCGTCATCTTCAATCTTATCAAGTAATTTCATTACTTGAGCTTTTTGTTCTTCGTTCAGCTCTTTCAAGTCGTTAGGAATACGTTCAAATTCAGCACTTAAAATTTCAAAATTGTTTTCTTCCAGAAATTTTTGAATGGAAGAATAGGATTGAAATTCACCATACAATATGATGCCTTCTTCGTCTTCCACTAATTCGTCCACTCCAAAGTCAATCAGTTCCAGTTCCAGGTCTTCGAGCGAAACGCCTTCTTTTGGAGCAATTCTGAAAACACTTTTGTGGTCGAACAAAAACTGTAACGAGCCGGTAATACCAAGTGATCCACCATTACGATTGAAATAACTACGCACATTAGCCACTGTTCTCGTTGGATTATCGGTAGCAGTTTCCACCACAATGGCTATACCATTGGGTCCGTAACCTTCGTACACCACTTCTTTGTATGCAGACTCATCTCTCGAAATAGCTTTTTTGATAGCACGCTCAACGTTTTCCTTGGGCATGTTTTCTTTCTTCGTAGTTTGAATCACCATGCGTAAGCGTGGGTTGGTATCAGGATCTGGTCCACCTTCGAGGACTGCTATCGTAATTTGTTTTCCCAATTTTGTGAAAACACGGGCCATATTGCCCCAACGTTTCATTTTTGTCGCTTTTCTATATTCGTACGCTCTTCCCATATTTTATTTTTTCTGATTATATTTTTCGAAGTTTTACTTCACCCATTCTACCAGCATGCCATGATGGGCTAATTTTGGTGCACAAAAGTATTAAAACACTTGCAAATTACCATCGTTTGTTTCATTTTTTTTGAAATAAAAAAGAGAGTTGAAATTTCAACTCCCTTTAATTTAAATATTTATTCTATTGTAATGATACTTCTTCAAATGAAACCTCAAATTCTACCCGGCGATTTAATGATCTGCCTACCGGAGTATCATTGGTAGATACCGGACGCATGTCGCCATATCCGGTAGCTTTCATTCTTTTCTGATCAATTCCTTTATTTATTAAATACTTACGAACTGATTCTGCACGGTTTTGTGACAATAGCTGATTAGATTTTGAATTGCCAACATTATCCGTATGACCGCAAATTTCAATGAGGTAAGTTGGATTTGCACTCAAAACAGTTGCTATTTGATTCAAAATGGGATATGATTTTGGTTTTATTTTATCTTTTCCTGTTTCGAACTGAATGCCTTGTAACGCTTTTTTGAATAAAGTTCTTACTTCTTTTTTTATTCCAGGGCATCCACTATTTTCAGCGACACCTGCAATCGTAGGACATTTATCTAGATAATCAGGTATTCCGTCGCCATCCGTATCGCGGGGACAACCGTTTTCGTCAACCTTTCCGCGTGCTTCAATAGGAGTATCAGGACATTTGTCAAGGTAATCAGGAACACCATCGCCGTCAGTATCAAGCATACAACCGTTTTTATCTACAAAACCTTTAGCTTCTGGAGGAGTATTTGGACATAAATCTAAATAATCAGGGACACCATCACCGTCACTATCCAGCAAACAGCCATTTTTATCTACCATACCTTTAGCTTCCTTAGGCGTATCAGGGCATTTATCCAGGTAATCTGGAACACCATCGCCATCAGTATCAAGCGGACAACCGATAGAATCGACTTTAGCACCCACCGGTGTATTGGGGCATTTATCCAGATAATCAGGAACGCCATCACCATCACTATCGAGCGGACAACCGATAGAATCAACTTTAGCACCGGTTGGTGTATTTGGGCACTTATCCAGATAATCAGGAATACCATCACCGTCAGAATCAATCGGACAACCATGTTCATCAATCGAGCTATAGGCTTCAGGTGGTGTATTGGGGCATTTGTCCAGATAATCAGGAACACCATCACCATCTGTATCAAGCGGACAGCCTTTTTTGTCGACTAAGACACCAAATGGCGTATTAGGGCATTTATCTCGACTATCAATCACCCCATCTTTATCGGCATCTTTTCTGTTTCCAAATACAAAATTAACTCCAAATGCGAAATTGACTCCCTGAGTATTGTAAGGAACCGGAATTTTTTGTGGTTTGGAGTTCGAGTTATTATTAAGATTAATAGTAGCAAATTTCACAGGCACATAATCAGCTGAAACAAACCAATGAATAAATCCGGTTCTCAATCCAAGCCCTGCCCCGATATTGCTTGCTCTTCCGTTTAATATAGAATACGAACCGGACAAATCAAACCAACTAAGCGGGCGTAGGTTAAGCGAACCTGTCAGCTCTTCATAAGCCACTTTGTTGTGAATTAATGTTCTGGACAAAAGACCAAGACTCATTTTATTATTTAAGAAAGCATATTCAACACCAACATTTATCTTAGGAGAGGTATATGTAGTATATGCAGAATTGTTGGTTATAGTATCGTGAACAGAGTTTTTAAAAGCCGTGAATATTGAATCTGACCGTTTAGAATTGTCAATATTATCCAGGGTAACATTATCAACTCCGGTAAATTTATAATCTACTGTATACCCCATTTTTTTCAAATTCTTGTTCCAACGGATAAAGCCCAAATCAGTTACAGCTGCTGATAAGGTTACGTTTTTTGTCAACTTGTAAGTTACTCCCAAATCGATACCACCTCCCATACCCGATGGTTTAAGCCATTGGTTAGCTGATATATCGGTAATAGGATCAAAGTTTTGAAAACTATTACCATTCAAATTTATAGGAGATGAATAATTCACTGTACCGTTACCTACCAAATTCCACTCATCAATTCCGGCATTTAGTTTAAGGTTACTGCTTGACCCCGAAACATTAGCCGTTCCCAGTAAAAGCTTCAGTTTTCCCCCGACAGACAATCTATCATTCACTTTCCGCGAATACCCTAACCCCGCTTCGGTATAAAGAGTCATATCTGCACCAAGCGATGAAAAATCATATAAATTATTATTCATCTCAGGTGTACCATACAGCAAAAGCTTCATCATTTCATTTGGAATGCCTATCTGACCTTCGGCCTTTTCTGTCAAAGAAAAACTCCAGTAGGCTTTGCCTGTTCTGAAACCAAAATCCAGTATATTAAACTGAAAATTAGCCTGAATCAATGTTGTTGGTTTCAGTGCATTGTAAAAGTTACCCTTATTCCCGTTTTTATTCAGAAACCAAATAGGTTTTCCGTTTGCATCATTATATGCAAAATCTTTGAGCGTTAAGGAGTTATTTTCCACCCCAAATTGAGTGAAGCCTAAAATCGGAAATCCAAGATAAAAATTACTCAATGGTTGAAATGCAGGATTCAGGTAGTTGCGAACAGGCACATTTTCCATGAAATACATAGTATTTACTTGCTGCGAGTAAGCTTTAAATGTTGAGAAGCTTAAACATAAAACTAAAAAGATTTTGCTGAGTATACTTTTATTCATACGTAAATAATTTGTTTTAAAAGGCATAGGAGCTTTCATTTCATTTTTCAACAACATTCACAGCTAGCTGAGCGGGTGAATATCTAAGTTAAAGGTCGTTTTATATATGATTATTTTTTACTGATTAATCGTTGTTATTTCACTTCATTTTACGAAAGAACCTTACTTTTCCAGTGGTTTAGTAGGGCGTATTCTTGATTTTAGCATATAATCAGGATCCCCAATACTCTCGGCATCTACAGGGCAACCACATTTATCTACTATCACACCACGTGGAGTGTCAGGGCATTTGTCTTTTCTGTCAATAACACCATCCCTGTCACTATCTATTTTATTTCCAAATACAAAATTTATTCCGAAAGCCAGATTCAACCCCTTTGTATTGTAAGGAACCGGTGCATTAAACGATGATGAACCAGAATTGATATCAACAGTGGCGTATTTTACCGGAAGATAATCGGCTGATAAAAACCAATGAATAAATCCGGTTCTTAATCCTAAACCAGCACCTATGTTGCTCATTCTGCCATTTAAAATTGAATAAGAAACTGACATATTGAACCAATCAATCGGACGACCATTTATCGAAGCTGTCAATTCTTCATAGGGCACATTGTAATGAATCATAGTTCTGGACAAAAGTCCGACACTCAATTTATTTTTAAAAAAAGAGTACTCAGCACCAACATTCACTTTTGTAGAGGTATAAGTGGTATACGCACTATTGCTGGTCACACTATCTTTTTCAGTGTCTTTAATAGACGTAAATACTGAATCTGCATAGTCTTTAAAATCATCAACCGTTTTAATTTTGACAGTATAATCTAATCCTGTAAATTTAGAATTGGTACTGTAACTCATTCTTTTCAGATTCTTACTCCAACGAATAAAACCCAAATCGGTTACGGCAGCCGACAAGGTTAGTTCGTTTGTAAGTTTATATGTCACACCCAAATCTATTCCGCCTCCCACACCTGAAGGTTTTAACCATTGATTTATAGATAAATCGGTATTTGGATCGAAGCTCTTAAAACTATTGCCATTTAAATCTATGGGCGATGAATAATTAACTGAGCCATTGCCTACCAAATTCCACTCATTCATTCCGGCATTGAGTTTCAGGCTACCTGAAGATGTAGATACATTAGCAGTACCTAATAGAAGCTTTAGTTTTGCCCCTATTGATAATTTACTGTTCATCTTTCGGGAATATCCTAATCCGGCTTCAGTATAGACCGTTGCATCAGCACCAATGGATGTAAAATCATAAGAATTATTATCCATATTGGGTGTACCGTACAACAAAAGCTTCATTAAATCTTTAGGTAATCCTATTTGTCCTTCAGCTTTCTCAGTTAATGAAAAACTCCAGTATGCTTTACCTGTACGAAAGCCAAAATCCAATATATTTACCTGAAAATTGGTTTGAAATAATAGCGATGACTTTAATATATTAAAAAAATTATCCTTGTTCCCATTCTTATTCAGAAACCAAATAGGTTTTCCATTCGCATCATTATATGCAAAATCCTTTAGCGTTAATGAATTATTTCCAAAACCAATTTGTGAATATCCCAACACCGGAAATCCCAGATAAAAATTACTCAATGGCTGAAATGCCGGATTCAAATAATTGCGCACCGGCACATTCTCCATAAAATACAGAGTATTTACCTGCTGTGATTTCGCGTTATACGACGAAAAACATAAACATAAAACAACGAATATTTTAATGATTATTCTATTTCTCAAAATAAGAATATTTAATATTCAGAAAGTTACAGATTCGTAGTTTTATTCACTTTTACAAATACACCAAGTTTAACTGACAGGATATCTTTGCTCGTAAACTGTAGTTCACTGAGTGGATCTTGCCCTGACAACACAACATTATAAATAAAGTATTTAGCTGTTTTAATATCATTTACCTGAGCACTTGTCAAATCAATATTAAGATTTGTAACTACATCTGAGGTAGCTATACCATTAGCCCCTACTACCGCCGATTTAATTTCATACGTGTTATCACTCAGAGTGGTGTTGATTAATTTTTTGTTTGCATCCAATAGCTTCATTGTAAGTTTAGCTCCTGCCGGTAAACCGCTTGTTATTTTAAGCACCAATACGCCTTGCTCTACGTAGTCAATTTTGGAGTTATCATACTCAATGGTATCTGTATAATTGTATGTGCTGCCTTTTTCAAAATACATCGGTATTTGTATTTTCACTTTAGCTTTCATAGCCATATTTGGAACTACAAAATCTGGAGTTTGTGAAGTAGAATTTGCTTTTAATGAGAATTTATACTCCAAGGTATCGAGTACATCATTTGTCTCAAAAAGCTGATTGGTTGTACCGTAGTTTCTATCAAGAGTTCTTAAGTCCCAATTCATAAACTGTCCGGGAGAAGCCGGTTTTCTTTTTATTATTTCTGAAGTAGAAGGACTGCCATTAAATGATGCATTCTTTACTGTAGTTTTATTTTTATTGTATGCTTTTACATAGTCAATATTGAAATCCAGCCACGTGCCTACATTACTTCCCAGATTAATTAAAGCTTTCGGGTTGGCAAATTGCAATCCTGTGGGTAATGTTTTCAACACATCCAGCGCTATTTTTATGGAAGAAGATTGTATGGTTGAAGGTTGAAACAAGCCATACGAAACTTTGAAATCTAGACCTTTGAATCGAATATCAATATTTATAGCTGAGCTAGCATCTACTTTTATTTGTCTGCTACCTGAGGTCAAAGATACAGTAACCGGAACTCCTGTTTGTCCATGAGTATCAATAATCACATTTGCGAGATTCAGGGGATACTGTGTGCCGAAAGCATAAGGAATAACCCAACCTACCGGACTTCGATCAAGTCCGTTAACCATTTTAGGAAATCCCAATGTAACTTTTAAATCGGACGGCGAGATTGGTGCACCATTAGTAAGAGTAATATTAGAAGTGGTTACTGTAATGCCTATAGATGTTGAATTGACGTATGTACTGTCTACCCGTTTGGTTGTTGAAGCGGGGTCAAGACCAAGGTCAACTATAAAGTTATTAGGTACAGGCATTGGAACAGGCTGATTGGCCGGAATTGTGGCTGGTACAAAGCCATTAATAGCAATGTTTCTTGGCACTGCATAGTCAAGTATATTGATAGGTTTAAAAGTATAGTCATACGTGTAATTAGAAATATAATTGACTGTGTCTCCAATTACCACAAGGTTATCTTTATTAACAAATTGAGCTAAAACATCGCCAATACTGGCACTACCCTGACCAATAGGGACTACCAGCGATTCGTCAATTGTAATTTCATTGGAAATACCTGTCAAATCAATTTCTTTACATGATGAAAATGCAGTCAAAAATATTCCGGCTGAAAATAGAAATTTAAAGACAATTTTCCTTTTCATAATCTATAATTTTAATGTTTTATTTTAATACTAACTGAGGTAATATACAGTGAGTTCACATAATTATACCTTTCTATGTAAATAATTAGCAAATATAAGAGAAAATTTTTGTTTATGAAATTAAATATAGCATAAAATTCCAAATCAATCAAGATTTAACTATGTGCAATCTGCAAATTATCAAGTCTTTATGAAAATAATACAAAAACGGTTAATTTCAAATTATCCTTGAAGGCCATATATTTAATTGCAATTTGAAATATAAAATCATTTGTCATTAGCAAATAATTCAGTGAAATAAACATATTAATCCGTACTACAATTGCAATTACCTTTTTTACGGTTTCCAGGACGTACATTATATTTTTGGTATGAGCCAGAACCGGACGAATAATTATTTTCACCTTCATTTTTATCGAAAACAAAGGTTATACCAACGGCCAGATTAAATTTTGGGGTATTATAGGGAGTCGTAATTTTAAACGTAGGATACGTAGGATCTACGTATGAGGGAGATATAGTAGCTAACTGAAAGGGAATATAATCTGCCGCTATCAGCCAGTGAATAAAACCGGTTTTGAGCCCGAGTCCTGCACCAATGGAACTGAAACGTCCATCAAGAACCGAATAACTGAGTGAAGCATTAATCCAGTTATAAGGTCGGTAATTGGCTGAAGCAGTAATTTCCTGAGTTATGGTTCGTTTAAAAATCTGAGAATACGAAAGTAACCCAAGCCCCAGCTTATTGTTTAAAATATTGTATTCTACCCCTAAATTTAATTTTGCCGTGGTGCCAGTATAGTAATTATTGTTAGACCGTTTAGTAACAAAAGTCGATTGGATGACATTTTTCAAAGAGTCGGTCACATAATTTCCCGAAGTTATTTTGTCGATTATATTCTGAAGATTGGTAGTATTGGCTGTTTGTTGAGTTACACCATCGAAGGTAAAATCAGAACTATAGTTGAAATTTTGTGCATGCTGAGTCCAATGGATAAATCCTAAATCGGTGATAGCACCCGACAAAGTCACTCTATCGTTTAAACGATATTCAACCCCTGCATCAACCCCTGCTCCCAGCCCGGCAGGCTTTAACCAGTCGGAAACATTGTTTGGAGATGCTATTGAAACAGACTGATAGTTATTACTAACCTGATATGCCACTGGAGCCGACACATTAGTTGCACCATCAATCTTTAAAACCCATTTATCAATTCCTGCATCCAGTTTAGCAACTTTGTTTGTATTGGAAATATTGATATTTCCCAGCAACAATTTTAGTTTTCCGCCTACCGAAAGCTTTTCATCTATTTTTCGGGAAAATCCGAAAGCAGCTTCGGTATAAGCTGTCATATCAGTTTGCAGTGTGACCAGATTATATTTATTTATGTTTATGTCGGGAGTTCCATAAAGCGCCAGTTTAAAAGCATCTCTGGGTATAGAAGCCATTCCATTGAATTTTTCGGACAAGGAAAAATTCCAATAGGTTTGTTCATATCTGAATCCGAATGCAAGAAGATTTGTTTGCAAATCGGCACGAATCACCATATCCGGATTAAGGTTGCTATAAAACTTGTTTACATCACCGTTTTTATTCAAAAATGTAATATTCTGTCCGTTACGATTATAAACAAAATCTTTCAGGGTAAGTGAATTATTTCCAACATCGAATTGAGTAAATCCGATTACCGGCATACTGATATAAAACTGTGACAAAGGTTGGAATGCGGGGTTTAAATAGTTTCGTTCAGGTGCATTCTCCATAAAATAAAGTGTACTAACCTGTTGGGCACGAATAGTATTAGTCAAAACAGTTATTAAAAAGAGTACAATCAGGGCTACTATAATGTGCTTCATCAATACTTTGTGATTTTTAAATTAATACTGTTTCAAACGTTTTGGAAAAGTAGACAAAAAAAGTAGCCGATGAAACAATATCCTTATATATTTCTTATATGACAGTTGAAAGACCATTTACCACTACTGGTTTTGATTTTTTTTCTCAATAAAATAAAACGAAAATAAAACTTATTTATTTTAAAATGCAGTATCGGGGAAGTTGACTAGATAAACGGTTTCGCTGGCGCGAGTTAGTGCGGTGTAAAGCCAGCGGTAGAAGTCACTGTTTAGTTGCTCTTCGGCTATCTGCCCCGGATCTACAAATACTTTTTTCCACTGTCCCCCCTGTGCTTTGTGGCAGGTTACGGCATAAGCAAATTTCACTTGCAGGGCATTGTAGTATTCGTTTTCCAATACTTTTTTATATTTCTCACGCTTGGTGGTAATTTCAGGGTAATCTTCTAGTACGGATTCGAAAAGCTTATTCGTCATTTCATTCATAGCTGCCGGCGATTCGGCCTGCAATGCATCGAGCCATATACGGGCATCAATTTCCCAACCGTAATCCAACGAGCGAAGCGTGAGGTCAACAAACCGGAAATCGTAGATATTGTAATGTCTTCCCACCCGCACTATTTGCAAAATATCGCCGTTGGCTATAAAATCAATTTCTTTGTAGGGTTTATTCCAAAAGTAATTATTGCGGGTTACCATCAGTAAATCGCCTCCGGACAGTTCATCTTCTTTCATCATTACACGTGCCCTGATACCATTATTGTAAATACCTGCCCGCTTATTGGAACGCGTTACCACAATGGTATCCTCCACTCCTACACCATCGTACGATCGTTGAATTTCATCTATCAAATCCATACCGTTTAGCTTACGAATATCGGTAAAACCGTCGAGTTCAAAATGAGGGAATTCGCTGGTTCGTTCGTCCACCAACTGTTGGCGAAGTAATGTGGCGTTGTGCAAAATACCACTTTCCAATGCTTGCCTTACCACATGAGTAAGCGTGAAATCATGTACCTTCAGTCCGTATCCAAGCAGTTTATCACGTTCCAATGCCGGACTGTGAGGTTGCATAACGGGTGGAAGCTGAGCTGTATCACCCAACAGCAAAAGGCTACAACCGTCGCTACCGTAAACAAATTGCACCAGATCATCCAACAGTCTCCCTGATCCAAAAGCTGTTTCTGCACCCGTATTCGAAATCATGGAAGCTTCGTCCACTATAAAAAGAGTGTGGGTATGCAGGTTATCGGCCAGTTGAAAACGGAATTCCGACATGGATTTCTGTCGGTATATTTTTTTGTGAATGGTAAAAGCAGGAAAGCCTGAATAGCCCGAAATAACCTTAGCCGCCCGACCGGTTGGTGCAAGCAGCACGGTTTTTTGTTTCAGCTCATTGAGCGCACGCACCAGGGCACTGACTACCGACGTTTTTCCTGTTCCTGCATATCCTTTCAGCAAAAAAGCTTTATCCTTGTCGGTGGACATCAAAAAAACACCTAGTTCTTCTATCAGTTTGGTTTGTTGTTCAGTAGGCTCGAACGGAAGTTGAGCCTGTATGCGAGACGCGATAAAATTCTGTAACATGCGACAAAGATAATTAATTTCTAAACACAAGTTACGCAAAACCCTCAAATTCGCACATGGTTTTCAATGCATTATAATCAGTATATCAGATGTAAATATCTATACTACGCAACCTATTGAGTACGTATATACAACCAAAACTAATTATTATCTTTTAGTATTCAATAATTCTATCTTAAACTCTCTTTCTACTTAACATAAGATATACATTTCGTAAATTTGAATGCATACCACTATTTTTGGGAATCAGATGTCTCGCAAATAGTTTTGCATTCTTCAACACAACATCAAAATACACCAGTAACGAAGATCTGTTTTCAATTTCAACATGGACAGATTCATTGATTATCGAAATTACTCTTTTTGAAAGATCATAATTTATACGCGAAGGAAATTCATCTAAGTTAGCGGTGAGATCGTTTTGATTTTTTACGGTCTCATTCAGGTCTAATAATTTAATTCGTTTATTATTATGTGCCAGATTCCGAATAGCTTTGTTTAACTGAGCATGAGCAATATGCCTGTTGGCAAAGAATGGTTGAACATTCTTTTCGCAAGGAAATTCGACACCTAAAATTAAACACAATATCGTTTGTTTATCTAAATCGTTGAGTATTTTATTGATTCGTTTGCAATAGTCTTCAGGTGTGGTCATCCCTTGAAATTCATATTTTTCGGAAAATTCTTTCAAATACTCTTCCGTAAACTTATTACTTGCGTTGTAATGAGTTCCGTCTATAAGTCCCGACCAATACTTCATATCAGTTAGTGGAAATAAATACGATCCGGCAGTCACCTGAATGTTCGAATTTTTCTTTTTGTATATACCTGCAAATGCGTCTGTTAATGTGCTTAAAAACACAATATCGTATTTTTTAGTATAGATGCTTCCTTTGAACATTTCTTCATCATAAAAGATACAATCACGAAGGATTTCTTGTTTTTCTGCTGCCGAATAATCCTTTAGTTGAGCCAAAAACACCGAATGGTTATGGCCTGCAATTACATTCTCTCTTGCTTCGCCTACATAATCAAATTCACACTTAAATAAATCATCATTTTTTATATAAGCAATTGTTTGAGAAAAATCACATGGACTTTTAAATAAGAATTTTTCCTCGTTCGGAACCAAGTTCAAAACTTTAGAAGTTGTATTTACATTTTCAGTAGTACTGCTATTAATCCAAAGCGGAGCAGCTGTTGCCGTGACGTGTGAAACGACTTCACCTACCACTTCCAACTGCGGAAAATTTAATTTGGAATATACAAACTGCTCAACTCCCAACCCCATGGCACGACAAGAAAAAAGAAAATGCTCGAATTTTTCTTTTAGAATTGCATAAAAGCCAACAATTCCATAATCACCAAATTTATCGTTAACGGTAACGTAAGCACATTTAGCATCCTTATTTTCGAACAGTTCTTTCAGCTCTTCCTCAGAAATTCTTTTCTTGGTGTAGTTCAACTGATTGGCACGAGACATTAATTCATGAATGCGTGTAATTTCAGGCATACAATCCTCATTGACGTCTATTCTTATGTTGCAAGCATAAAGAAAATCTTCGTTATTGTCATACTCGTTCTTTTCAGTTCTTTTTACTTCAAGTAGTTTGTATTGATTAAGGCGTTTATGGCTCAAATCTTTCTTTTCCAATGTAGCCACAAGTTCAATCAACTCTTGAATACCTTCAGGACTTGCAGTCATAATTCCGGGTGCGTAGTGCTTTGCTTCTTCCAGATTGGTAATTTCATCATCAATAAAAAGCACATTTTCAGCCCGTAATGACATTTCTTTAATCAGATTATTAATACGTTGACCCTTCGAGGTCCAGTCTATTGAGGGGAAAACAAAATAATCAAACATTTCAAGTTCAGTCAATTTACCTGCTACATCTTCAAATGTATTTTTCGAACATATTGAATTCACAATTCCGCAGTCAGTCAATGATTTAACCAGTTCTATATTTTCTGAAATTAATTGAATGCCACCCTCTTTTATATTGCCGGACCAAAATGTATTATCTAAGTCCCAAATCACTAATTTTATTTTTTCAATTTCCATGATTTATCCTTTCATTAATTGTATTGATTATAAATATGTAATTATACAATTTTGATTTTCTAACATCAACGACGCTTAAAAGGTTCAATGTTCAATACTAAATAATCCTTATAATATTAAATTGGATATGAAGATTATCAGGACAGAATAATTATGCGAGAGAGTGTTTTAAATATCAGCTTAGAAAATTAAAAGTTTAATGGCTTAACGGGATGATTATAGCCCGATTTTGGTTGCCATCCTTCAGTATTAATTTATTTCAAGCCACTTTCAAAGCTTAACCCTTACCCAAAATACAGGATACATAAAGGTTTTGCCCGCTATCGAAAAAATAATTTCAAAAAAAAGATTTACATTGTTGGTTGTTATAAAAAATGTTTTTATATTTGCCATCACCTTATTAACTGTTTGTTTCAACATTCTTATTTCTAGTATTTAATGACCTTAACTTTAGCAAAAAGCCCGTCAATAACTGGTTTCACACATTTAAGTTTTATGTTCAAAACCATATCCAGGTTTAACCTAAAACACCATTCGGGCTTATCAGATATCGTCTCTATACGTTCACTTTCACTATATCCTTTCTTTTTTCTAGTTTTGAAAAGGAACAATTCTTTATCTACCGATAAAGAATTGTTCCCGATCGGACAAAAACCAATCCATCAAAAAACATTAACGTATTCGGGCAACTGAGTTTCAGTTTATGGAAAAACGTTAACGTATTGTGGCAAACAGATTCCAGTTTATGCAAATACGTTAACGTATCGGGGCAACCGAGTTTCAGTTTATGCCAGTACGTTAACGTATTGGGGCAAACGGATTCCGGTTTGTGCCAGTACGTTAATTTGTTGTTCTGTTCAACAAATCATTCCCATCCACCAAGCATAAAAATAAGCGTACCTCAAACAAACGAAACACTTCATCTATAACCGGATGAATTGAATTAAAACAATATCAAACATTTTAAATTTTTAGTTATGAAACAAATCATTTCGTTTTCCATGCGTGGTCTTCACAACGATGAACATCACAAATTTCATTTTGATGTAAAAAAATTAGTTGATGAACAAACAGCTGACAAGTTGAAAATCAGTCCGCTTTTTGCTAGTTACCTTGCCGCCCTGACGACCGAGGATGCAGCCATTAAGGTAGAACAAGGTAGTATTATTACCAAAACCATCACCGACATGGATGGGCATCGCGATATGTTGGAACATGGATTTCATATGTTTACCGAATCGCAAACCATGCATCACGACCCGGCAGTGTGTACGGCTGCGGAACATATTCTACGAAAACTCGATCAATATGGTGATTTACGCGCCCTTCCGTACAACAAGGAAACCGATAATATCACCACCCGTAACGCTGAACTTTTCAGCAATTATGCCGACGACCTGAATACAGCACAGGTTTACGAACGGCTAACAAAAATTGATGAGGTTAATAAAGAATTCGACTCATACTTTGGCGACCGTGCCAATGAACTGGCAGCCCGCATTAGCAGCAATGTTCGCAATGCCCGCATTCAGGTGAACCCGCTTTACGAGGCTATTGTGAAACAGATAAATGCATTGGCACTCATAGAAGGTGATGACAACTACGCTGAATTTATAGACAAGGTAAATTACTACATCAACTATTACAAAGCAGGAATTGCTGCCCGAAGAGGACGTAGTGCTTCATCTGCCAGCTCCGAAACTACAACTAAGTAAGGCTAATAGGCTGATAGTTGAGTAACTGGTTTATTTTGTGGAGGCGTGCGAGGGTGCGCCTCTGCGCTTTTAATTTTACTTGGGGAATTCTATACTGCCCTTTCAGGGCGCAGGTGGTTGGTTTATCTATCTACCCAAGGCGTCGTCCTTTCAGGACTTTACCTTGGGCTAAGATATAACAGGCTTTCAGCCTGAAGATTTCAAACAAAAAAACTTATAATCAATCACTTGGTCTTTGTTGCAAATATATCTTTGCAGATCTTTGGGCTGAAAGCCCGTAATAATGCAGCCCAATGGCAACGTCCCGAAGGGGCAACGCCTTGGGCTAAATAATGTCCTCTTTTGTTCCATAACCAACATTGTAGAAAATACCCTATTTTTGTATTTCCAAAAACAATAGTTTCGTGAATTCGTTTTAATAAGTCAAATTCATAGTGAAAGAATGAAAAAAATAACCCTAATTTGTATGACAAGTATGCTAATGGCAGGTGCAACCGCAAGTGCATCTACGCCTCCTGTTGAAAATTTCAAGTACACGGTAGACCGGTTTGCCGATATTGAGATTTTGCGTTATCGCGTTCCCGATTTCAAAACCCTGAGTTTAAAACAAAAAGAACTGGTTTATTTTCTGAATCAGGCCGCACTCGAAGGTTATGATATTTTGTACGATCAGAACAATAAACATAATTTGTGCATTCGTCGCACGCTCGAAGCGGTATATGTAAACTACACCGGCGATCGCAAGTCCGAAGAGTTTGCGCAGCTTACCACCTATCTGAAACGCGTTTGGATGGGAACAGGCATTCATCATCATTATTCCGAAGATAAGTTCGCCCCCGGGTTCACGGCTGCCTTCTTCAAAAAAGCGGTAAAAAGTATAGATGCTAAAAAATTACCTTTATCGAAAGGCGAAACGGTGGATGCTCTTATCACCAAGCTCACTCCTATCCTCTTTGACCCTACTGTTTATCCAAAGCGTACCAATCAGGCTGCAGGTGTGGATTTGATTAAAACTTCCGCCAATAATTATTATGGCGAGGGCATAACACAGGCTGAAGTAGAAGCCTTTTACGGAAAAATGAAAGATCCGAACGATAAAGAACCCGTTTCGTACGGTTTAAACAGCAAACTGGTAAAGGAAAATGGTGTGCTGGTGGAGAAAACTTACAAAGTAGGCGGACTTTACAGCGAGGCTATTACCCATATTGTAGGTTGGTTGGAAAAAGCAGCTACTGTTGCTGAAAATGATAAACAAAAGGATGTCATAAACAGTTTGATTGATTTTTATAAAACCGGTAGTTTAAAAACTTATGATGAATACTCTATCAAATGGGTGAAAGATTTGTCTTCGTTGGTTGATTTTGTAAATGGATTTACCGAAAGCTATGGTGATCCGTTGGGCATGAAGGCCAGTTGGGAATCAATGGTAAACTTTAAAAACATAGAAGCTACCAAGCGCACAGAGATAATCAGTGCCAATGCCCAATGGTTCGAAGACAATTCGCCCATTGACTCCAGATTCAAAAAAGAAACTGTAAAAGGTGTATCGGCCAAAGTAATTACAGCCGCCATTCTGGCCGGTGATTGTTATCCGGCAACTCCCATCGGAGTAAATCTGCCTAATTCCAACTGGATTCGTCACGAATACGGCTCTAAATCGGTAACCATCGAAAACATTACCGAAGCCTACGATCAGGCATCGTTGGGCAATGGTTTTGCTGAAGAATTTATGTGGAGCGATGTGGAACGGAAACGTGCCAAAGAATTTGCTTCGCTTACCAATAACCTGCATACCGACTTACACGAATGTCTGGGTCATGGTTCCGGCAAATTACTTCCGGGCGTTGACCCTGATGCTTTAAAAGCCTACGGTTCCACCATCGAAGAAGCTCGTGCCGATTTATTCGGCTTGTATTATATGGGTGATCCGAAGACTGTTGAACTGGGTCTGCTACCTGACAAGGAAGCTTACAAAGCCGAATACTATTCGTACATCATGAATGGTCTGATGACACAGCTTACCCGCATTCAACCCGGAAAAGACATAGAAGAAGCTCACATGCGCAACCGTCAACTGATTGCTTCCTGGGTTTTCGAAAAAGGAAAAGCTGAGAAGGTAATAGAACTGGTAACGCGAAACGGTGAGACATTTGTGGTAGTAAACGATTACCTGAAACTACGCACGCTGTTTGGACAACTGCTAGCCGAAATACAACGTATCAAATCGACCGGTGACTTTGAAGGAGGAAAAAATCTGGTGGAAACGTACGGCGTAAAAGTAGATCAACCGCTTCATGCTGAAGTGCTGGTACGTTACAAAAAACTAAACCTGGCTCCTTATCGTGGATTTGTCAATCCTGTTTATACCTTGGTAAAAAACACTAACGGTGTGGTTACCGACGTGAGAGTTTCGTACGATGAAAATTATATCGACCAGCATTTACGCTATGCGAAAGAGTACTCAAGCTTACCAACATATAACTAAGCAATAGTTTGCAAAAAAACAAAACAGGCTGATTCAATAAAAATTGAATCAGCCTGCTTTTAATATCTTACTTTGGAATTACATTCGACGCGTAACTCCCTGCGTAGGTACACTCTCGTGTTTGTACCTGTTTATTGCCGTAACCACAAAAGTATAATTACCCCTGAATTTTTGCTCAAATTCGCGTAAGTTTACGCAGCTATCGGTTGTTCTGATTAAGATATTTGAAGGATCATTCATATCACCCACTTTCTTACCTTTAAAAGCATATACAACATAGTAAGCTATCTGGCAACCACCCTCTTCTTCCACTTCATCCCACATCAAAAAAGCATCTTTTCCATCACGCAAAACTTTTAAATTCTGAGGTTGAGCCGAAGGCTCGCCTTCTATATTCCGGTTTATAGGGCAAATGGCAGGATATTTATAAAAATTAGTTTTCAAACTGTCGTTTAATCCCAACTTATTCTTCACAAATGCCTTAGCACTATAAAATATAGCTCCATCTATTTGCGGATAATTTTTATTTAAATGTAATTGTCTGACCAGTTCGTTCCCTTTTCGCCAGGCCGAATTTGCTTCGGGAGATCCGAGTTGAGAATTAAAAAGACCGATATACAGGTTTTTCCCAAACGAGTTTTCGCTCCACCATTTCGCCAGAATTTCATAATCAGCTACTTTTTTACCAATTTCCCAGTAAAGTTGGGGAGCCACATAATCAATACTTCCTTCTTTAAGCCATTTCAGAATATCAGCATATAAGTCGTCATAATTTTGAACTCCGGCACGCGTAGCCGACCCTTTGGTATCAACAGTATTATTACGCCAAACACCAAAAGGAGAAATTCCAAATTCCACCCAGGGTTTCAAACTTTTTATAGTTTGTTGCAGCTCCTTAATAACCATATTTACATTGTTCCTACGCCAATCGTCACGCTGATTAGGCGCAAAACCGCGAGGGTTCTTTTTAAACGTCATAGCATCGGGGAATTCCTCATTTGCTACGCGATACGGATAAAAATAATCATCGAAATGTACCGCATCAATATCATAGCGTTCTACTACGTCTTCCACTACCTTATTCAGAAATTCGCGTGTTTCGTCTAATCCCGGGTCGAAATAATATTTATCGCCGTATTTCACAAATAATTCCCTGTTTTTATAAAACAAGTGATTCTTATTCAATATTCCCAGATTATCAGAATTGAGAACGCGATATGGATTTAGCCATACATGCACTTCAATACAACGTTTATGTGCTTCTTCAATAATGAATTGCAGCGGGTCATAATACGGATTTGGTCTTACACCCTGTTTCCCTGTTAACCAGTTAGACCAGGGCTCAAGTTCAGATGGGTAAAAAGCATCTGCTGTAGGCCTGATTTGGAGCACAATAGCATTTACATTATTGCGGGCGAATTCATCCAACATGGCTCGCATTTCTTCACGTTGCGCTTTCGATGTGAGATTTCGTTGACTCGGCCAATCGATATTGGCAACAGTAGCTACCCACACTGCACGCATTTCACGTTTCGATTGTTGAGCTGAAAGGGTTGTAATAAAAAGGAGAACAACAAAAAGGAGACTTATTTTCTTATTCATAAAATTGAAATGTATGAACACAAAAGTAAACAAAATTCACAAATGAAGCAACCCTCAGGATCTTTTTTCATGAACTTTTGCGTTTAGCTGTTGTTTGAATAAGAAAAAACCGTAACTTTGTAAAATGAATATAGAAAAACTTGAGAATATGAATAAACAACTGACAATTGCCTTAGTTGCTCATGATAGACGTAAGGCCGACATGGTTGAATGGGCTGTATTTAATGCAGATATGTTATCTAAACATAAACTCATTTGCACCGGAACTACCGGAAGTTTAATTCAGGAAGCCATGGAAAAAAAAGGTGTGGATGTTGAAATAACTTGTATGAATTCTGGACCACTTGGTGGCGATGCAGAAATAGCAGCATTGGTAGTGCGTAAACAGATTAATCTTGCTGTTTTTCTCATTGATGACTTAAATGCTCAACCTCATGAAGCCGACATTCAAATGCTTCTTCGTCAATGTCGTGTTCATAATGTTCCGATTGCATGTAACCGTTACAGTGCCGATTTGATGATAACCAGCACGTTGTGGGATGATGAAGACTATGTTCCAAGTGAACCCCGATATGTAAGATTTGAACGTTAATATTGAACTATATATAGTTAGTAGCGCTATCGATTTATTTCGATAGTGCTATTTTTTTATTTCTGAATAATGATTCGCGAAGTACCGTTTTTATTGGTAAATAAGATTATTTTATTTCATTTGGAGCATTGAATAATTATCTGTATTTTTGACAAAATTTTAATAAAAATTTTAATCATATACATAATTTGGGTCAATTAAATATATTGAAGTAAAACAGTCAGAAGTTTAGTATTCAAAATTATTATTCAGCAAAATGAGAAATTATAAAATAACATTACTTATGTCAGCAATTTCAGTAGTAACAACGGCTTTTGCAGGAAATCCGTTTTTTGAAACATATAAAACTCCTCATCAAACCATTCCATTCAACAAAATTAAAACGGAGCATTACCTGCCTGCGTTTCAGGAAGGTATGAAACAACACAGCATTGAAGTTGATAAAATCATCAATAACCCGCAAGCACCAACCTTTGAAAACACGATAGTGGCACTTGACAAATCAGGTTCATTGCTTGATAAAGTCAGTTTGCCATTTTATAACTTGTTAGGTTCAGAAACCAATGATGATTTACAAGCAATAGCCGAAAAAGTTTCACCGCTTACAACCGAACATTCCAATTCAATAAGGCTGAATGAAAAGCTTTTTGCACGCATAAAAGGAGTTTATTTACAAAAAGACCAGCTAAAACTCACTCCTGAGCAACAAATGCTTTTGAAAATTACCTACGATGAATTTGCCAACAACGGTGCGAATCTTTCGGAAGCTGACAAAGCAATCTATCGTGAATTATCGAAAGATTTGAATTTGTTGACGCTTCAGTACGGTCAAAATGTATTGAAAGAAACTAACAACTACAGTTTACTGATTACCAACAAAGACATATTGAGCGGCTTACCTGCCGATTTACTTGAAATGTTGGCTTCCAATGCTAAAAAAGCAGGAAAAGAAGGTTGGTTGCTTAATTTAAAGGCAACTTGCTATGTTCCGTTTATGAAATATGCCGATAACCGTGATTTACGTAGGGAAATATACATGGCATACACAACTAAATGTATGACCGGCGGCGAATTTGATAATCGTGAAAATGTGAAAAAGATTGCCAATACCCGATTGAAAATTGCTAATTTACTGGGATATAAATCGTATGCCGATTATGAGTTGGTAGATCGCATGGCCGAAAATAAGACCAATGTATATAATCTGCTTGATAAATTACTTGCTGCTTACAAACCTGCTGCCGATAAAGAGTATGCCGAAGTACAGGCTTATGCCAATAAAAAAGGAGCTTATTTTACTTTGCAAGCCTGGGACTGGTCGTATTATGCTGAAAAGCTGAAAGACGAAAAATATTCGGTGAACGATGAAATGTTGAAGCCTTATTTTGAGCTGGAACATGTAAAAAAAGGCGTATTTGGTTTAGCAACAAAGTTGTATGGAATTAAATTTACAAAAAACACACAAATTCCGGTATACCAGCATGAAGTTGATGCATACGATGTGACTGACGAAAAAGGGAATTTCCTGGCTGTTTTGTACACCGATTTTCATCCACGCGATGGAAAACGTGCAGGAGCATGGATGAGCGATTTTAAACCTCAGTGGATGGATGGAAAAACCGATAGCCGACCACACATTACTATCGTGATGAACTTCACCCGGTCTACTGATTCAAAACCAGCCTTATTAACTTTTGATGAATTAAAAACTCTATTGCATGAATTCGGACATTCGTTACATGGAATGCTGACAAAATGTACGTATAAATCCCTTTCAGGAACTAATGTTTATCGTGACTTCGTGGAACTCCCATCTCAAATGATGGAAAACTGGGCGTCACAAAAAGAATTTTTGGATGGATTTGCCGTTAATTACAAAACCGGTGAAAAAATACCAGCAGAACTAATTCAAAAGATTGTTGATTCAGAAAACTATAACAGCGCCTATTCGTGTTTGCGCCAATTAAGTTTTGGATATCTGGATATGGCCTGGCACACTATTGAAAAACCATTTGACGGCGATGTGTTAGCTTACGAAAAACAAGCAATGTTATCTACTCAAATTTTCCCTGTAATTCCGAATAATAGTATGAGTACGACTTTCAGTCATATTTTTGCAGGTGGTTATGCTGCCGGATATTACAGTTACAAATGGGCAGAAGTACTTGATGCCGATGCATTCTCTGTATTTGAGAAAAATGGAATCTTTGATAAAAAAACTGCTGACTCATTTCGTGAAAACATTTTGGAGAGAGGTGGAACTGAACATCCTATGACTCTTTATAAACGTTTTCGTGGACAAGAGCCTACCATTGATGCTCTATTAAAACGAAATGGAATTACTCAAAAATAATTTTTCAACTCACTGATTTAAAGTTCAAAAGCTTTTAAAGCTAATTACAATTCAATTTGGTATCTATGAAAACTCATTCATTAATTATGTTACTGATTTCGGCATTATTCTGTGCGTGTAGTTCTACACCACATTATGCAACTTTCAATGATTACCCTGTCTACGATGGTTCCGATCTGGAACTAACCTATTCATCACAATCTTGTAAGTTTAGAGTTTGGGCACCAACAGCCGACCAGGTTAAGGTATTACTTTATGATAATGGAAGCGAAGGAGGTGCTTATCAGACTCACGACCTGAGTCGTTCTGAGAATGGAACCTGGGCATTAAAAATTGATGAAAATCTGAAAGGCAAGTTTTATACTTTTCAAATCAGAACAGGTGAAAAATGGCTTCCCGAAACCCCCGGAATATGGGTAAAAGCTACCGGAATAAACGGGAAACGTGCGGCTATTATCGATCTTGCTGAAACGAATCCTGCTGGTTGGGAAAATGATGTTCGTCCAGCATTGAAAAACTTTACGGACATTGTACTGTATGAGGTTCATATGCGAGACTTTTCGGTTTCTCCAAATTCAGGCATTAAACATAAAGGGAAATTTCTGGCTTTTACCGAAAAAGGAACAAAAAATTCTGCCGGAGAAACAACAGGCATTGACCATTTGAAAGAATTAGGAATTACGCATGTTCATTTATTACCGTCATTTGATTTTGCCTCTGTTGATGAGTCAAAACTAAACGAGAACAAGTATAACTGGGGTTATGACCCGCTGAATTATAATGTTCCGGAAGGAAGTTATTCTACTAACCCGAAAGATCCTGCATGTCGTATTCGTGAGTTTAAACAAATGGTACAATCGCTTCACCAGGCTGGAATCCGCGTTGTAATGGATGTGGTTTATAATCATACATCCATGGGGAAAAACTCTCATTTAGATTTGTTGGCACCAGGATATTTTTATCGTCAGAATGCCGACAGTACATGGTCAAATGCATCTGGTTGCGGAAACGAAACAGCTTCAGAGCGAGGTATGATGCGTAAATTCATGATAGAATCTGCTGTTTACTGGGCAACTGAATATCATGTTGATGGATTTCGTTTTGATTTAATGGGTATACATGATATTGAAACAATGAATGCCATTCGCACAGCTTTAGATAAAGTGGATAAAACTATATTCATGTATGGTGAAGGATGGACAGCAGCTAAATCACCACTTGCCGAAAGCCAACGTGCGGTTAAAGCAAATGCTAAAAAACTGAATAATATTGCCGTATTTAGTGACGATATTCGAGATGCGTTGAAAGGAAGCTGGATGCATTCTCAGATTCCGGGTTTCGTGTCAGGTGTTGACAGTTTGGAAGAAAGTGTAAAATTTGGCGTAGTTGGTGGAACTCAACATGACAGCATTAATTACTCCAGACTTCTTTATGCTAAAGCACCGTATGTGAATAATCCGTCTCAAACCATCAATTATGTTTCGTGTCATGACGATATGTGTCTGGTTGATAAACTGAAAGAATCCAAGCCTGAAAATGCAACTGATGAAGAATTAGTTCGATTTAATAAACTGGCTCAAACCGTAGTGTTTACTTCGCAAGGTGTGCCGTTTATTTATGCAGGAGAAGAACTGTATCGGACAAAGAAGGGTATTCACAACACATTTCAATCGCCGGACTCAATCAACCAGATTAACTGGAATTCAAAAACCAGCCATAAGGATTTGTTTGAATATTATAAAGGTCTGATAGCTTTACGTAAAGGTCATTCTGCATTCCGCATGCCAACGCAGGAAATGGTTCAGCAACATTTGAAATTCATCAATATGAAAACACCTAACGTTGTTGCATTTCTGTTGTCAAATCATGTTAATGATGAAGTCTGGAAAGATATTCTCGTTATTTACAATGGAAACCGGAAATCGGTAGCTGTCCAGATTCCGGAGGGCGAATGGAATCTGATTTGCCATGATGGGCAAATTAATCTGAGCGGCATTAAACAAATTGATTATACATCGTTTGTCGTTGCTCCTTCGTCAGCAAGTATTATGTATTTGAGATAAAAGAAACAAAAACTAAATCCGAGTTTAAAACAAAAGTTACAAACCAATCAAATTCGTATTATGAAAAAAACGATTCTATCAATATTATTTATCTTTGCTTTTCTTGCAGTTTCGGCTCAGGATATACCCGAACACATTTCGTATACCCGAATTTATGACTATCTGGACGAGTTAGCAACTGATAATATTATTGAATTGAATTCGGTGGCTAAACCATACGCACGAACTTTTATTGCAGAAAAACTTCTTCAGGCTCAGGGTAAAAAGGATAAACTGAATAAACGTCAGCGCGATGAGTTGCGTTTTTTTCTGAACGAATTTGCGTTGGAGCAGGATAAACTTCCTGGTACAAATTTTACTATCAGCAGGAATGAGAATCTGACTTTTGCAGGCATTCAACCGGGTTTAAGCTATCGCGATAGTGTTTTCAGAGTAAAAATCACTCCATTATTAGGGATGGATATTACCCGCAATTCCAACGGAACAATAACAAAACGTTGGTATGGAGCCGATTTTCAGGCAATGTTTGGAAAACATTTGAGTGTTTACGGTAGTTTACGCGACATTTCGATTGATGGTCCGCTGTTGGCTCGTCCGGGTTATTTAAATGACTATCCGGGTTATGAGTACAAAGAGTCCGCTTCAGGGGGCGATTTTAGTGATTCACGCGGAGGTATTAAATATTCGTGGAGTTGGGGTTCCATAGGATTGGTAAAAGACAATGTCATTTGGGGCGACAATTATCACGGTTCTAATATTCTTTCGGGCAGAGCACCATCTTTTCCTATGCTGACGCTACATTTAAAACCTACAAAATGGTTTGAGCTGCAATATTTCCACGGGTGGTTAGTATCGGATGTGCTTGATTCCACACGTTACTACCTCGATAATTTAGGAGCTAAACATTATCGGATGAAAAACAAATTCATTGCGGCAAATATGCTTACTTTTACGCCTATTGATAAGCTGAATCTATCAGTTGGAAATTCGATTATTTATGCCGAAGACAATGTGCAACCTGGATATTTTCTTCCAATTGCATTTTATAAGTCTATAGATCACACGCTTACTAAAGGATTAAATCTCGAAAATCAAAACTCTCAGATTTTTTTAAATTTCAGTTCCAGAAATATTAAACATTTACACCTCTTTACTTCAGTGTATGCCGATGAAATAAGTTGGGGCAGATTTTTACCAAAAAGTAAAGAACGGAATCCTATTTCATATAAAGTTGGAGCAGACCTGAGTAACTTCCCGATAGAAAACTTATCGCTTGTTGCCGAATATACGAATACAAACATTATTAATTATAAGCATTCAATACCTGCTTTAACCTGGGCGTCAAATGGCTATAATCTTGGTAGTTATTTGGGTGATAATTCTGAGGAAATGTATCTGGCAATGCGTTACAAACCTATCCGGGGATTGGATCTGAGTCTTTCATATACGGATGCAAAACATGGAAACGAATATGAATATGTCCGTGATAACCATGCTATCGATGCTATCATCAGTCAACCATCGCCTGGCAGTATTACATGGAGCAATAAAACACTTGGTTTCAATGCCCAATACGAAGTATTCAATAACGCCTATGCCATTGTAAATGTGGCTTACAGCAATATACAAGGCTATAATCTGACCTCTACACCCATTGTAGGAGAAGTTCGTAAAACAGCTCAGGGTTACCTGGATTTATTCACGCCCGCTTACTTACAAGGTAAAGACACAACTGTTACTGTTGGATTCAGCTTTGGCTTCTAATGTGACATGAATTTGTCTGATTTCTGAACTGTTTTTACAGTTATTTGTTTAATGTGAAGAAGAAATATTTGTTTACTTAAAATTTCTATTAGATTAGAAATATAATTTTCAAAATCATTAAACGTATGCATAAACCTTTGATTATAGGAATTACCGGCGGTATTGGCAGTGGGAAATCAACTCTGTCAAACTTGTTGCGTGCCGAAGGCTACTCGGTTTATGATACTGATTTGGAAGCACGGCGCCTCCAGAATGAACATTCGGTAATGAAAAGAAAAATGATTGATCTTTTCGGGAAGGATATCTACAATGAACACGGTTTAAATCGCCCTTCTTTAGGAAAAATTGTTTTTGGAAAACCTGAGTTATTGGCTAAACTCAGTGCCATAGTTCACCCATTTGTAAAGGCCGATTTTGAAAACTGGATAGCGAACCGGTTTCCGAAGAAAATACTTTTTATTGAATCGGCCATTTTATACGAAAGCGGATTCAACAAATTGGTTGACAAGGTAATATTAATTACTGCTTCCGAGGATATTCGGGTTGAACGGGTGGTAAAGCGTGATGGTGCAAGCCCCGAGCATGTTCGGGCGCGTATGTCGCATCAAATTTCGGAAGAAGAAAAATTGCAACTTGCAGACTTTATAATTCATTCCGACGATAATAAGCCATTAGACCTAAAAATGAGAAAGATAATTTCGGAACTAATTGAAATAAGAAAGCAACTAATAGAAAAGGCTGCCTCAGAATAAATTCTGTGACAGCCTTTTTTATTTCACTAAAACCGATTTTCTATTCGATTAATGCAATCGTAGGCTTTATTATCCGGGCCTTAATCACTTTGGTTTCCGGTTCTAATTCCATCAAAATTGTATCTCCGGCTTCCAGTTCTCCGCCTAAAACAACATCTGCCAATTCGTCTTCCAGATATTTCTGAATAGCTCGTTTCAACGGACGTGCACCGAACTGGACATCATAACCTTTATCGGCAATATAATCTTTTGTCTCGGGTGTAAGTTCCAATTTGTAACCAAGAGCTGTTACACGTCCGAAAATACCTTTGAGCTCCAAATCAATAATTGATTTAATGGAATCTTTGCTCAACTGATCGAACATAACCACATCATCCACACGATTCAGAAATTCAGGGGCAAAAGTACGGTTCAGCGCTTTTTGAATAACTCCGCGCGAAAACTCTGAATCCATTGCTGTCTCTGCCGGTGTATTAAATCCTACTCCTTTACCAAAATCCTTCAGTTGGCGTGTTCCCACATTGGAAGTCATAATGATAATGGTGTTTTTAAAATCAATCCGGCGACCTAAACTATCCGTCAAACGACCTTCGTCCATTACTTGTAGTAAAAGATTAAATACATCGGGATGTGCTTTTTCTATTTCGTCAAGCAAAATGATTGAATAAGGTTTACGACGAACTTTTTCTGTCAATTGTCCACCTTCTTCGTAGCCAACATATCCCGGAGGTGCTCCGATAAGGCGTGAAACACTGAATTTCTCCATGTATTCACTCATATCAACGCGAATCAACGCATCGGAACTGTCGAACATAAATTCGGCTAATATCTTAGCAAGGTGAGTTTTACCAACACCTGTAGGGCCAATAAAAATAAATGAACCAATCGGCTTACTTGGGTCTTTCAACCCTATTCGGTTACGCTGAATAGCTTTTACAATCTTATTAACTGCTTCATCCTGACCAATAACTTTGCCTTGCAAAGCCTCTTTCATTTGACGAAGTTTAAGTCCTTCGGCTTGTGCTATTCGTTGTACCGGAATACCCGACATCATGGCAACTACTTCGGCAACTTGTTCCTCATCCACAGTCTCCGGATGCTTTTGAGCATCTTCTTCCCAGCGTTTCACAGCATCTTCAAGTTGATATTGCAATTGTTTTTCCTGATCGCGGATTGGGCCGGCCAGTTCATATTTTTGTTCTGAAAGTACTTTCAGCTTATCTTTCTTTAATTCTTCAATTTGCTTTTCCAAATCTTCTATTTCAACCGGTACTGAAACCGTACCGATATGCACACGCGAACCTGCTTCATCCAAAGCATCAATAGCTTTATCGGGGAAACAACGATCCGTTATATAACGTTCGGTCAGACGCACACAAGCTTTGATAGCTTCCGGTGTATATCGCACATTATGATGGAATTCGTACCGATCCTGTATGTTTTCAAGAATCTGTAATGTTTCATCCGCAGTAGTCGGATCCACCATAACCTTTTGGAAACGACGTTCCAGTGCTCCATCCTTTTCAATACTTTGACGATATTCGTCGAGCGTAGTTGCGCCAACGCATTGAATTTCTCCTCGAGCCAGAGCCGGTTTCAGCATATTGGCAGCATCCAGCGAACCCGGAGCTCCACCGGCACCAACAATGGTATGAATTTCGTCGATAAACAGAATTACATCCGGATTTTTCGATAATTCATTCAAAATAGCTTTGATACGTTCTTCAAACTGCCCCCGGTATTTTGTTCCGGCAACAATGGAAGCCATATCCAGTGATACAACACGTTTATCAAACAAGACACGTGAAACACGACGTTGGATAATACGCAAAGCCAGTCCTTCGACAATAGCCGATTTACCAACACCGGGATCACCGATAAGCACCGGATTATTTTTCTTCCGGCGACTCAGAATCTGAGCCAGACGTTCTATTTCTTTTACACGACCAACAATCGGATCGAGTCGGTTTTCGAGTGCAGCTTTGGTAATATCTGTTCCAAAAGTATCTAAAGCAGGTGTATCGCTTTGTTTGGCTCCTGCTGAAGGGTTTGCTTTTTTCTTTTGACGCGGATCTTCATCGTCATCGTCTTCATCCTGAAAACCAGAACCCATCATGGGCGCTTCTTTAGGTGCTTCTATAAATGCTTTTGCCTGATCGTAAGTTAAATGCTCCGCCAGCAGGATATCACCTGCCAGATTGTTTTTTTCTTTTAATATGGCCAACAGCAGATGCTCGGTATCAGCTGTTTCGGCCGACAACGAACGGGTTTCCAGTTCCATAATTTTTTTGATACGTTCCGTACTTTTCAGGTTTGGAATTTCAGCGCCTGTAGGCTCAATATCGGTGCGAATCTGACTTTCAATAATTTGTTTCACTTTCAGGATATTGACATGCGACACATTTAAAATATCGATTGCTTTTCCGCTTCCGTTACGTAGGATTCCCAACAGCAGATGCTCCGGCCCTACGTAATTGTTTCCTAAACGCTCGGCCTCTTGTGAACTATATAACAGCACATTGTGCAATTGTTCTGAATAATTGACTGACATATTTTGGTTCTCCTATGTTTTAATTTGACAAATATACTAAATAATGGGCAATTGATGATTTAGAATTAAGAATGATTTATTCAATTTTCCGTAAATGATTATCTCAAAAATAGTACCGAAAAAAAAATTACATATTTATTCGGTAATTTTGGCAGATTTGTGCAGAAAATGATTTTTTTGAGTAGATTTGCAGCCTGAAAAATAAGCAGTTTTGCATTTAAGTAAAAAACAAATATATTAATCAAAAAGTTTATGTCTGAGAAAATTTCTTCACTTCGCGAATCAAAAACGGCACGTTGGTTCGTATTAGGGCTGGTATCGTTTACCATGATGTGCATGTATTATTTAACCGATGCCATGGCACCCTTACAACAAAGTTTACAGAGCAACCTACATTGGTCTGCAACCGATTACGGTATTTTTACCAGTGGATATGGTTGGTTCAATGTATTTTTATTAATGCTTGTTTTCAGCGGCATGATTCTCGATAAACTGGGGACTCGCTTTACCGGAGTTTTAGCAATTGGAATCATGTTAATAGGTGCAGGAATTAAATATTGGGCTATTTCAGGACATTTTGCCGGTGAGTCAGTATTAGCCATCGGATCATGGCAGATATTAGGAAAAACTCCGACATCCGCTTTAATGGCAGGATTAGGATTCGGTATTTTTGGTGTAGGCTGCGAAATGTTTGGTATTGCTGCCAATAAAGCAGTAGTTCGTTGGTTTAGAGGAAAAGAAATGGCACTGGCCATCGGCTTAAATACTTCTACCGGACGTATTGGTACTGCATTGGCAATGTTTACTCCACTACCACTCTTTAAATTAACAAAGAATATAAGTGCTCCCATATTACTTTCTATGGTATTATTACTTTTAGGATTATTGGTATATATCTTCTTCACAGTTATTGATAAACGTTTGGATAAAGAAGAATCGGATGCAGGAATTGCAAGCGAAGAAGAATTCAAATTTACCGACGTTCTTGATATTGCCAAAAATCGAGCATTCTGGTATATTGCTATCCTTTGTGTGTTATTTTATTCTGCTGTATTTCCATTTATCAAATTTGCCACTAACCTGATTGTACAGAAATTTTCGGTAACCGATACTTTTGCCGGTTATATTCCGGCTTTGCTGCCATTCAGTGCCTTGTTGCTCACTCCGCTTTTCGGAGGTATATCCGATAAAAAAGGAAAAGCTGCCAGCATCATGATTATGGGATCAGTATTACTTGTTTTTGTACATTTATTATTCTCTATTCCATCGCTTAACAGTTTTCCCATTGCTATCGGACTGGTAATTTTATTGGGAATAGCTTTTTCGCTGGTTCCTTCGGCTATGTGGCCTTCGGTGGCAAAAATTATTCCTCACAGCAAACTGGGAACAGCTTATGCAATGATTTTCTGGGTACAAAACATTGGATTAATGTTAGTGCCGTTGTTGATTGGTTACGTGTTGGATAAATACTGTGTTATTGGCTCGATAACTAAAATAGTTGATGGCAAAGAACAACATCTGACTCAATACAATTATACTATTCCCATGTTGATATTTGCATTTTTTGGATTCCTGGCTATTGGATTTGCTTACCTGCTCAAAGCGGAAGACAAAAAGAAAGGTTATGGTTTGGAAAAGCCGAATGTAGTTGAATAAATCTTTGTTCTATATTTTCTTCGAAAGGGATATGCTACGGTATATCCCTTTTTTTGAACCATGAGCATTTAATTATTGTTTTAGTTATCGGAAAAAAAGATGTATTTTAGCGCTTCAATCAAAATCGGAATATCAAATAACAAAATATATGGATAATAACACTTTATTAAAAGAGGTAATGACCAAAGCTCAAGTTTGGCTTGATGGAAATTATAACGAAGAAACAAAAAGCGGAGTTCGTCGCTTGATGGAAGCTGAAGATAAAAGCGAACTTATCGAATCGTTTTACCGCGATTTAGAATTTGGAACCGGTGGATTGCGTGGCATTATGGGCGTGGGTACCAACCGCATGAATATTTACACTGTAGGCGCTGCTACACAAGGATTGAGCAACTACCTGAAAGCACAATTTCCCGATGTACCTCAGATAAGCGTGGTGATTGGTCACGACTGCCGCAATAACAGCCGCCTTTTCTCTGAAATATCAGCTAATATCTTTTCGGCTAATGGCATTAAAGTGTATTTGTTCGAAGACCTCCGCCCTACTCCCGAGGCTTCGTTTGCCATTCGTCAACTAGGTTGCCAGAGCGGTATTATCCTTACAGCTTCGCACAATCCGAAAGAATACAACGGTTACAAAGCTTATTGGAATGATGGAGCGCAAATGGTTACTCCACACGACGAAAACGTGATTACCGAAGTAAATAAAATTGCCAGCGTAGACGATATTAAGTTTAATGGAAATCCGGCTCTGATTCAGATTATAGGCGAAGAAATTGATAAGCTGTTTATCGACAATATCAAAAAATTATCTCTTTCGCCTGAATCTATCAAGCGCAACAGCGATTTGAAAATTGTATATACTCCGATTCACGGAACGGGTGTAAAACTCATTCCACGTGCATTGAAAGAATATGGTTTTACCAACGTTATTCCGGTGCCGGAACAAAACGTGGTGAGCGGAAACTTCCCTACCGTAGTTTCGCCAAACCCCGAAGAACCTGCAGCATTGGATATGGCAGTGAAAAAAGCCATTGAAACCGATGCCGACATTGTAATGGCTTCCGACCCTGACGCCGACCGCCTCGGTGTGGCTGTGAAAAACGACAAAGGCGAATGGATATTGGTAAACGGCAACCAGACAGCGTTGATTTTTATCTATTACCTTATCCGTCGTTGGAAAGAGTTGGGTAAGCTGAACGGCAACCAATATATCGTAAAAACCATTGTTACTACCGAAATTATCAAACAAATAGCCGAACGCAACGACGTGGAAATGTTCGACTGCTTCACCGGATTTAAATGGATTGCAGCTGTGATTCGCGAAAACGAAGGCAAAAAAGAATACATTGGCGGTGGCGAAGAAAGCTACGGCTTTTTACCCGAAGAATTTGCACGCGATAAAGATGCCGTTTCGTCATGCACCGTGATGGCTGAAATTTGCGCCTGGGCAAAAGACAATGGCAAAACATTGTACGAATTGCTGCAGGATATTTACGTGGAATACGGCTACGGAAAAGAAAAAGGAATTTCGGTAGTGCGCAAGGGCAAATCCGGAGCCGAAGAAATTCTGAAAATGATGCACGACTTCCGCACCAATCCTCCAAAAGAAATTGCAGGATCGAAAGTTAGTTTTATAAAAGACTATAGCACACTGAAAATGACAAACGTGGCTACCGGCGCAACCACCAACCTGGAAATGCCTACCACAGCCGATGTGTTGCAATACTTCACCGAAGATGGAACAAAAATTTCTGTTCGTCCTTCGGGAACTGAGCCTAAAATTAAATTCTACGTGGAAGTTCGCGGCACAATGCATAGCCGTGCCGAATACGACACTGCCGATGCTGCTGCCAACAAAAAAATTGAAGCAGTACGTGCGTCACTAGGAGTTTAAATCAGTTGACAATTGACAGTTGATAGTTGATAGTTGACAGCTGATAATTGACAATTAACCATTAATAATTTACCATTAAAAAAAATCCCTGCTACAGTTCTGTTTAGTGGGGATTTTTTTTTGTTTAGGGAACCTGCCTAAACTTTTCGGGAGGTCGCTAAACAATTGGGAAAGCCAAATAAACATTTGCGAAGACTGCTAAACTTTTCGGAAGGTCGCTAAATTTTCCGGAAGGCCGCTAAACAAATGTCTTTACGAGTCGAAAGCTCCGTATGTTTTATTCATAGAATATTAATTGATTAGTCCGGTTGATTATTTTGTAGAATAAATAGGTTAACTAAAACAAAGTATTTATCTTTGGAGGAAAAAAATCAAATACCCAACTTACTGCTTGCTGATAAATGTGATATAAGCGTAGTACAACTGGGCATATCCAAATTCTACTCAGTATATACATGTGTTAGCACCAATTATAAGAAAAAATGATTACAGATTACGAAAACACATTAAGACGTGTTATTATATTAGTTCTTGGAACTGATGATGGTAATTATAAGGTCACAGAAGACAGAATTTCAATCTGGAAGGAAAAAAAAGAGAATGCAAGAAAAAAATCAAAAAACACTTTAAAAGAAGAAAGACTTATTTATTATTCAGACTTTTACAATTTGAAAAGTATAATAAATAAAAATTGGGAAAAATTCGTGCCAATCTTTCACAATAAGAAAAGATTTGAAGTTTTCTTTGACGAAATGGAATCCTTTAGGAATGAAATAGCTCACGGAAGAGATTTGACATCCAGTCAAGAAAATATGATAGCTGGAATTCTGAATGATCTAAAAACGTTAATTGCAATATATCACAACAAAAACGAGATGAAAGACGATTACTTTATCAAGGTTCTAAAAATCTGTGACAATTTAGGAAACATTTGGGAAATAAACAAAAGGTCTTGGGAAGTTACTTTACGAGAAGGAGACTATTATGAGCTTATAATTGATGCGTTTGACCCCAAAGGAAGAAAGATTAAGTATAAAATTTTTAATCTCCAAGAATTTAGAATAGACCAAGAATCAAATAAAATTTCTTTTGTTGTTGACAAAAAGATGGTTGGCAGTGCGGTTACATTCTATATATTAGCATATACACCAGATTCAGAATATGATAATTCTGACGGACCAATGCTTCATTATACGATTTTACCAAAATAACTGGTACTAACACACGCTTTGTTCATTGGCTGGCTGACGTGAATTTGTAAAACAAAAAGGATTTAACACGAGAAATTATGTGGGAACCTAAAACTGAAGAAGAACTTAATCTAGATAAGAAAGAAAGAGAAAAAACCGCAAAAATTTGTGGTATAATTATTTTTTCACTATTTCTGATACTAGAAATACTTCAAAATAAATTTTTAGGAACACAAGCTTATAGAGGTGCATCACTAGGACCAACTATGACTTGGATAGAGATTATCAGAATAATACCTCGGTTATCATTATTTAGTAGTATTTTTGGTATCTTGGTTTATTTATCATTTCGAAAATTTAATAATTATACGACGCAAATATGCACGAAATGTGGGAAGCTTAAACGGTATAACAAAAAAGAAGATTGTGATTGTGGTGGAAAATTCCGATTAATAAATGAGATGAAATGGGTCGAAGATAGCAAGAAAATTAATTGATTAATAAACAAGAAATAAATACCTCAGTTAAGCATAGTCCCCCCGCTGGCGCGGATTTGTAATCCGTGTCGAGACAGGAAGAAAATAATGGAGAGTGACTTGCTAAAGATTTAGTTGGCACGGGTCGTAGACCCATGCCAGCGAAGGACAATTCAAACGGACATTCAATAATTGAAAAAATATGATTTTAGAAGTCGCTATATTAAACGTAAAACCTGGACAAGAAAAGCAATTTGAAATAGACTTTGCCACAGCAGGACAATTTATCAGTTCAATAAAGGGGTATGTGAAACATTCGCTAAGCCACTGTATAGAGCAGAAGAATAAATATATTCTACTTGTGGACTGGGAAAATTTAGAAGACCATACAGTTGGGTTTAGACAATCGACTCAATACTTGGAATGGAAAAAGCTTTTACATCATTATTATGACCCATTTCCAACAGTCGAACACTATGAATTAACGATTTAAAATAAAAACTACCGCTAACACAATAATTTTAAAAACTAATCAAAATAAATATCGTGAAAAGAATTCAATTATCCATAGTCTTTACTCTATTAGTGGGCTTATTAATGGCTAGTAATAATGCTAATCAGTCTTCAAAATCAGAGGATTTAGCTATCAGCTCTACTTTGCCGGTAATTAAAGAAACTAAAGGAGTCAAACAATTGTATGTAAACAATGAATCGTTTCTAATTATTGGAGCTGAATTATTAAACTCTTCTGCCTCGAGCATTGAGTATATGAAAGATAGTTGGGCACGTATCAGATCACTTAATGTGAATACGGTTTATTTGCCTATAACCTGGCAACAATTAGAGCCCGAAGAAGGTACTTTTGATTATTCACTTATTGATAGCCACATAAAAAGTGCCTATGATAATAACCTGAAACTGGTTATTCTATGGTTTGGAAGTTGGAAAAATGGCGAGTCCAATTATACTCCTGATTGGGTTAAAACAGATATGAAACGTTTCCCACGTATGCTTTTTAAAGACAAAAAAATTTCTACCACCATTTCCAATATTAATAGAAACTGTTTAAATGCCGATTTGAAGGCTTATAAAAAATTAATGGAACGAATTGCTCAGGTTGATAAGCATGGTACTGTGATTATGATGCAAGTAGAGAATGAGGTTGGTTTATTAGGAGGTACAAGGGATTTTTCGCCTGAAGCTACTAAACTATTTGAACAACAAGTCCCCGGTGAATTAATCAAATACATTAGCAATAATCCAACTAAATTAAAACCAAACATTTCTACGTCCTATATAAATAATGGTTCAAAGACCCGGGGTACGTGGGAAGAGGTTTTTGGAAAATCACCAAATACCGATGAAATATTTATGGCATGGAATTACGCTAAATATGTAAATGAACTTGCAAAGGCTGGTAAAGCTATTTATAATTTGCCAACATACGTAAATGCCTGGGATGCCTCGGGAGGCAATCTCATAGCGGGTGTTTGGCCTAGTGGAGGACCAAATTACCTTATGCTTGATATTTGGCAAGTCGGTGCTCCTGCTATTGATATTCTTGCCAACGATAATTACTCACCAACATTCGGATTATCGGCTGCAAATTTTGTACATAACAAAAATCCATTGCTTGTACCAGAAGCCTGTGCGATTTGGATGAATGATACTATAAGTGCTGCTCCCAAAGCGTTTTTTTGTTTTGGACATTTCAAAGCAATTGGTTTTTCGCCATTTGGGATCGATCATCCTGTTTATCATAGCAACCATCCAATAAAGAAAGCGTATGAAGTACTTGATAATCTGAGATCGTTAATTACCAAAGCCCAGGTTGAAGATAAAATAAATGGTTTTATGGAAGGCGATAATGCATCACCAGTATCTTTTCGACTTGGAGATTTTATCTTTAAACCTAACTATAACTTGCAAAAGAATTCACTTATTAAAGGATATGGGTTGATCATTCAGACTTCTGAGAATGAATTTATTGTATCAGGAAATGCGTGCAATATTGGGTATCAGTCTGCTGATTCTCGCAAACCAAATTGTCAGCTTCTTTCAGTTGAAGAAGGAACGTTTGTTAATGGGAAGTGGGTAAAAAAGAGGACTATAAATGGAGATGAGTTTGGAATAAAGCTACCACCAAATCCTTATGATATAGCTTCTGATGTTTATCTTGATGATATCAGCGTACTTAAAATTAAACTTTTCAACTATTAAAAGGTAACTATTCCTCTGTTGAGCGTAGTTTCTTTGTTTAGCGAAGCATCTCGCTTCGTCAAAGCTAAAAACAAGCCAAAGGTTTGTATATCAAAAAGAGATTGTTGTGAAATATGGAAAACAGGAGCTTTCTTTCTAACTTTGACATAGCGAAGACGGTATGCCAAACAGTGATAGAAGAAGGGATTGTTAGACGACCGCACAACAAGGCACTTGCAAAGTCAAATATTAATATATCTACAAAATGGCATTAATAAAAATAAACGGTATTGATTTAAACATAAATACAAAGGGAAGCGGAAAACCATTGCTGCTAATTCACGGTTTAGGTGGTAACCACAAGCAATTAGACATCATCACAAATCCTCTTTCTAAACATTTCAAAACAATTACGTTTGACATTCGAGGACACGGACAAAGTGAAAAACCAACGGAATACACTTTGCAAGACCATATAAATGACGTGTTGGGCATTATGGATTTTTACAATATTGAAAAAACGTATTTGCTAGGTGTTTCAATGGGAAGCTATATTACTCAAGGTGTTGCGATTGCTGCACCTGAAAGGATTGAAAAGTTGATATTAACCGTCCCAAAATCAAATGGACTTACTTCATCCGTGCAAATATTGTTCAGAGAACACGCAGAAGAAATTAAGGGGAAAAATTTTCACGAAACTATTTTGACTTTACTCAAATTTCTCGTTTACAACACAGAGATAATGAAACACCACCTTGATGTTTTTGAAACAGATTTAACACCTGAACAATTTGCAGCTGCCAATAAAGCCATAACAAACTTTGATTTCAGGAAAGATTTACCAAGCATAACAGCCCCAGCACTTGTAATAAGCGGAAAATATGACGGTTTAAATCCTCCGAAAGACGGACAAGAAATCGCCTCATTAATCCCCAATGCAACGTTTAAAGAAATGCAATTTTCAGGACACGCGCCAATCTATGAAGAAACAGAAAGGTATTTAAAACTTGTAGAAGACTTTTTATTCAATTGAATAACGGTCAGACAAAAAACTGCATGTAACAGCAAAATACTCAATTAAGCGTAGTTTCTTTATTTTGCGCGTCCCACTTCATCAATGCTAAAACAAGCCAAAGGTTTGCATTTCCAAAGGAGACTGTTGTGGGGAATGTGGAAAGAAGGAGCTTTCCTTCGTTGAATAAATCTATTATCGAATTGATAAAACTAAAAAACAAATAGCTTTTATGAAGAGCGCGGATGAAAATTCGCGCTCTTCTTTGATATAAACAAGTGTTATATTTCTCATAAATCATTTATAATCAAAAACTAATGCTAACTTTGAGGCTGAAGAGCTAAAAAACCGATTTACTACCTGCATGATAAATACGATATACATCCTGTTAATGGGGTATATTCTAAATAAAGGAATAAAATGAGTGGACTGGGGATATCAGGTGTTAGTCAGTATTCAAGGAAAAAGAAGACTGATTGACATAACATCTCATCATCTTAAAAACAGACAACTATGTACATTCATGACAAAACTAACGAAGTACTTCAACAAGAGGTGCTGGAATTACGACAAGAAATTAACGCCACAAAAGCAATAGCTGGTAACAGCACAGCAACATTCAATAGCCCGGAGGATATGACGAGAGAAACCAGCTTCAGGCTGGAATCTGCACTGCAAGGTGGAAATATGGCTTGGTGGGAAATGGATGTTTTGACAGGTAATGTCACTTTTGCAAAACGAAAGGTTGAAATGTTGGGTTATACTCCCGAAAAATTTAAACATTATACGGATTTCACAAATTTGGTTCATCCGCTCGACTATGAGAGGATTATGGATGCAATGAGAGGACATTTCCAGGGAGTATATGACCACTACGAAACGGAATACCGGATTAAGGCTAAATCAGGTGAATATATATGGTTTTATGATTATGGTTCTGTTGTAAGAAAAGATTCAAATGGAGCTCCACTGATTTGTACCGGTTTTGTGTATGATATCACTGATAAAAAAAAGGCCGAGGAGAAATTGCAGAGAAGTGAGAATATGTTTCAAATGGTTATTGATAATTATCCGGGAGTGGTGTTCTGGAAAGACCGACAATGTAATTATATGGGATGTAATCAGTCTTTTGCAAGTTCGGTAGGTTTGAAAAGTCCTGCCGAAGTAATTGGCAAAACCGACCTTGATATACCCTGGACTTCGGCAGAAACGAATAATCACATAAAAGATGATATTGCCGTGATGGAAAGTGGTAAAGCAAAGTTGCATATTATTGAATTGCTTCGTCAATCCGACGGTCAGGTAGCCTGGTTCAATACCAGTAAACTGCCTTTGCGGGATTCGACTGATAAGGTAATTGGAGTTGTTGGCGTATCCAATGATATTTCTACACTCAGGTTGGCCGAGCAGGAATTAATAAATATGAACAAAGAACTTGCATTTCAATATGCAGAGAAAGAAAGACATGCAGCGGAATTGGCAGTGGCTAATGTAGAACTTGCCGCTCAAAACGTAGAGATAGAAGAATATTCGGCAGAGTTAGTCGCTACTAACAAAACACTTGTTTTTCTGGCAGCAAATCTTCAACTGGTACATGAAAAAGAAAGGGTAAATTTAGCTCGTGAAATTCATGATGGTCTTGCGCAATTATTAGTTGTTCTAAAAATGGACATTGGGTTGTATAAGAAAAAAATATCCAAAACAAACAAAGCTATCCATCCTGAAGATATTATAGCCGAAATTGAACAACTGTTGGTTCAGGTAGATAATGCTAATAAATCGGCACGAACGATCATGAACGGTTTACGTCCCGAGCAACTTGAGTTACTCGGTTTTGTGGCAGCTGCAGAAGTTCATCTCTGCAATTTTGAGCAAACTCACCACATAAAATGTAATTTTGAAAATACAATACCGGATCTAAATATTCATCCCGATCTCGCCTTAGCATTATTTCGTATACTTCAGGAGTCGCTTAACAATATTTTAAAACATGCCATGGCTACAATGGTCACGGTTCAACTTTCAGTTATAGCCGACAAATTAGTACTGAAAATCAGTGATAATGGAATCGGGTTTAATATTAACAAAAAATGTCGACCAGATTCGTACGGTTTGATTGGCATGAAAGAACGGATAAAATTATTGAATGGGAATTTAGATATTACCAGTAAATTGGGTGAAGGAACAATGGTTAAGGTTGAAGTACATTACAGAACATAGTTTAATTATATACGAAGATAAATGTATTGTGAATCTTAAGCATTACAAAACTTTGAATCTTCCTGGTTCAGGTCTGTCGAAAATTGGTAGTTGGTGGATAGAAATTTATAAATTCAGACAAAGTAGGAAAGGTTCTCCATTTTTGACAGAATTGTCATTGAAAAAATTTGTATAATAGCATTAGCTTACTTACATTTGTATGAAAATCGGAACAACCCCTCAGATAAGGCAAAAAGCTTTGGACCAAGCGGTTTTTATCATTCTGCGTTATTCCTAAACAAAAAAAAAATGATTCGTACCAACTACCGTTTACTCAGCCTGACCATTTTATGCTTTATTGCATTCATTCCTGCCACAAACAGCTCTGCTCAAAACAAAAAGAATCACACCACTGTCATTCTTTCGCTGGATGGTTTCCGGTGGGATTATCCCACTAAGACAGCTACTCCGGCACTGAACAGGATAGCCCGTGATGGTGTAAAAGCCGTATCGTTGATTCCTTCGTTTCCATCCAAAACGTTCCCCAACCATTATACCATTGCCACCGGATTGGTGCCCGATCATCACGGACTGGTGAACAATTCTTTTTACGATCCAGAGCTGGACAAGCCTTATTCGCTCAGTAATAAAGAAGCCAGGTTTAATCCCATTTTCTACGGAGGTGAACCAATATGGATAACAGCTCAGAAACAAGGAGTAAAAGCAGCTTCATATTTCTGGGTGGGAACGGATGTAGACGATATGCATCCCGATATCTGGAAAAAGTACAATCAGCAGACACCTTTTCCTGAACGTATAGACACCATCGTAAAATGGCTGAAACTTCCGCTTGCAGAACGTCCACGACTGATTATGGCTTATTACCATGAGCCGGACGAAGCAGGGCATAACTACGGACCGGATGACAAACGAACATTAAAGACCGTACGTGAAATGGATCAGATGGTGGGTAAACTGTATCAACAAATTGAAGAACTACCCAATGCCGATAGTATCAACTTAATCATTGTGGCCGATCATGGAATGGGTGCTATTTCATCGAAACGAAACATTGTTTTACGCGATTATATTCCACAATCGTGGCCGGTAATGATTCAGGGTGGAACACCCAACTTCAATATTTATGCATCCGGTGCGTGGAAAGATTCGGCTTACATGGCGTTGAAAAAAGCCCCTCATATTCAGGTATGGAAACCTGCTGAAGTTCCGGCGTACCTGAACTATGGAAAGAATCAACGCGTCGGAGATATTATTGTTGTAGCCGATTCAGCCTGGAGTGTCAGTCTTTCAAAAGCCGAAAAAGAATCGACAGGTGGCACCCACGGTTATGATCCCCGCGACACCGATATGCATGCCATTTTTTATGCTGTAGGCCCAGACTTTAAAAAGAATTACGTACAACCCTCTTTCCAGAATATTCATATCTATCCCCTACTCGCTTATTTGTTAGCCATACTACCGGCAAAAACCGATGGCGATTTACAGCAAGTGATAGATATGGTAAAAAGTAGAAAATAAAAATGAACGTATGAAAAAGAATATAATTATCTTGATTGGATTAATTGCATTTTGTAGTTATATCGTAAAAGTAACAGCTCAAAATACCAGGCGCTTAACTGAATTTCAAAAAGAAGATCGTATCAATACGATAAAAGGAACCGAGAGCTTTGAACAGTTTATAAAAGTATTTTATACAGACAGTCTGTTTCAAGTGAGTCGGATTGTGTTTCCACTTAAAGGAGAACGGAACATTGATGTACCTATAACAGCAACCAATGTACTGGGCGATTCTATTATTACTGGTTGGGGAAAAAGAGACTGGCGAATGTTGACGGACACTTATTTTCCCAATAAAGACACTGTAATAACTATCAACAACGAAAGATATGTACGAAAAATAAAAAAAGGGAATAAATCGGTTGTGATAGACACTTACATTGAAGATTCAGGGTTCTCTGTTAAAGAGATATATGCATTGAAAAAGAATAAATGGTATTTAGTTCTCTTCTCAACATTAAGTTACTGAACATTTAAAACTACATATTATGGAAACAAAAAATTATTCACAATCCCTGAAAAACCTTTTACCGGCAATTATTATTGCGTTATCCATTATCGTTACTGCAGCAATTTTTGCAGGTGCTTACAAAGCAAAGTTCAAGAAACAAGTTACGATTTCGGTAACGGGTCTTGCCGAAAAGAGTTTTGCCAGTGATTTGATTGTATGGCGTGGTGAATATCAACGAAGATCACTCGATTTAAAGTCTGCATATGCACTAATAAAAAACGATGAAACAAACGTCCGCCAATACCTGAAATCGAATAACCTTACCGATAAAGAATATGTATTTTCCTCCATCAGTATAGAAAAAGAATTTACCCCCAAACTTAATAACGAAGGCAAACAAATCAGCTCCGTATTTAGTGGATACAAACTTACGCAAATGGTGACGGTAGAATCAAAGAATATCGATAAAGTAGAGGTTGTATCGCGCGAAGTAACCAAACTGATTGAAAGTGGAATAGAAATCAGTTCTTTAGAGCCATCGTACTTTTACACCAAGTTATCCGAACTTAAAATAGACTTATTAGCAAAAGCAAGTGCCGACGCAAAGAAACGGGCGGAAACCATTGCCATAAACTCGGGCGGTGCGCTGGGAAAATTACTGAAAGCAGACATGGGCGTTTTCCAAATCACCGCACCCAACAGCAATGAAGACTTCAGCTATGGAGGAGCATTCAATACCTCTTCGAAAAACAAAAAAGCCTCAATTACTATTCGAATCAATTATGCAATAAAATAATTATTCGGGAAATATTGTATGATTCTGTGAACTGTGAAATTCAGAATAGCCACTCTGCATATAAGTCAGAATGTTACAACCTGTTATAAATATGTAAAGCTATTACAATTTGGCAGTTATCAATACATTGTATATCCAAAATAATATGTAAATTTGAACGTTTAATTTCAATATGACATTAAGGTCGCATAAAGATTAAATCTTCAATACAAAATTATATATTTAAACAACAGTGTCGAAAAGCGTACAAAGCAGGACCCAAAACAATGAAAAAAAGCACGAAAAAGATATCTAAAGCAATCACCTGTATTGCTGTGATTATGATTTTCAGTAGCTGTGCCACTATTATAACATCAAACAGATGTCCATTAAATATCCGGTCGAATCCGTTGGGCGCTAAAGTGGAAATTACCAATAGAAATGGAATGCTTGTTTTTGAAGGTACAACTCCTTCCTCCATGTTACTAAAATCAGGAGCCGGATTCTTCAAGAAAGAACATTACACCATACGATTAACCATGGATGGATATGCTGAAAAAGTTCTATTCGTGAACTGTACGTTGAATGGTTGGTATTTTGGCAATATAGTCTTTGGGGGCATTATCGGATTGCTCATTGTTGATCCTGCAACAGGAGCCATGTATAGGCTTGATACAAACTATGCAAGCGAAAATTTAAATCCGGTTACAGTCGGTAAACCAACACTGCAAATATTAGATATAAATGATATTTCTTCGAATATGAAAAGTCATTTAGTAAGTTTAAAATAACAAATTTGAAAAAATGAAAAAAATACATGTAATAGTCCTTTTTATATTGGCAGTAGTTTTAAGTTCTGCTGCTCTTAAAGCAAGTAAACAATTCAAAGATGGAGTTTATACCGGTGAATCACAGTCGCGATATACAAGTGAACCATTTTGGGGTCAAGCTACTGTAGAAATAAAAAACGACAAAGTGGTAAAACTGACATTTCAGATTTTAGATAAAGATAAAAACGAAGTGTTCGGACCGGATTACGAACAACATTTCAAGGATAATGCAGAATATGTTCAACAATGCAGAAATGAAGTAAAAGCATTAAAAACTTATACTGAAAAGTATATGAAAACAAGCAACCTGGAACAAGTTGATGCAATAACCGGTGCCACCTGGTCATACAATATTTTCAGAGACGCGCTGAAAACAGCTTTGGAGAAGGCGCGGAATTAATAAGTTTGCCAAAACCGGTTGGATAATTTCATTGCCGGGAAATTATATTTCACGCGACAATAAACGTGTAGTGTTGTAATGTTTTTAAGTCATGTATAGCGAGGAGAATAAGTAAACAGAACAACCTATTGCGATTTTAATTCTTAGAAATAACCATTAAATCAAAATAGATATGAAGACAAAAATTTATTTGCTGCTTATTGTCAATCTGCTGACAAATTTTTATTTATCTGCACAAGTGAAAACCCAATTGGTCGATGATAAAATGGATCGATTTGATAACAATCTTGGCATAACCCGACTAACAGATAAATCCTACCTGATTCAGTCATCCTACGCCGTAAATGGTCAGTTAGATTGTAATCATCTACTTATTGTCGATACAAAAGACATCGTATTAGTTAACACACCGGCAAACGATTCATTAACAAAAATTCTTCTTACCTGTATCGAGCAAAAATTCAAACGGAAAGTAACCAAAGTAATTGTATCCCATTTCCATGAAGATAGTTCGGGTGGGTTGCGTCAGATAAGCAGAAGTGGTATAAACTCATACGGATTGAATAAAACCGCAAATCTACTAAAATCCAAAAACAAATATATTGATATTACTTTTGCAAGTTTCCTGACAATTGCCCTACAAACTACCGATGTAGAGCTATTCTATCCCGGTGCAGGACATTCGATTGATAATATCGTAATATGGCTGCCGGATGAAAAGATATTGTTTGGAGGTTGTCTGATTAAATCGCTAGAAGCAAAAGACAAAGGAAATATCAAAGATGCTGATTTACAGGCATGGCCGATAAGTGTTGGATTGGTAAAAGACAAATTTAAGGATGCCCGCATTGTTATTCCGGGTCATGGAGAAATTGGCGACACCAGCTTATTTGAAAAGACTATACAAATCCTGAAAATGAATTAATCTTTTACTCCAAAGATTTATTGGCTCTACTAAGTATAGAATTAGTAAAAGTCAACCATATCTTATTCAAATAATCCATTTTCGTCAAACTCAATAGCCTGCCATTTACCGGCAATCAGTTGGTGCATGGTTTTAAAACCTGCGTTTTTCAGTGCTATATAAGTTGTTCTGAATCCATCAGTGATAGAAGTTGGAAAATGACAGTCGGAATTAACCACTACAGGAATTTGCATCTCTTTTATCAACGGATAAAATCGCTGGTGAGGATATGTAATTCCTTTTTGGTTCATTGATTTAGTATTGATTTCCAGAATCATTCCTTTTTCTTTTATCAGCTGAAGCACATCGCCAAAAAGGTTTTCATACCAGATTGATGCCTGATTAAAATCTGTATATTGAACGCCATGAAGGGTTATTTTATCCAAATGTCCTACAATATCAAAGCCTCCTTGCCGTATCATCAGAGATGAAACTTCATAAAAGCGACTGACTGCCTGCTTAATATCGCCACCATACAGCACATTCAAACCATTGTCGAATTCCGTAAAATCGCCATCGATAGTCCAGTAATTATTTTCGGACAGTTCATTCAAATAGTGAATAGAGCCAATCAGATAATCGAATATTTTATCTTTGAAAAAATCATTTTTTAAACTTGAACAGTTATCGATATAATCCACTTCCAGCGCCAGAAACAGATGAATATTATTACTGTATTTTTGCTTTAACCGATAAAATTCAGATTGATAATCAGCAAAATCATCCTCAAGCATCGTCCATTTCGTGAGAAACGGAAGTGGTGCATGCGATGAAAAGCCATACTCTCTAATCCCCTTGGCAATCGCAAATCTGACAAAATCCTCCATCGAACTTCGTCCATCGCAAAACGTACAATGACTATGATAATTTGACCAATACATAATAACTATTTACAAGTTTACAAATATAAAAATAAAGCTGTAAATATCAATTGAGATAATTAATTTATGACAAAAAATTCATATCGTTTTCGGGTTTTGTATCGAGCAATGGAAAGTGTATCTTTGTTGAATCAATTATGAATTATGAAAATCCGATACCTCAATTATAATCAGGTTCTGAAAACCGAATTTGCCGAACGTGTTCAGAAAATATCTATCAATGCCGGTTTTACCTGTCCCAATCGCGATGGCAGTAAAGGAAACGGTGGCTGTACTTATTGCAACAATCAAACTTTTAGTCCCGAATACTGTAAGCCCGATAAGACAGTGAGTGAGCAAGTGAAAGAAGGTATTGATTTTTTTCATCACAAGTATAAAGCGCAACATTATCTGGCTTATTTTCAGTCGTACACCAACACTTATGATTCCCTTGACAAACTGAAGATAATCTATGAGGAAGCACTCTCCTACCCTGCTGTAATTGGTTTAGTTGTTGGCACCCGACCCGATTGCGTGAATGCCGGATTACTGGACTATTTCGCTCAATTAGCTAAGAAATATTATGTAATGATTGAATATGGCATTGAATCTACAAACGATGAAACACTGAAATTTATTAATCGTGGACATGACTTTGCCTGTGCTGAAAATGCGATTCGTGAAACGGCAAAACGTGGCATTCGAACCGGCGCGCACATAATTCTGGGTTTGCCTGGCGAAAGTCGTGAAACGATTCTGTCACATGCCGATAAACTTTCTGAGTTGCCGATTGACACGCTGAAGATTCATCAGTTACAACTGGTACGTGGTACGAAAATGGCTCAACAATACGCAGAGCATCCTGAGTGGTTTAATCTGTATTCGGCAGATGAATATATTGACCTGGTCATTGATTTTTTGGAAAAACTAAATCCGAATATTGCTGTTGAGCGTTTTGTTTCACAATCGCCCAAAGAACTGCTTCTTGCACCTGAATGGGGATTAAAAAATTTTGAATTTACTGCAAAAATTGAGAAAAAGTTGATAGAACGGGAAACGTGGCAAGGAAAGAAAATGACCCCAAACCCATAAAGGGGCTTTATAAATAGTTTATTTTTTTTATATGTAATTGAACTCTTATGCGTTTGTTGCGTTAAACATAGAAATAGTAAATTTTTACTGAGTCTCAGGAATATTAATTTTTCCTCCATAAAAGCCCACTTTAGAGGGTTGGGGATTATTATTAAAACAATATTATGGCATTACAAGTAGGCGACAAAGCTCCGGCAATATTAGGAGTAAATCAGGATGGAACTGAAATTAAACTGGCTGACTTAGCCGGCAAAAAAGTGGTATTATACTTTTACCCAAAAGACAACACACCCGGTTGTACAGCTCAGGCATGCAGCCTGCGAGATAATTACGATGAATTACATAAATCTGGCTATGAAGTCATTGGTGTAAGTGCCGACAGTACCACATCCCACCAGAAATTTATTGCAAAACAAAATTTACCGTTCAATCTGATAGCCGATACCGACAAAAAGTTATCGGAAACATTTGGTACATGGGGCGAAAAATCGCTTTATGGCAAGCAATACATGGGCATGTTTCGTACCACTTTTTTGATTGATGAAACAGGAACTATTACCCGTATTATTTTACCAAAAGAAGTAAATACAAAGAACCACGCTGCACAGATTATTAATTTATAATTTATATGTATGAAACGAGCATTTAAACAGGTATTTAAACCAAAGACCATGTCTATTGCGAGTTCCATGCGACAACTATTAAAAAAATAAAAATGAACGCATGAAAACAAACAAAATTATTTATTGGGTTAGTACATCGCTTATTTCGGCAATGATGCTTTTTGCTGCTTATTCCTACTTTACAAGTCCAATGGCAAAAACAGGATTTCAACATTTAGGATTTCCTGACTATTTCAGAGTTGAATTGGGAATAGCCAAAATTTTGGGCGCTATTGCTTTAATTTTACCCTGGATTCCGGGCAGAATTAAAGAGTTTGCTTATTTTGGATTTGCAATTGTTTTTGTTTCTGCATTTATTGCTCATTTATCCAGTGGCGATCCTTTGGTAGTTGCTTTCAATCCTATTATGGCATTTGTTTTTCTGATAGCATCATACTATACATATCATAAACTGGAAAAAGTAATTTAAAACGTTTACACTGTTATATTCATTGAAGGAGAGTCTTATACTTCACAGGTAAGATTCTCTTTTTATATAGGATAGATATTGAAAAAAATAAAATAGTACCTTTGCAAAAAAAAACAGAATGCAAAATAGTCAGATTAAAACATTTATCGAGAAACTTCAATCCTTCATTAATAACAAAGAGTTGATTAAACTAACGCTAAGTGCCCGAAAAGATAAAAATGCGGATCTTAAAAAGTTGATTGTAACTGCTGTTGAATTGAAAAAAGGATATTGCCTTAACTTTGTATACCGACATAACACAAAGGATATTACAAAGAATTCTGAAATTTCGGAAGGAATTGATTTGATTACCAAAGCACTTGAAAATGATTTCTTTAATGCCGAAATATTTTCAAAAAATGAAAATGTAAGTTTAAACATTTTGCCAAACGAAAAAGCTAAACTGAAAATAACTGAATCAACGTTGCAGGTTCCGGTTACTTTTGCCCACGATAAAAGTAAAGAACGTTTGATAAACACCCATGGCAATATCTATCTTCGTGAATTAGGAATTACAAATGCCAATTGGGAAGTTCGACGCGAAATGAGCGACAAGTTTAAACAGATTAACCAATATATAGAGCTTTTAGCTCCCAACTTGAATGAAATCTCACTCACTGATAATTATCACATTGTGGATATGGGTTCAGGCAAAGGTTATCTGACATTTGCGTTATATGATTATGTTGTTAACAAACTGAAGCGGAATGTAAAAACTACAGGAGTTGAGTTTCGCGAAGATCTGGTATGGACATGCAACAGTATTGCCCGTCAGGCAGGTTTCGAAAATCTGTCTTTTGTAAAAGGTACAATTGAAAAAACAGAATTAGAAAAAATAGATATACTAATTGCTCTTCATGCGTGCGACACAGCCACTGACGATGCTATTTACCGTGGTATAAAATCGGGAGCAGAATTGATTGTGTGTGCTCCATGTTGTCATAAGCAAATTCGGAAAGCAATGAATGTTAGCAATGAACTTATCAATATCACACGATTTGGTATACTCAAAGAGCGACAAGCTGAAATTATAACCGATACTATACGTGCCATGATAATGGAAGCATTTGGTTATAAAACCAATGTTTTTGAATTTATTTCGTTGGATCACACTCCCAAAAACGTTATGATTGTTGGGCGGAAGGTTTCTGATTCAAATCCTGATAAACAACAAATTTTAAATAACATAACAGCTATAAAAAAGCTGTATGGCATTGAAAAGCATCATCTTGAAACGCTGCTTGATTTATAAACAAAGACTCTAACAGTGTTTATGCATATAAAAACATCGAATTAAAATAAATAAAATTCGTATAAAAATAAATCATACTTTCAGTTTGCAACTGAGTTTTATTCTCTACTTTTGCACGCTAAAAAAACAGAATTTAAATCATAACTAAAAAATAAAATGCGAAATAACTTCAATCCTTGGCATCAGGTAGAGCCACACACCAATGTACCCGACGTGGTAAAGGGAATTATAGAAATACCAAAAGGAACAAGAGCCAAATATGAATTGGACAAAGAGAGTGGGCTATTACGTTTAGACAGAGTATTGTATTCTTCAATGTATTATCCTCACAATTATGGTTTTATTCCTCAAAGCTATTGTGATGATCATGATCCACTTGATATACTTATCCTTTCTCAAATTGAGGTTGTTCCTCTTTGTATTGTTGAAGCAAAAGTAATTGGTGTAATGCGAATGCTTGACAATGGAGAAGCTGATGATAAAATCATTGCAGTAGCTGCCGGTGACCCGAGCGTGAACCACTATAACGATATTTCGGAGCTTCCACAGTATCTGATTTCAGAAACTATGAGTTTTTTTGAAGATTACAAAAAGCTGGAAAATAAAACTGTAGTTGTAGAAAAATTCTTCGATAAAGAAACAGCTCTGTCAATCTTAGAAGAAAGCTATAAAATGTATCAACAGTATTATGGTGAATTACACAAATGGTTTTATGGCAAATAATTATTTGAAATAAAGAGAAATCCCCTTTAATTGCTGAATCAGTTAAAGGGGATTTCTGTTTCTGGTGCTTCACACTCTCTGAATAAGCTCCAATGCTTCAACGCAATTTTTCGTATGCATTAGTTGATCGCGCCAATGTGCAGCACCTTCAAACCCATTCAGGTAAATCTTGAAGAATCGTTTCAGCACATTATAATTCTGTGTTTCGCCAAAAGATGTATTATAGAGCGTTATATGTTTTACTAACAAAGCAATGCGCATTTCCATAGTTATCTCTGACTGCGACTTATTAAATAACCATGGATTTTTAAAAATACCGGTTCCCACCATTACTCCATCCACTCCAAAGTCGCGAACTCGGGCTAAAGCTGTAGCATAACTATCTACATCGCCATTTCCAAGAATAAGCGTATCTGAATTTCTTTCATTTCTCAATTGAACGGCTTTGCCAATCTCGGTCCACATAGCATTTCCGGTCGAAAGCATTTTCTGTGTTCGTCCGTGAATGGTAATAGCCGCCGGATTTTCGTCCAACAAATTACCAATCCATTTTTCGGTGATGACATTATTGAAGCCAATGCGGGTCTTTATGCTAACTGGTAAGCGCGTACCTTCCCTGATTGCAACAATAATTTCACGGGCAAGTTCAGGATAATTTATTAAAGCTGAACAGCTTTTGTTTTTCACCACCTTTTTCACCGGGCAGCCCATGTTTATGTCAATGCCATCAAACAGTCCCATAGCAGAAATCAGCTTCGCACTTTCGTGAAATTTTTCCGGATCGGAGCCCCAAATCTGAGCCACCAGTTTGGTATTTGTAGCTTTGAGCAACGCACGTTCTGTTTCGTTGACAACCAATCTGGTAGATACAAACTCCCGCCCTTTATTATTGCAAAGCCCATCGGTAGAAGTAAACTCAGTAAACATCACGTGCAACGCATCCTGCTCAGAGACAGAGCGAATCACTTCCCTGAAAACAGTATCCGTAACATCCTCCATAGGTGCCAGAGCAATGATAGGTTTTTGGAGCGATTGCCAAAAATTCAACATATGTACAATTTTATTTATTATTCGCGAAGCAAATATCACGAACGAAGTGAGTGAATATCAGCCACAGGCTAAATATCTGTGTTTAATTTAGGACGCAGTCTGCTTTTAAATATCTTGCTATCGGCATATTTTTGATGATTCTGAACGCGCAATTTCTTACGGTCTTCGAGTGGAAGTTGAATGACCGATTTACAGTCATCGCAACAGCAACCTTCGTACTTTGTTTTGCAGTCATAGCACTGAATGAAGAGCAAATGACAATCATTGTTGGCGCAGTTGGTATGCGTATCGGCAGGTTTACCACATTGATGACAATGAGAAATCACCTGTCCGTCAATTGTTTCGCCCAATCGCTCATCAAATACGAAGTTCTTACCGTAGAATTTAGGTTCAATACCCAACTGTTTGATTTGTTGCGCATATTCAATAATGCCCCCATATAGTTGTGAAACATTCTCAAAACCATTGTTAATCAGAAATGAACTTGCTTTTTCGCAACGAATACCACCGGTACAATACAGCAAGAACGGCTTATATTTCTCATCCTTATATTTTTCCATCACCATCTGAATTTCTTCGCGAAAGGTATCCACATCCGGACAAAAAGCATTTTTAAAATGTCCTATCTCACTTTCGTAATGATTACGCATATCCACTACAATGATTCCCGGCTCGTCGATGGCACTGTGAAACTCAAGCGCAGTAAGATGCTTGCCTACTTTTGATAAATCGTAGGTATTGTTTTCAAGTCCGTCGGCCACAATTTTCGGACGTATTTTAATGGTCAGTTTGTAGAATGATTTTCCATCATCTTCAATAGCTTGTTTAATAGGAACATTGGTAAGTTGTGGAATGGCGTACAGTTGCTTTAAAAACTCCGCCATATTATCTTCGGGCACACTCATTTGGGCATTAATGCCTTCTTGTGCCACATAAATTCGTCCAAAACAGTTGAGTGCAAACCATTGTTCGTAAAGTTGATTACGAAATTCAGTGGGATTATTTATTTCAAAATACTTGTAAAATGAAATTGTTTGTCGTTTAAATGACTCTTTATGAAGGTTTTCTTTTAAAATTCGTCTATCAATTCTATTTTCTAACATTTGCCTGTTCTACTTTTTATTAATTCAATTTGAGTAGAGCATAACAACCGATTCTTGTTATTTGTTTGAACCACCTCAGAAAACAACGAAAATGTTTTGCTAGGTATCTCTACTTTTTTCTGCTACTCGGCTCCGATTTTTTGAAATCATTTGATTTTCAGTTCGACTAGTCGAACTGAAAATCAAATGATGAGTTATTTTATTTACTTCATCCCCCAGTTGCACTTCGCTTACTGGGGGTTATTTACATTTAGCCTCTTCGAGGCATAAGACTTATTCCATTATTTATCAAACAAACACACTATTTTCAATAAAAAATACACTTTAAAATGTATATTTCTATGTTTATTATTTCCATTACCAACTACTTTTTAGTCAATAATGTATTTCAAAAACCGCATAAAAAGACTATCTTTGCGTTCAAATTGAAGGAGGATTTAGCATAGAGATAAACACTTCTAAATCTGCAACTTTCACTCAGTATAAAACTTATATAACTTCAAAATACATTATGATTCAATTTTTCCGAACTCCCGCACAAAATCTTTACGCGGTTCAATCCATTCAACCGCTTGAAGCTGACGATGTCCGAAAGTTAGAATGGCTCTTTGGTGAGTCCGTCCTCCTTAGCCAACAAACTGTCGAAGGAAACTACGTTGGTCCACGCCGCGAAATGATTACTCCCTGGAGCACTAATGCCGTTGAAATTACTCAAAACATGGGAATTAGCGGCATTATTCGTATTGAAGAGTATACGGCTATGCCTTCTACTCCTTCGGCTAAAGGTAGTTTGGAGTACGACCCCATGCTTCAACGCATTTACACCGGTGTTAATCAGGAGATTTTCACGGTAAACAAACAACCGGAAGCTATTTTAGAAATTGACGATATTGCCGCTTACAGTGCTCAGGAAGGTTTGGCACTAAGTCCTGACGAAATTGATTACCTGAACGGCATCAGAGAAAAAGTGGGTCGTAAACTGACCGACAGTGAAGTTTTCGGATTCTCACAAGTAAACTCGGAACACTGCCGTCACAAAATTTTCAACGGACAGTTTATTATTGATGGCGAAGAAAAAGAACTGACTTTGTTCAAAATGATTCGCAAAACATCGGAAGAAAATCCAAACAAACTGGTTTCGGCTTACAAGGACAACGTTGCTTTCAACGCCGGTCCGAAAATTGAACAGTTTGCTCCCGCCAGTGGCGACAAACCTGATTTTTTCCAAACAAAAGAAATTGAATCGGTTATTTCATTAAAAGCCGAAACCCATAACTTCCCAACTACCGTTGAGCCTTTCAACGGTGCAGCTACCGGAGCAGGTGGTGAAATTCGTGACCGCCTCGGTGGTGGAAAAGCCAGTTTGCCGATTGCCGGAACAGCGGTTTACATGACTTCATACGCTCGTAACGACAATTCACGTAGTTGGGAAAATGCTATTAACCCACGCAAATGGTTGTACCAAACACCGGAACAAATCCTTATCAAGGCTTCGAACGGAGCTTCCGATTTTGGAAATAAATTCGGACAACCACTTATCTGTGGTTCGTTGCTGACTTTTGAGCACGAAGAAAACAACAAAAAATTCGGTTACGACAAAGTAATTATGTTGGCCGGTGGTGTTGGTTTCGGAACTATGCGCGACGCTCTGAAAGGCGAAGTGACAGCAGGTGAAAAAGTTGTGGTAATGGGTGGTGACAACTACCGTATTGGTATGGGTGGTGCCGCTGTATCGTCTGTTCAAACAGGTGAATACGATAATGCCATTGAACTAAATGCCGTACAACGTGCCAATCCTGAAATGCAGAAACGTGTTTCGAACGTGATTCGTACGCTGGCTGAAGCCGACACAAACCCTATCGTTTCTATTCACGACCACGGTGCAGGCGGACACCTGAATTGTTTGTCGGAATTGGTAGAAACTACCGGTGGTAAGATTAATTTATCAGCGCTTCCTGTAGGCGACCCAACCCTGAGCGCCAAAGAAATAGTGGGCAACGAAAGTCAGGAACGTATGGGATTTGTTCTTCCTGAAGACGCTATTGATGGCGTGCGCCGCATTGCCGAACGCGAACGCGCTCCGATGTACGTGGTGGGTGAAACTACCGGCGACATGAAATTTGTTTTCGAACAAGCGGATGGCAAAATGCCAATCGACTTGCGTCTGGACTACATGATTGGCAAACCGCCTCGCACTATCATGACCGATAGCACTATCGAAGAAAAATATGCTCCAATCGAAATCAGCGAAGATAAATTACAAGAATATATTCAAAACGTATTGCAGGTAGAATCGGTAGCTTGTAAAGACTGGTTAACAAACAAAGTGGACCGCTCTATTACCGGTAAAATTGCCCGTCAACAATGTGCTGGTGAGATTCAATTGCCATTGAATGACCTTGGCGTGGTGGCTCTGGATTACCGTGGAAACGTGGGTATCGCTACTTCTATCGGTCATGCACCGTTGGCAGCTATGGTAAACCCCGAAGCAGGATCTGTTTTGGCTGTTGCCGAAGCATTGACCAATATCATTTGGGCTCCGTTAACTGACGGATTGGACAGCGTATCACTCAGCGCCAACTGGATGTGGCCTTGTAACAATCCGGGTGAAGACGCCCGACTTTACAAAGCCGTTGAAGCTTGTAGCGATTTTTGCTGCTCATTGGGCATCAATATTCCTACAGGAAAAGACAGTTTGTCGATGACTCAGAAATATGACAACGACAAAGTTTTCTCGCCGGGAACGGTGATTATCTCTGCCGGAGCTGAAGTGTCGGACGTGAAGAAAACGGTTAATCAGGTATTGGTACCTGATCATAAATCGGCTGTTTATTATGTAGATTTCTCTTTTGACAACCATAAACTAGGTGGTTCGGTATTGGGTCAAACGCTCAACAAGCTGGGCGAAGAAGTTCCAACCATACAAGATGCAGAATACTTCAAAGCTGCTTTCGACAGCATTCAGGAATTAATAAACAAAGGGTTGATTCTTGCCGGTCACGATATTTCGGAAGGTGGTATGATTACCGCACTACTAGAAATGTGTTTTGCCAATGCTAACGGTGGCTTAAGTGTAAACCTCGAAGGAATTGCCGAAACATCATTGGTAAACATTCTGTTTGCTGAAAATCCGGGTGTATTGATTCAGGTAAAAGATCGCAAAGCGGTTGAGAAAATCCTTGAAGGTAATGGCGTAGGTTTTGCCCGCATCGCTACTCCTATCGCTGAACGTCGCATGGAGATTAAAAAGAAATCAGCTTCCTATTCATTCTCTATTAATGAATTCCGCGATATCTGGTTCCGCTCGTCTTACTTGTTGGATCGCAAACAAAGTGGTGAAATCTGCGCTTCGGCTCGTTTCAACAACTATAAAAATCAACCGTTGGAATTTGCGTTTACCAATAGCTTTAAAGGTAAATTCTCACAATTCAATATCTCGCAAGACCGCAAACCAAGTGGTGTGCGTGCTGCCATTATCCGCGAAAAAGGAACCAATGGTGATCGCGAAATGGCTTATGCCTTGTACATTGCAGGTTTTGATGTGAAAGACGTTCACATGACCGATTTGGCAACAGGTCGCGAAACGCTGGAAGACGTGAATATGATTGTGTTCTGCGGTGGGTTCTCTAACTCCGACGTATTGGGTTCAGCCAAAGGTTGGGCAGGCGGTTTCCTTTTCAACGAAAAAGCGAAATCAGCACTTGATAAATTCTACAGCCGACAAGATACACTGAGTTTGGGTATTTGTAACGGTTGTCAGTTGATGATAGAACTTGGATTGGTAAATCAGGAACATGATGTGAAACCACGCATGTTGCACAACGATTCTCATAAATTCGAATCTGCATTCGTAGGCTTAACCATCCCTGAAAACAACTCAGTCATGTTAGGTTCACTATCCAACAGCAAACTCGGTGTTTGGGTAGCTCACGGTGAAGGAAAATTCTACCTTCCAAAACCGGAAAGCGAATACAACATCATTGCTAAATACTCGTACTCTAGCTATCCTGCCAATCCAAACGGTTCGGACTACGGTGTAGCCGGTATTTGTTCTTCCGATGGTCGTCATCTGGCTATGATGCCACACCCCGAACGTGCCGTGTTCCCATGGCAGTGGGCGTATTACCCTGCTGATCGCAAAGCAAACGACCAAATCACTCCGTGGGTGGAAGCGTTTGTAAATGCCAGAGAATGGGTGGAAAAACATAGTTGACAGTTCATAGTTGACAGTTGACATAAAATAGAGTCACGGCTTCGCGCATGCGGGGTCGTGATTCTTTTATCCTACTTATCACTTAATGTGATAGCCTCGTATCACTTGATGCGATACGCTCGTATCGATTCGATCGAATAGGTAAGCATAGTACATCGGAGAGCCTCGGTGCAGACAATCGGAGAGCCTAAGCTCCGATACACTGTGCACACGGATACATAAATTCGTTTCACTGTTGTAAAAAGACATCCTATTTGTAGTAACTGAGTTATTTCAACCCCAATAAATCATTTAGTAACAATGAAAAAATAATGGTTATTATTTGTTCTAATTATCGTCATAATTTTCAAATAAGCTAAATAAGTGGTAATTTTGCAACGTTACTGCTAATTATGGAAAAATGTGAATAAAAAAACAATCCATTATTACAGTTGTTTACAAACTTAGGTATGAAAAAAATATATAGCTATGTATTACTGATTTTGTTGTGTATGCCATCAATGTCGGCTAATGCTACTGATTCAATAGTAACAGAATACAAAAACGGTGAATTTGTTTCACAATATAAAACACAGTTTAAAGTTTCAAATAAAGTAATAGGCGATGTAACTGATTATTTTATGACCGATTTTCATCGTTCGCCTTCAAATCTTTTTAATTGGGCCTTAAAAGGGTTAGGTTTAGAAGATAAAAAAAATGCCGAACTGATATTTGTTGTAAAACCTTCATCTTACGACGAAAAAACAGGAATTACACACGGGCATTTTGATATTTTAGTTCCACATTTCACTACATTCAAAAATGTGAAAGTAGATGCAATTGTATCAAAAAAGACGTATAAAAACGGAGAAACAAAACTTAGTGCTGATATTATTTATTCGAGCTTACTTCTAAAAAACGGGGTTGGAAGTATAACCATAATTCCACAAAAAGATAATGAACAATTAATTATTGCGGATGTAAAACTAAAATTTGGCTGGTTCTTTAATATTTTCATAACCCAGAAACGCTACAAAAGTATTATAGAATGGAGAATTAAAAAGTTCACCGAAAACGTTAAAGCCGAGTGCGAACGAAGACAAGCTAACATGATACACAAAGTAAAAGAATAATTATAACGACAAAACACACCAATACATAGTTAAAATCTGAATGAAAAAAGTCATCATTTTACTACTCCTTTGCAATTGGGTTGTTATGCCTGCACATTCATCAAATGTCGACTCCATATCTACGGTTTACAAAGATGGCGAATTTGTAAGTTATAGTCAGATTCGGGTATATGCTTCGGATAGTGTTTCCAATGTTGTGATTAATCAGTTCGTAAATCAGATGTGTTATGACCTGGATGAACTCTACAAATGGGGATTAAAAGGAATGCATCTGGATAATGAAAAAGACGAGTTATTGGTTTTCGACTTTAAAACAACTGCTTATAATGCTAAGTCAAATATACTAAAAGGAGGAGGCGATGTGATAGTTACCGGTATAACTAAAATACCAAACATTTATATTTATACCAAACTCAGTGAGAAGATACACTCAAACGGACGAAAGGATGTGCATTTGGATTTAGCGACACAAAACGCCCTGTTGAAAAAATTGAATGGTGTTTTCTCGTATGTACCTTTTAAAAACAAATCGGGTTATTACGTTTTAGAAACACACATTAAATTCGGATGGTTTTTCAATATATTTATAACTAAAAGCCGCTACAAAAAAATTATGGAGTGGCGCATAAAACAATTAATTCGCAATCTTAAAGAAGAATCTGAAAAAAGAGAACGAAATTTGAAATAGTAAACACTAACAGTGATCAGTAAACAGTGATTTGTTATCAGTGAACGTTTAAAACAATTACACAGCAATAAAAAAATATACGATTGAACATACAATATGGCCGAAAAAACATTATTAGAGAAATTAGAAGGATTGCAACATAAGTTCGAAGAGATTTCGACATTAATTACCGACCCTGCTGTGATTGGCGATATGAAACGATACGTGAAACTCAACAAAGAGTATCGCGAATTGGAACGTATCATGCAGGCACAACAAGAATATAAAACTGCATTATCACATTTGGCAGAAGCTAAAGAGCTGATGAATAGCGAAACCGATGCCGAAATGCGGGAAATGGCTAAATTGGAGATTGACGAGATTGAACCGAAGATTCCTGAAATGGAAGAAAACATCAAACTACTTTTAATTCCGGCCGATCCTGAAGATAATAAGAATGCTATAGTTGAGATTCGTGGTGGAACAGGTGGCGACGAGGCAGCTATTTTTGCCGGCGACTTATTTCGCATGTACATTAAATACTGCGAAACAAAAGGCTGGAAAGTAGAAGTTACCAACCTCAGCGAAGGTACTTCAGGTGGTTACAAGGAGGTTATCTTCACCGTTTCAGGTGAAAACGTTTATGGAACATTGAAATATGAATCGGGTGTGCACCGTGTGCAACGTGTACCGCAAACCGAAACGCAAGGACGCGTTCATACCTCCGCTGCCACAGTGGCAGTACTCCCCGAAATGGAAGAATTTGACTACGAACTGAAAGAATCGGATGTTCGCGTAGATACATTTTGTTCGTCGGGAGCCGGAGGGCAATCGGTAAACACCACCTATTCGGCTATCCGTTTGGTGCACATTCCTACAGGCACTACCGTACAATGTCAGGACGAAAAATCGCAACACAAAAACAAAGCGAAAGCGATGAATGAACTTCGGTCACGTTTATATGCTGTTGAACATCAGAAATACCTGGATGAAATTGGCTCGAAACGTAAAACCATGGTTTCTACCGGCGACCGTTCGGCTAAGATCCGTACCTATAATTATCCACAGGGACGTATCACCGATCACCGCATCAACTTCACTATCTATAACCTGTCAGCCTTTATGGGTGGCGATATACAAGGCGTAATTGATCAATTGATAGTTGCAGAAAACGCGGAAAGACTAAAAGAAAGTGAACTATAAAACCACAGTTGCCTGCAGCGATATTTGTTCCCTTCGGTCACGTTATTAGCCTGCGGCGATATTCATTGACATTAGCTTCGTAACACTTTATAATTATACAGTTACACATTTCAACTTTACACATTACACATTTACACAATATTATGACCAAACAAGAACTTTTCGAAAACATACAACGCAAAAAATCATTTCTTTGCGTGGGATTGGATACCGATGTAAATAAAATTCCCGAGCATTTATTTGACGAATCGGAAGATGCTATTTTTGAATTCAATAAAGCCATTATCGACGCTACAGCCGATTTATGTGTGGCTTATAAACCAAACCTGGCATTCTACGAAAGCCTCGGTCTAGAAGGTTGGGAAGTCTTGGAGCGTACAGTAGATTATATCCGCGAAAACTATCCGGATCAATTCATCATTGCTGATGCCAAACGTGGTGATATTGGCAATACGTCGGCTATGTATGCCCGTACATTCTTTGGAAACATGGAATTTGACTCGGTAACGGTAGCGCCTTATATGGGTGAAGATTCAGTAACGCCGTTTCTGACTTATGAAGATAAATGGGTTACTTTATTAGCTCTGACTTCAAACAAAGGCGCTTACGACTTCCAGTTTATGAAAGATGCAGAAACAGGCGAACGCTTATTCGAAAAAGTTCTCAGAACCTCACTCAACTGGGGAACCGACGAAAACATGATGTACGTGGTAGGTGCCACCAAAGCCGAAATGCTGACGGATATCCGTTCGATTGTACCCGAACACTTCCTGTTAGTGCCTGGTGTTGGAGCTCAGGGAGGAAGTCTGGCAGAAGTGGCTAAATATGGTTTAAACAGCACTTGCGGTCTGTTGGTAAACTCTTCGCGTCAGATAATCTATGCATCTTCCGAACCCGATTATGCACAAGCTGCCCGACTCGAAGCTGAAAAGGTGCAACTGGAAATGGAACAAATCCTTTTTGCAGCAGAATTGATACAATAACTACTTAATATATAACAAACCAGAGCCTGTATCAATATTTTTTGATACAGGCTCTTTATTTATGTTTAAAACACCAAATCACAATTAGATTCCACCGCGTCGACATTTGCTCCAAGGCTTTTATAGAAATCTATGGCCGGTTGGTTCCATTCCGAAACCTGCCAACGAAGCTTTTTACAGTTTTCGGCTTTAGCAAAGGCTATAACCTCGTTTATGAGCTTTGTTCCCACACCTGCACTCCTAAAATCGGGTCGTACATACAGATCGTCCATATACAACGATTTGCCAATCCATGTATAATAGCCAAAGAAATAAGTCACATAGCCCAGTATTTCATTTCCCGGGTTCACTGCCACAAATCCTGTCAGAAATTTTTTCTCTGCGAGCATTTGTTCCACCGTGTTGGTCATCTTCTCAGGTAGTTTTTCAAAGTGTGCAAATTCCTGAAATAGGAAGATCAGGGTTGCATAATCTCTTTCTTCAATTGGTCTGATAATTACTGTCATATTCTAATTAACTGATTTTGTTTTGTCATACTCTCTATCCAGAATACTCATATTGTGCACCGAATAATACTCATCAGCTATTAAAAAAGATTCCCGCAAAGTACCTTCAATGCGAAAACCACAGTTTTGATAACAACGAATAGCGGCTTCGTTATATTCAATAACACCTAAATCCACCCGATGAAGTGCTAACTCTTCAAAGCAAATTTTCAGTAAAGCCTGTATCAGTTCTCGCCCATAGCCCTTACTCCTATCCTGCTCCCTGGCAATCAGAATCCGACAAAGGCGCGCACTCTTATTCTTTACATTATGATGACTAATAGATCCATGTCCAATCGTCCTGTTCGTTGCAGAATCTATTACACGGTATATCCTGTGGGCTGGATCAACTGCGTATTTATTCAGTTGTTCCACCGTTACCGGAAAGGTAAATGATGCACCGCCAAACTGATACATAAACTTTTCTGTATCCATCCAGCTAATAAACTGCTCAAAATCAGCTTCGGTAAATTTCTCAAGTCGTATCATAATCCACTCATCTTTTAAATTTTTAATTCATTTGCAAATGTAAGAATTATTCGTAAAAAAATTGTCCCGAAACTCATTTCAGAATTTCGGAACGATTTTTTATTATAGAATATGACCTGTTAGTCAATCGGAAATCTACCAGTTTCACTTATCTGGCAGAGAGTTCTAAAGACTCGGCAGAGGGTTCTAAAGTATCGACAGAGAGTTCTAAATTTTAGTTTGTTGACTTTTTCCAAATTATTAAAAGTCCCGAAGCGATTTGCATTGCTTCAGGACTTTCTAAAAATACTAACAAGGATAAACTTCTAAAGAAAGCCATATCCCAAAAATCATGGATTTCAGCCCAACTCATTCAGATTTTCCATTTTCTTCTTTTCCAGAAATTCATAGATGCCACCCAGGTGCTCACGAATCTTTTTATTGCCTATTTCATATACCTTGGTAACCAGGCCATCCAGAAACTCGCGGTCGTGCGAAACAATGATGGTAGTTCCATCATAAGCCTTGATAGCCTCTTTCAATACCTCTTTGGAAGGAATATCCAGGTGATTGGTGGGTTCATCCAGTATCAGCAAGCTAACCGGTTCCAGTAACAAACGAATCATTGCCAACCGGCTACGTTCTCCTCCCGAAAGCACTTTTACCTTTTTGTCCGAGGCATCGCCACCAAACATAAAAGCTCCTAAGATATCACGTAATCGGGTACGAACATCACCCACTGCCACATAATCAACCGTTTCAAAAACAGTCAGGTTTTCGTCCAGCAGCGACGGCTGATTCTGGGCAAAATAACCGATTTTTACATTATGTCCCAGTTTCAGTATGCCCGTATAAGTAATCTCATCCAAAATACACTTGATAAGCGTACTTTTTCCTTCGCCGTTTTTACCCACCAAAGCAATTTTCTCGCCCCTGTTAATCATCAATCCGATTTTATCAAGCACAATATGGTCATCATACGCTTTGGATAGATTCTCTATTTCCACAGGTATGGCTCCCGAACGGGGTGCTGGGGGAAATTTAAGGTGAAGTCGCGAAGTATCTTCCATATCCACTTGCAGTCGTTCAATTTTATTCAGCGCTTTTATGCGCGACTGAACCTGTACGGCTTTAGTAGCTTTACTACGGAATCGATCAATAAAATCTTCCGTATCCTGTATCATTTTTTGCTGATTTTCGAATGCACGAACCTGCTGGTCATGCCTTTCCTGACGAAGTTGCAGGTATTTGGAATAATACACATCGTAATCGTAAATATGACCGAGTGAAATTTCAATCGTGCGGTTTGTTACACCATCCATAAATGCCTTATCATGCGAAACCAACAGGATGGCACTGGTAGTAGTGGCCAGGAAACTTTCGAGCCACTGGATGGATTCTATATCCAAATGGTTGGTAGGTTCATCCAGCAGCAATATATCAGGAGTCTGCAGCAATATTTTTGCTAACTCAATACGCATACGCCATCCGCCACTGAACTCGGAACATTGTCTATCGAAATCACTCCGGAGAAATCCCAGCCCAAGCAGTGTCTTTTCTATTTCGGCATAAAAGTTTCCACTATTAATGATTTGCATATGCTCGTAAGAATTACTCAGCTTATCTATAATCTGGGCGTATTCTTCGCTTTCAAAATCCTCCCTTTCGGTAAGTTGCAGGGTTAACCGGTCAATTTCAGTTTGTAGTTTATTGATACGTTCAAATGCTTTCTCGGTCTCCTGTAGCACAGTAGTACCTTCATTGTGAATCATATGCTGAGGCAAATAGCCGATGGTCAAATCGGGAGAAGCAACAATACTTCCCCGAGTGGGTTGTTCTTTTCCGGCAATTAATTTTATAAGCGTAGATTTTCCGGCACCATTTCGACCTACTAATGCAATCTTATCTTTGGGGTTGATAAGAAATCCAATATTGTCTAATAATCGTCTTCCGTCAAATTCTACTGTAAGTTGTTCTATTGAAATCATTTTTATTTTTGAGCAACATCATGCTCTTTATCTGGTATCTTATTTTCGTTGTTCCGGTATGGTTTCTTATCTACCTTCGTTAATCCTTCACAGGGTATGTTATAAATCGTAGCTATATTCAATCAGTCTGATAACGGATTATCTGTATGATTTTATAAAAAAAACTTCTGTTATCGAAAGATAACAGAAGTCCTTATTTATGTTTTCCGAAAAACTGAATTTAGTTCTTTGGAAGTGCTTCTTTAACAACCATTGGACGACCATCAAATTCAGCTCCGTTTAATTCAGAAATGACTTTCTTAGCAGCTTCGTCATCTGACATTTCAACAAATGCAAACCCTTTTGATCTGCGAGTTTCGCGATCGATGATAAGTTTACATGAATCTACCTGACCGTACTCTGCAATTGCTTCTTGAAGGTCGTTTTCTCTAACATTGTAACTTAAGTTACCTACGTAAATGTTCATAAAAATAAAATAATTAATTGTGATAAAAAGAGAAGTAGAGTAACGAAAGTATCACAAATTCTAATCAAAGAGATAGGAGTTGAAAATAAACAAACGAAAAAATACATTTTCTTTTCTGGGACAAAGGTAGTCATTTTATCTGAAACTAACAATTTTATCTGTTTGTTGAGTATTATTTGGAGTAGAAAGTACTCAAAAACAAGATCATTTTACATTTATGTGTCAACTTTCGGGGATAAACGACTGTTCAACCGGCAAAGAATAAGAGAACATAGCAGAATATACAATAACGAATGGACTTCCGACCCGGTAGTCATTATACTCAAATAAAAAATCGCCCCGAAACTCTTTTCAGAACTTCGGGACGATTACCAACCTGACTAAACCTTTTAATCTGAGAAACTTATTCGTTTTTTTATTTCTTCAATTCATCAAGAGCCACATCGAGCGCAAAAGCTTTGTGTGTTTTTTCCACAATTTTGTCGGCAGCAAGTGTAAAAGTTGCTGATTGTTTTATATTCAACGAAGAAGTACCAACCAATACTTTGTACGTTCCGGCATCGGCAACCCATGCGGAAGCTTTTTCATCAAACGATGCTAAGTCTTTTGCTTTGAGAGTGAGCGTGAGTTTTTGAGTTTCGCCCGGTTGTAATTGTTTGGTTTTAGCAAAAGCTTTCAACTCTGACTCCGGTTTCTGAAGGGTCTTTTCGGGAGCTGATAAATACAATTCAACAATTTCTTTTCCGGCTGTTTTGCCTGTATTCTTCACATCAATCGTTACTGTCATATTACCATCAAAGGTTTTGCTGCTCAACTGAAGATTGGTCACATCAAAGTTGGTATAAGAAAGTCCGTAACCAAATTCATACGATGGTTTTACCTTAAACGTATTGTAGTACCGGTAACCCACAAAGATACCTTCGGCATAAGTTGTTTGTTGTAATTTTGGATCAGTGGTACCTAGCCAACCTACATGAGTATCAATCACCCAGTTTTTAGCGGAAGGGACATCACTGTATTGCACAGGAAAAGTCATAGTCAGTTTACCCGATGGATTGGCTTTGCCCGAAAGCAGATCGGCTACAGCATTTCCACCCTCCTGCCCTACTTGCCAGGCCAGCAAGATAGCATCTACCTTGTCTTTCCATCCAGCCGTTTCAATAACTCCTCCAATATTCAGTATTACAACTACCTTTTTACCCTGTGCGTGAAATGCATCAGAAACATTATTTATCATGTCTGTTTCATCTTGCGCCAGATTGAAATCTCCTTCAAGACCACGATCGACACCTTCACCTGAGCTTCTGCCTAAGGTAATAATGGCTAAAGGTGAGTTCGCGGCAGCTTTTTGGTAAAATGCCTTATCTTGATTCAACTCCGTAATTTTAATCCCTGTTGCCAACGGACCTTCTTTAGTGCGACGATCATTTTCTTCTTTCAATTTCTGAGCTATATACGGTACATAAGCATCCTGAACCTCTTTATTGATTGAAAATCCGGCATTTTTCAATCCATCAGTAAGTGAAACAGTATAAGCTCTGTTTACATCGCCACTACCTGTACCACCTGCATAAAAATTGTAAGATGTAACACCAAATACAGCAACCTGAGTCGTAGAAAGGGGTAAAATATTGTTATCGTTTTTCAACAGTACCATAGCTTCAGTTGCAGCATGACGTGCAACCTGTGCATGAGCTTTTAAATCGGGTGCATCTGAATATTTATAATTCAGCATTGCCGGAGAGCGGAATACCAGTTGCATAATTCTCTTTACGTTCTGATTAACTGTTTGTTTCGACAATGAACCATCTTTCATCGCTTTGAGAATTGCATCTTTCTGAGGCTTTAAACCCGGCATCAACAAATCGTTTCCTGCCGTTTCCTGTTTCACCACATCACTCACATAAGTCGGATTGGCAATAGCCGTAAAGCCCGGATAACCACCAAACCAGTCAGTCATCACAATGCCTTTAAAGCCCCATTCCGAACGAAGAATGTCAGTGAGTAAATCATAACGTGCCGAAGTGTAAGTGCCGTTAATCAGGTTATACGACGACATCACAGTCCACGGTTTCGACTCTTTTACTGCTATTTCAAAACCTTTCAGGTAAATTTCGCGCATAGCTCTTTCGCTGATATGTTCATTCACACCCAAGCGATTTGTTTCCTGATTATTAGCTGCAAAGTGTTTGATAGAAGTACCTACGCCGTTTGACTGAATACCGTTTACATAAGCTGCTGCAATTTTACCTGAGATCAATGGATCTTCAGAATAATACTCAAAGTTACGACCACACAATGGACTGCGATGTATGTTTAATGCCGGAGCCAGTAATACATCCACACCATATTCTTTCACCTCATTACCCATCGCTTTTCCCACGCTTTTCACCAAATCTTCATTCCATGTTGAAGCTAGTGCCGTTCCAACCGGAAAGGCAGTGCAATAAAAAGTTTTAGTTGTATTTATCCGTGTCGGAGCTATACGTAATCCGGCAGGACCATCAGCTACTGTTACTGTTGGAATTCCCAAACGGGGTATAGCATACGTTCCACCTGCTGCTCCGGGCACTTTCCCTTTTTCTACATAACCAACTATAGGTGTTAGTCCATCAAAACCGGGCATACCATTGCCGATCAGAAAGTTGGCTTTTTCTTCGTCGGTCATCAACGAAACAATGTTGTTAATCCGGGTTTCAAGTGGTAGACGGGTATCTTCATAAATATCCAGCTTTCCATTTCTGTTCAGATCAATAAAGGTTTTGCCGGCAAGTTTCAGCGTTGATAATTTCGTGGTAGTCTGAGCCGAACATATTACCTGATAAGAAAAGAACAGGATTGAAGCAATTAAAAAAGTTTTGTTCGATTTTTTCATTGTGAATAGTATAATGTTAGTAGATGAACTTATATTTTCAGAGTAAAATATTCAGTACAAATATCAACAATTTACACATCTAAGGAATTGACATATATCAAGAACAAAAGCTCTTTCGAATTTCTTGACAATTATCAATTGGAAATCTGTTGTAAAGCAGTAAAAACCTATAAGTGGACTTTTACACGACTAAGGGTCTCAGGAGTAATGCCCAAATAAGAGGCGATATACATAGAAGATACACGATTTATTAAGAAGGGGGTTGTTTTCAGGAAATTATTATAACGCTCTTTAGCGGTTTCAAAAAGCATGCTATACATGCGCTTTTGCGACATTATTAGCGAAACTTCCAATATACCTCGATACAATAATTCTATTTCGTGATGTTTTTCGGCCAACTCATTCAGCTCATCTTTTTCTATCCCATAAATTACAGAATCTTCTAAGGCTTCAACAATGAGGTGAGACGGTTTACGCTCAATAAAACTCTCCAAACATACAAATCCCTGCATTTCCCAGGCAAAGTGCTCTGTTACGTCAATATCATCTTTATAAAAATACTGTCTTACCAATCCCGACTCTACAATATATATATGATTGCAAACTGCACCTTCCTGTAAAAAAGTAGCACCTTTCTTTACTTTAAATTCATGTAGCAGAGAAATAAACACCTGTTTGGTTTCTTCGGATATAGATTGACCTCTAAAGCAATATTCAATTATAGAATTAAAATCTTTCATGGAAGACAAGTGATAATATGGATACTAAAACACAAAAACAAAGATAGATAATTTATGGAGTCATACAACCACGATAAAAAAAATCGCCCCAAAACTCTTTTCAGAATTTCGGGGCGATTTAAAAGTTCCCTTTAGGGGATTAGGTCAGTTTATTTTTTCCACAATTTAGTCATATCTTCCAATGTTTTTCCTTTGGTTTCAGGAACCATTTTCCAAACAAAGATGGCTGATAAAATACTCATTACTCCGTACAGACAGTAAGTAAATGTCATACTGATTGATTGTAATGCAGGGAAACTTGATGAAACGACAAAGTTCGAAATCCACTGAGCTGCCACGGCAATGGCAATGGCTTTTCCACGAATTGTATTCGGGAAAATTTCCGAAATTAATACCCAGCAAATAGGACCCCACGACATCATAAACGAAGCCGAATAGATAACAATGAAAATTAAGGTGCTAACACCGATAATTTGCAGGTAAGCCAACAGAGCAATAGCAAACATACCGATAGCCATACCTGTAGATCCGATAATCAATAACGGTTTACGTCCGAATTTATCAACCGTAAAGATAGCTACCAACGTAAATATAATGTTGATAAAGCCCATAATAACGGTTTGATACATGGCTGCATCGTTTCCAAATCCAAGTCCTTTGAAAATAGTTGGAGCATAATAAAGTACCACATTAATACCTACTGCTTGTTGAAAAACCGAAAGAAGAATACCGATAACAAGTACTTTCCAACCATAAGCCAACACTTTCTCAATTTTTTCGTGAGCTGAATCTTTAATATCCTGAAGAATTTCTTTGGCTTTATTAGAACCGTTGATTTTTCCAAGAATGTGTAATGCTTTTTCTTCCTGACCAATCAATGCCAGATGACGAGGTGTTTCAGGAACAAAGAACAACAAAATACCAAATACCGCTGCCGGCACTGCATTAGAAGCAAACATATAACGCCAACCGTGAGTATCAATCCATTCCTGTGGTTGACCTTTAGTAATAAAATAGTTGACAAAATAAACAATCAACATACCGAAGATGATAGCAAACTGATTCCACGAAACCAATTTACCACGAATTTCAGCAGGAGCTATTTCAGCAATATACATAGGACAAATGGCTGATGCCAACCCGACTCCTATTCCGCCAATAACACGATAGATATTGAATGCAATCAGCACCGGAACAGAACCATCGCCTTTGTGAAAGAAGAAAAATTCAGGATAAGAAGCTCCACATGCCGATAAGAAAAACATAATGGCTGCAAAAAGTAATGAATTTTTGCGACCTAATTTTTCCGCAAAAATACCTGAAACGGCACTACCGATAATACAACCGAGAAGTGCACTGGATACTGTTGCTCCATGATAGAATGTAGCCATAGTACCAAAAGTAGCTTCATTGAGATGGAAAACAGTTTTCAATGAATCGACGGCACCCGAAATAACGGCTGTGTCGTATCCGAAAAGCAACCCACCCAGAGTTGCCACTAAAGTAATACCAAAAATATATAATTTGCTTCCGCTGTGCGTGTTCATAAAATATTAGTTACGTGTTACAAGTTACAAGTTACAAGAATAAAAAAGTACGAGCTACAAGTTACTATTTACTCAAATTGCTGATCTGACTAACAGGACAAATCAACTTTTCTGTAACTCGTAACTTGTAACTCGTAACTTTTTTTAAATATACATATTTACAATTGCTTCGTAAAGCTCTTGCTTACCGCTGATTTGAGCAGGTTCACCTTTTGATTTTGCATAAGCATAAACATCTTCGAAAGATAATTTACCTTCTTCAAATTCTTTACCTTTACCTGCATCGTAAGAAGCATAACGGTCAGAAACCATTTTCTTATAAGGAGATTTTTCCAAAATAGCAGCTGCAGCTTCCAAAGCACGAGCCATTACATCCATAGCCGAAACGTGAGCAATGAATAAATCATTGTTATCGGTAGAGTTACGACGAATTTTAGCATCGAAGTTTGTACCACCACCTTGCATACCACCACCTTGAAGCACAACCAACATAGCTTGTGTCAATTCGAAAATATCAATAGGGAATTGGTCTGTATCCCAACCGTTTTGAACATCACCGCGGTTAGCGTCGATAGCTCCCAACATACCTGCATCAACTGCACATTGCAATTCGTGTTCGAAAGTATGACCTGCCAAAGTAGCGTGGTTTACTTCAATGTTTACTTTGAAATCCTTTTCCAAACCGAATTCTTTCAAGAAACCGATTACAGTTTCAGTATCCACATCGTATTGGTGTTTCATTGGTTCCATTGGTTTTGGTTCAATCAGGAATACTCCTTTGAAACCTTTTGCACGAGCATAATCACGCGCTTTAGTCAACATAATTCCCATATGTTGTTTTTCACGTTTCATGCTGGTATTCAACAATGACATGTAACCTTCACGTCCTCCCCAGAATACGTATGCTTTACCACCTAAATCGATAGTAGCATCAATAGCATTCTTAATTTGAACCATTGCACGTGCAGCAGCATCAAAGTTAGGATTGGTACTTGCACCATTCATATAGCGGGCATGAGAGAATACATTAGCAGTACCCCACATAAGTTTGATACCTGTAGCAGCTTGTTTTTCTTTTGCATAAGCAACAATAGCTTTCAGGTTAGCTTCGTATTCTGCGATTGAAGAACCTTCGTTCACTAAGTCGATATCATGGAAACAGTAGTATTCGATACCCATTTTTTGCATGAATTCAAAACCTGCATCCAGTTTATCTTTAGCAGCTTGTACAGCATCAGCAGCTCCTACCCATGGGTGAACTTGTGTACCACCACCAAATGGATCGCCACCTTCTGCACACAAGGTATGCCACCAGGCCATACTGAATTTAAACCATTCTTCCATGGTTTTACCGTAAACCACTTTTTTAGCATCGTAATAACGAAATGCCAGTGGGTTTTTACTTTCTTTTCCTTCGAATTTAATTTTTTCCACTGATGGGAAATAAACTTTTGTACTCATAATAATTTGTTATTTAGTTATTTAATTATATGTTATTTGCCTTTCGGCGTTATTGTATTGTGTCGTACAACTAATTATCACATTAGCATATTATCACATCGCATTAAATGAATTTACTCCATTTTTCGTAAGCTGCCATACTAGCTGGTACATTCTCCGGCTCAGGAGTTACCACAATGATTTTCTTCAGGGTTGCAAAAGCTTCTTCGGCATTTTTGTATATTCCGGCTCCTATTCCGGCTCCGCGAGCTGCTCCTACCGAACCATCTGTGTTATACAATTCAATGGTTGCTCCGGTTATATTGGCTAAAGTCTGACGGAAAATAGGACTTAAGAACAAGTTAGCATGTCCTGCACGAATAGTTTTTGTTTCAATACCCATTTCATTCATAATGTCCATGCCATATTTGAACGAAAACGCAATACCTTCGTGTGCCGCACGTGCCAAATGAGCTTTGGTATGACGGTTGAAGTTGATGCCGTGAATAGAGCAGTTCGGTTCCTTATTACCCAATACGCGTTCTGCTCCGTTTCCAAAAGGAATAATGCTTACGCCTTCACTTCCTACCGGAATCTGAGCAGCTAATTCATTCATTTCAGCATAGCTGATTCCTTCGGGAGCCACGTTATTTTTAATCCACGTATTCAGAATAGCTGTTCCGTTAATACAAAGTAAAACACCTACACGAGCTGCTTCTTTGGTATGATTTACGTGAGCAAAAGAATTTACACGCGATTGCGGATCGTATTTGGCATCATCGTTCACACCATATACAACACCCGAAGTACCACCGGTAGCGGCAATTTCACCCGGATTCAGAACGTTTAAAGACAAAGCATTATTTGGTTGATCACCTGCACGGTAAGTCACCGGAGTGCCGGTAGCCAAACCAAGTTCAGCAGCGATATCAGCTTTTAAAGTTCCTTGTTGTCCAAATGTTGGTACTATTTCAGGAATCAGATTAGTATTAAACCCAAAATAATCATATAAAAACTTAGCCGGAGTTTCGTTTTGGAAATCCCACGAAATACCCTCTGACAATCCGGATGCTGTTGTGCAGGCCTTTCCTGTCATGCGCATAGCCAGATAGTCGCCCGGCAACATATAATATTTGGCTTTCGCGAAATTTTCAGGTTCGTTTTCTTTTACCCAAGCCATTTTCGACAAGGTAAAATTACCCGGTGAATTCAGCAAGTGCGATAAACATTTTTCGCTGCCAATTTCTTCAAACGCTTTTTGTCCGTAAGGCACAGCACGACTGTCGCACCAGATAATCGAGTCGCGAATGGCTTTTTGATTTTCGTCAACCAACACCAAACCGTGCATCTGATACGAAATACCAATGGCTTTAATGGATGCTGAATCGGTTCCAAACTCTGACAGTACAGCTTCTGTAGCCAATTTCAGGTTCGTCCACCATACTTCCGTATCCTGTTCTGCCCAACCGGCTTTTACCGATTTAATCTCCATTTCCTTTTTTGGAAAAAATGCGCTTGCAACACATTCGCCTGTTTCGGCATTTACCAAACTCGCCTTTACCGACGAACTACCTAAATCATAACCAAGTAAGTACATAAGATCCTATTTACCCCTAGCCCCTAAAGGGGAACAAGAGAAGTTTGTATTGTTTATTAATATTTCTAATTCAAAAATATCTGAGACGAAAGTAACTTAGTTCCCCTTTAGGGGTTAGGGGTCACTTCTTATATTTATAAAGCCTTGCCGCCCGGTGCGGAACACCTTCTTCCATCTCATCTAATGCCACTACATAAGGCCATTGAGCCACTTTTTTCTGAAAATTACGCACATCAGAATTTGTTTGATGCATTGTGTCGTACAACGAACGAAGTTGTGATATAGTGAATTTTCGCGGTAAAAGCTCAAACAGCAAATGTGGTTCAATGTCCAGATTATGTCGAACGTACTCGAGACCCTTTTTAATTATTTCTGCATGGTCAAAAGCCAGGTTCATATCTGTCACTTCATTCAAATCGAACCAATTTGCCTGTGTATTATCAGATTTCACCTGAATTTTGCGGTCAATCTTAATCAACGCCACATAAGCTACAGTCACGATTCTACCAATTTTGAGTTGTGTGGTATTTTCCAACCACAGAATATCCCGCGGATTCTTTGTGCGATGTGGTCCTCCAAAACTACGAAACTGACTCAAATAAATATTTTTCAGACCTGTCAGCTCTGTCAACACGCGCGAAGCAGCATCATCCAAATCTTCATCGTTCAAAATAATACTTCCCGGAAGCTTCTTATCGTTATATAGTTCGTTCTGTTCTGTGATACTACGTTCAATAAGCAGCACCTTTAGTTTTTCACCATCGAAACCAAACACAGCACAGTCGACAGACACATGAGGATTGTATATATTTTCATCTGGCATAGTTACATTTCTTTTATTTTCGGAAGCAAAAATACGATATTATTTGAAATATAAACACGTTTAATTCATGTTATAAAACACAATATCAACATATTGAATACTGTACTATTTACAATATCAACAAATGTTTTACTGTATTGTGTACAATAAGTATTTTATGTCAGGATTTGCTAAATTAGCGTATATAAAACATTTGAAGCTTTCAGAAGAAATGAAAGCTTCAAAGAGACGATTACAATAAGGGGTAAGAAGAAATCCGATAGTTCTATACCTAAAAAAAAACAGACCATCATTGAATGACGGTCTGTTTTATAAAAATCAGTTTATGCAAACTATGCCAACTTTTCCATTGTCAACCAAAGTTTATCATCTTGAGGCACGGGAGCCGTAATTTGAATCAATTGCTTTGATACCGGATGAATAAATTCCACATTCCGGGCATGCAGACTGATTCCTCCATTAGGATTAGAACGGGCAAAACCATATTTCAAATCACCTTTTATCGGACAACCCATTTTAGCTAATTGACAGCGAATCTGGTGATGACGACCGGTTTCAAGATGCACTTCCAACAAATAATATGTATCGGAATGTGCTATAAGTTTATAGCTCAAAGCTGCCGCTTTAGCATTGGGAACCATTTTATCATGTGCCACAGATTTATTTTGCTTTTCGTTACGAAGCAGAAAATGCTCAAGTCTGCCCTCGGGTTGAGTTGGTTTTTCTTTTACAATAGCCCAATACGTTTTCTTTACTTCCTGAGTACGAAACATTTCATTCAGGCGTGTCAATGCTTTGCTGGTTTTGGCAAACAACACCACACCGCTTACCGGCCTGTCAAGTCGATGTGTTACACCGCAAAACACTTCGCCCGGTTTATTGTATTTTTCTTTCAGATACTTCTTAATAGTTTCCGAAAGCGGTTCGTCACCGGTTTTATCGCCCTGAACTATTTCCGACGAATTTTTATTAACGGCAATTATGTGGTTATCTTCGTATAATACTGTCATATATACCCCCAACCCCTAAAGGGGAGAAATATTTCCAACTCATTGCGAATAAATCAGAAACTTTTGTTTATTAATAATAATTATTTTGTAGACAAAGCTATCAGAATTCCCCTTTAGGGGTTAGGGGTCATTCTTTGTCTTACTGCTTCATAAATCAACACCCCTGCTGCAACTGATACATTCAGCGAGTCAATAGTGCCAAGCATAGGGATACTTACCATTTCGTCACAAAGACGAAGGTGATCTGGATTAACTCCCTCGTCCTCTGCTCCCATTATAATGGCAATAGGCTCTGTCATTAAGGCTTCTGTGTAATTTTTGGTTGCCTTTTCGCTAGCAGCTACAATTTTAATTCCCGATGAAACAATAAATTTAAGAGCATTTCCCAAATTTTCTTCGCGGCAAACTGGAATGGAAAGTAGTGCTCCGGCAGAAGTTTTAATTGCATCGGCAGTGATTGAAGCACCTCCTTTGGTAGGTATTACGATAGCATCAACACCGGCACATTCGCAGGTACGGGCTATTGCTCCAAAGTTACGCACGTCAGTTACCCCATCCAACACCACGATAAAAGGCATGCGCCCTTCTTCATAAATTCCGGGAATAATATCTTCTATTCGTTGATAAGCTACCGGAGAAATGAACGCAATTGCACCCTGATGGTTTTTTACGGTCATTTTATTCAGCTTTTCGAGCGGAACATACTGTACGGGTATTTGCAGTCCATTCAGCGCTGCAAATAATTCGCGTGATAATTCACTGGTCATATCACGGCGCATCAATATTTTATCGATTTCTTTTCCTGCCTGAATGGCCTCTATCACAGCACGTATACCGAAAATCATATCCTTCTCAGGACGCTGTTTGTTTTTGTAGTTTATCATTTTATTATAGCTCGTTATTTACTTTATATTATTTGCGCTTTGATACATTATTCTTAGTTAGTTGGTTTATATAATTAGTTATCGTTCATCACTTTCAATTTATCGAACATCCAAAAGATTAATGACAGCACAACACCTGTTACAGCCGCAAATGCCATACCTTTTAGTTGTACCGAACCAATGTTTATAGCTGCACCACTTACACCAACCACAAAAGTTACGGCTCCAAGAACCATATTCCGGTTTTTGCTGAAATCCACTTTTTGCTCAACATACATACGAAAGCCCTGAACGGCAATTACACCATACAACAACATAGTAATGCCACCCATTACCGGCACAGGAATCGTTGAAATAGCCGCTGAGATTTTTCCGACAAAAGAAAATGCAATCGCTAAAATGGCTGCCCCACGAATAACCCAAACAGAATAGACACGTGTAATGGCCATAACTCCGATATTTTCTCCATAAGTGGTATTTGGAGGTGAACCAACAAAGCCCGAAATGATATTACTAATACCATCGCCCAATAACGAACGATGCAAGCCGGGCTTTTTCATCAGATTTTCACCCGTTATATTTCCTGTAACAATGAGATGACTTATATGTTCTGCCAATACAACGATACAAGCCGGAGCGATAATCAGTATAGCATTAATATCATAAACCGGAGCCTGAAAATGCGGCAACGCCAACCATGAAGCATTGGCAATAGCTGTAGTATCAACCATTCCCATAAACAGAGCAAAAACATAACCCGCAACGACAGCAAACAGTATCGGAATTATCTGCATGAAACCCCGAAACATAACTGAACCGATAATTCCAATTGCAAACGTGAATAATGATACAGTTACCACATTGGAATTCATAATAAAAGGTTTCACTATTTGACCAACGGCTGTTGGCCACGGTGCTAATCCGGCCTGCTGTACAGCAACAGGAGCAAGTTCTAAACCGATAATAGCAACAACAGCTCCCATCACAGCAGGTGGCATTACTATATCAATCCATTTAATGCCCCACTTCATTACAACAAATGAAATGATAATGAAAAACAACCCGAAAAATATAAAACCAGACTGTGCATGAGCAAAACCACCGTACTTACTCGAAATAAGCATAACAGGAGCAATAAATGCAAAACTTGAACCTAAATACGCCGGAATTCCGGCTTTAGTTACAAGAGTGTAAATAATGGTTCCAACCCCATTCATTAACAATGCTATTGACGGATCGACACCCAATAAAATCGGAACCAGTATTGTGGCTCCGAACATAGCTGTTAGATGCTGTAGACTAAGCGGTAGACTTTGGAGTAAAGGTAGTTTTTCGTGAATACCAATTGTGCGTTTTTCCATGAAGTATTGACTTATAATTTTGTGATTAATATATTATTTTATGATCATTTCGAGTTCAGAAATTATCATTTCCCTATCAAACGAAAATATCTTATCCTTTTCGTTCAACAAATAGTACAATTGCAAACTTTTAAGGTAGAAACTTCGAGCAAAAGCCATGTTTTTTGTCGCCTGAAAAGAATTTGCTGTTTCGTGCGACAATTGCGCTAATGCTTCAAGATAAGTTGGAGAATAACCAATTTTCCGGATAATTTCCATGAACTTTTCAATAGGCATGATAGCCAGTTCTTCCACATTAAAGTTCAGTAATTCTTTATAAGTTTCATCACCAAGACGAATTGCATCTTCCGGATAACCTTTGTCGCGAAAACCAAGCATGGCAGCAATTACCCGGCTGAGTTTTTCAAGATATTTCAATAAATAATCTTCTTTTGGCACAAAATTTCAGTTATTAGTGAACACTAAGCAGTTATATGCAAGAAAGTTACTACCATAACTTTCCATATTCAAATCAATCTACAAAGATAGCTAAATAATTGTATTTCATAACTCTGCGATTTCAAATTATTACAAAACACTATAATTCAAACTTATACATAATTATACGTTATGAATTATTAATTATGAATTTCTTCCCTTATCTTTGCAACTATTTCTTAATTATCATTTAAAAATAGCAGCTAATATTCATGTTTCAATCACACATAGGTGAATTTGCAGGGTTAGGCGTTTCGGTTTGCTGGACAATGAGTGCTTTATTTTTCGAAAAAGCAGGTCACAAAATCGGCTCCTTGTCGGTCAATTTTATTCGATTACTTTTTGCAATCGGCTTTTTGGGTATTACTACGTTTTTTACCAGAGGATTGTTTTTCCCTACAGACGCTACCGGTTATCAATGGTTTTGGTTAGGTTTGTCCGGTTTTGTCGGTTTCTTCCTGGGCGACATGTTACTATTTCAGTCGTACATGGTTATCGGTTCACGAACCGCAGCGTTGGTTATGAGCCTTGCTCCTATGCTGACAGCTATAATAGGTTGGTTCTTCTTGGACGAAATCCTTTCTGCAAAAAACATCATTGCTATTGTGGTAAGTGTTAGTGGAATAATTGTAGCTATTTCGAACCGGAAAATGAAACTGGACATTCCCTTTAAAGGATTTTTACTAGCATTTGGCGGTGCAATGGGACAGGCAGTTGGGTTAATTCTCAGCAAAAAAGGCATGGGACATTACGACCCGGTTGCTGCAACACAAATTCGCGCATTATTTGGTTTGTTGAGTTTTGGAATCTTGATAACCGGACTTCGTCGCTGGAATAAACTCAGACAAGCATTTACCCATACCAGCGCCATGAAGTCAGTTACAGTAGGTGCATTCTTTGGTCCGTTTGTTGGTGTAGCCCTGGGGCTTTTTGCCATTCAACAAACCAAAACAGGCATCGCTTCTACGCTCATGGGGCTTGTACCTATTTTTATCATTGTGCCATCAGCAATAATGTTTAAAGAAAAAATAAGACCGCAGCAGGTAATTGGAGCCATTATCAGTATAGCAGGCGCAACTATGTTCTTTCTATAATATCTATTTAGTACAATGAAAAATGCCCGGAATTTCGGGCATTTTTCATTGTACCAATATTCTCAATAAATCAAAGCACTCCCTGTGCCATCATTGCTTTGGCTACCTTCATAAAGCCGGCAATATTAGCACCATTTACATAATTTACAAAGCCATCAGGTTCAGTACCATACTTTACACATGCTTCGTGAATGCTTGCCATAATATCCTGCAGGCGTTTGTCAACTTCTTCTTTAGGCCAGCTAAGTTTCATAGCATTTTGCGACATTTCCAAACCGGAAACAGAAACACCACCGGCATTGGCAGCTTTACCCGGAGCATATAATATTTTGTTTTTCAAAAACACATCCACAGCTTCAATGGTCGAAGGCATATTAGCTCCCTCGGAAACAGCTATGCAACCGTTTTTCACCAATATTTCAGCTTCTTCTCCGTTGATTTCATTTTGCGTGGCCGAGGGCAATGCAATGGTACATTTTTCTGCCCACGGACGTTGACCTTCAACATATTTACAACCATATTTTACTGCATATTCTTTAATACGTCCGCGTTGAACATTCTTCAAATCAAAAATATATGTCAGCTTGTCGGTATCAATTCCATCAGGATCATATATATAGCCGGTACTATCGGACATTGTTATTACTTTCCCACCCAGTTCAAGGACTTTTTCGGCAGTATATGTTGCCACATTTCCAGATCCGGATATTGCCACTACCTGACCTTTCAAATCAGTGATTCCTTTTCGTTTCAACATGTTCATAAGGAAATAAATATTGCCATAACCGGTTGCTTCGGGGCGAATGAGCGAGCCTCCAAATTCGAGTCCTTTACCGGTAAATGTCCCGGTATTTTCGTGAGCCAACTTGCGGTACATGCCGTACATATAAGCCACCTCGCGACCGCCAACTCCAATATCACCGGCCGGAACATCGGTTTCCGGTCCGATATGACGCCACAATTCCAAAATGTAAGCCTGGCAGAATCGCATAATTTCGCCATCCGATCTGCCCTGTGGGCTAAAATCGGAACCGCCCTTTGCACTGCCCATGGGCAGTGTGGTAAGTGCATTCTTAAATGTTTGTTCAAAAGCCAGAAACTTCAAAATAGAAGGACAAACTGATTCGTGGAAACGAATTCCACCTTTGTAGGGGCCAATGGCATTGTTGTGCTGCACACGATAAGCCATGTTTGTTTTTACATTTCCTTTGTCGTCCACCCAGGTAACGCGGAACGAAAAGATACGGTCGGGAATACAAATGCGCTCGATAATGTTTTGTTTTTCAAATTCGGGATGCGCATTGTAAATTTCTTCAATAGAGAGTAATACTTCTTCAACGGCCTGACAATATTCCGGTTCATTCGGAAACCTCCGTTTTAAATTATCAAGAACTTGTTCTGCTTTCATAGCGTTAAATTTTATATGATTACAAAGAACTTTTACGAAACAAATATACAAACAATTATTATTTCAAAGTAATATTATTGTTATTATTTTAAGTCCGTTATAAAAACATACATATAGTGCCTTAGAAAAACACATTTCTTTTTAACAATATCGCTAAAATATAAACATTATTCAATACAGACTAAATAATATTGAACAAATAATCACATTATTCAAAATAATCATTACTTTTGCACAATAAAAGTTTAATATTATGCTACCTACTTATTGTCCGAGTTGTCAGACACAACTTAAAGTAAAATGTTTAAAGTGCGAAAGTTGCCAAACGGAAGTTAGCGGCTTGTACGATTTACCTACATTAGCCCTCCTTTCGTCCGAAGACCAGCAATTTATTCTACGCTTTGTAATAAACAGCGGTAGCCTCAAAGAAATGGCTTCTGAACTAAAACTCAGTTATCCTACCGTGAGAAACATGCTCAATGAAATAATCAATAAAATAAAAATGAATGAAAAGTAAAGAAATTTTCAGTTTAATGATTAATCCTTTTACCCGCATTGCCGGTTGGCAGGCATTGGGGCTGGGTTTAGTGATTGTTGTGCTCACCGGAATTACCGGCACATTTAGCCATGTAACTTTTGATGGAGTAATTGACATGCATTTAACTCAAGAACTCACGCCCGGGCATTCATTTGAATTTCTTGCTATCGACATAGTAAGTCTGGTTTTGGTCATGACTATCACAGGATTTATCATTTCCAAAGGATTCAGATTCATAGACATCCTGGGTACTATGACGTTGGCAAAAGCTCCATATCTGATTTTGGCAATTGCAGGCTATTTCACTGTATCACCCGACATCAATGAAATAATGAAAAATCCATTTATTGTATTTCAGTCGGTATCATTTATCATCCTAACGCTGCTCTCTGTTCCGGTAACCATATGGACTATTATTTTAATGTTCAATGCACTTAAAACAACGTGTGGAGTTAAAGGGAGCAAACTTGCTATTGCGTTTATTATAGCTTTGCTTATTTCGGAAATAATTTCTAAAATATTTATTTACAAACTAATATAAACAAATTAAAGTTGAATAATTAAACCACAATCTATTAAGCATGGAATCAAAAAAATTCACTCAATTCGGCACATTTACCGTAATAATAATGTCCGTATTATTAATCGTGTTTGCAATTTTACTTGTCATTCGTGGATTCTCAACTGAACCGGAAACATACATGTATGCAACTCTTGTTTTTATTTTTATGGTTTGCCTTCTTAACTTCTATAAACTGACTATTGTTATTAACAACACAACTGTTTCATTTAAACTTGGAATTGGTATTTTTGGGAAGTCATACAAAATAGCTGACATAGAGTCATGTGAACCTGTAGTAGATTCATTTTTAAATGGTTGGGGCATTCATAAAATTCCGGGTGGCTGGTTATATAATGTATCTGGGTTTAGAGCTATAGAATTGATATTTAAAGATGCGGATAGAGTTGTGAGAATAGGAACAAACAAAGGGGATGAAATTACGGAACTCATTTCCGGACTTTTGGACTCAAAACAGGAATCGGAAGAGAACATACCCACGCATAAAAGTACATCCAAAACAAAAAATACCATTATCTTTCTGGTATTGGTAGGTGCCATTATTGCAGGCTTCAATTACTATAATACTCTCCCTATAAAAATAAATATGAAAGAAAATCAGTTTGAAATTACCGGAGCTTATGGTCTGTCAGTAAATTACAATGATATTTCCGCCATTGATACTATCAGCCAAATGCCCAATATTGAAACAAGAACAAATGGATTCGCTTTAGGGAAGGTTTGTAAAGGATACTTCAGATTAACGAATATCGGCAATGCCAGTTTGTTTACAGATTTTGGCGTTTCTCCATTTGTTCAATTGGTATTGAAGAATGGTCGGGTTATCTTTTTTAATCTAAAAGACCGACAATCAACCATTGAAACGTTTAAAGAAATTAAAGCAAAGGCTAAATTAAATTCTGCCAAATAAAAACAAATCTGTCATGAAAATACTTTATACTTTCATTTTTACCGCATTATTTGTTCTTCAAAGCAGTGCCCAGCAAATGTCTCAGGAAATTGCGGTTCGTCTATCCAGGTTGCCACTGGCTTGTATCGGGCAACAATGGCCAAACAAAACCTCCCATTTATCCACTTCTGCTACCGATCATATATTATTACCCTCTGAGTTGCATCCTGCTTTCTTTGGCTGTCTGGATTGGCACAGCAGCGTACACGGTCATTGGCTATTAGTGAAGATATTAAAGAACTATCCGGACATCTCAAATAAAGACAGCATCATTGCCTGTCTGGACAACTCATTTCAGGATGAAAAGATAATCAAAGAATCGGACTATTTCAAACTCTATACAGCTTCGAACACTTACGAGCGCACTTATGGATGGGCATGGCTTTTAAAGCTGGACGAAGAACTGTTATCGTGGGATAATCCCAAAGCCCGACAATGGCACAAAAGTTTACAGCCTCTGACTGCGACTATTGAAAAACTATGGAAGGACTATCTGCCCAAACAAACTTATCCAAACAGAACAGGTGTTCATCCAAATACAGCTTTCGGACTGGCTTTCGCTCTCGATTGGGCATGGGCTGTATCCGATAAGGACTTTGAAAAACTCATTATTAAGAAATCTATGGATTTCTATTTCAACAACAGTAAAGTTCCCGCTTATTTCGAGCCCGACGGAAGCGATTTCTTCAGCCCTTCGCTTGAAGTTGCAGATTTAATGAGACGGGTACTCAACAAACAGGAATTTGCCAGGTGGTTCAATAACTACTACGACAAACGAAGTATTACCCGACTGATAACACTACCTGTAGTGAGCGATAAAAGTGATTATCAAACGGTTCATCTCGTTGGATTATCGTTTAGCAGAGCCTGGTGTATGAAGGGTATTGCCACTTCACTGCCCGACAACGATAGTAAATCAAAATTATTCAAATCTACTGCCGACGAATTTATCAAGAATGCATTGCCCGATATAACAAATGATAATTACGGCGGAAGTCATTGGTTAACTACATTTGCATTTTACGCAATGCAGTAAATTTGACTATACGCAAACGTAAGTAGCAGGAAAGATATAATATCGTATAATCAAATCAAAATAAATAGAAGAATAGAACGCGGATAAACACTGATCTAGCAGATTTAAAAACGGATTTAAATTTCGACAAGTCGAAATGATTTCCAACTACTTAGTGTCTTATCAGTCATGCTTGCATGACTTAAATCTGTTTTAAACATGATCAAATATAATCCGTTTTTATCCGCTTAAATCCGCGTTCCATTCTTTTTGAAAAATGCGACATTATATTCAAACCATTACTTACATTAAAATTATAAATGAAAAAGAGAATGAAAAAAACATTTTTCGCACTGGTATTTATTTGCTGTACAGTGTTAACCAGCACAGCCACATCACAAACATTTTACAAAGCTTCGAACCCCAATTTCTCATACATGGGTCGTGGCGATTTCAGCAATGCAGACCATCCTAAGTTTTGGGCGGCAGGTGCCCAGATTATTTTCAAATTCAAAGGAAGCAGTTGTACAATTAACCTAACCGACGAGTTTTTGTACGGCAAAAATCTGAATTACATTCAGTTGATTGTGGACGGCAAATACTCCCGCTTCAGATTATCGGAAAAAGAAAGTAAAGTTTCGCTAGGTGAACTAAAAGACGGCATTCACTCCGTGATAATTTGCAAAACCACCGAATCAAACATCGGCTACCTGCAATTCAACGGAGCAAGCTGTCAGGAGTTATTGCCTGCTCCTGCCCTGCCAAAACGCAAAATTGAATGCTTTGGTAATTCTATCACCTGTGGTACAGGAAGCGACATGGATGAAATACCATGTGGAAAAGGCGTATGGCAAGATCAACACAATGCTTATTTAAGTTATGGTGCGCAAACTGCCAGAGCATTAAAAGCACAATATCATTTGACCTCGGCATCAGGAATAGGATTGATGCACAGTTGTTGCGATATGAAAGTAATTATGCCTCAGATTTACGACAAAATCAACTTGCGCGACAACGAGATTCAATGGGACTTTGCACAATACCAGCCCGATGTAGTTACCATTTGTCTTGGACAGAACGACGGAATACAAGACCGGAAAATCTTCTGTGATAATTATCTGCACTTCATTCAATCGTTGCGTAAAGTCTATCCAAAAGCGAAAATAGTATTAATCACCAGTCCAATGGCAGATGAAAAACTGACACAAGTACTGAAATTATATTTGACCATCGTGACAAACGAAGCAAAGAAAAGCGGCGAAAAACGCATGAGCACTTTTTTCTTCAGCCGCAGCTACAACAGCGGTTGCGACTCACATCCTTCCTTAGCCGAGCACAAACTTATTGCTGCTGAACTAACTGCTTATCTTAAAGAATTAATGCACTGGTAAAAAGTCGGAGACTTAGCGAAAAATACGATAGATGAAAAATACGGTAAAACAAAATTTGCTGTATTTTTCATCTATCTTTGTATTCAACCAAAACCGATATTTGCCATGTCAACCACCGAAGCTGATGAAAACATCAGAAAACATATCAAAGAACAAATTGCTTTCAATAAGGGTAAAAACCTACTGACCGGCACAGAAAACAAAAGCCTGCAATTTATCGACGGCACAGAGTCATTGATTGATAAAATCCGGAACCTGGACATCGAATCGGAACAATTGCTGATTGATTATCTGACGGACGAATCGTTGCAGGAATTCTGCCGGGTAAATCAGTATTTTTCGTTCAATGCTGAATCGATTATTGAATTAAAAGAGCTTTACAGAGATCTGAATCAAAAAATCCGAATCCTTGACCCGAGTGCAGGAAAAACCGAATTAGACCGCATTGGTCAGGAACATTACAGCAACTTATGCGATTGGTTGGTAAGAACTAACAAATTTGCTGAACAGATGTATGCCAACAATCAGGAATACCTGCAACCTGTCGCCTGCTCGGAATATCCTCCACATTTACAACTCGAAATACTTCATATAGACTTAAATACTTTGCAGCAACCTGTATTGGATATGGGTTGTGGACGTGAAATGAATCTGGTGAATTACCTGCGTGATAATGGCATTGAAGCTTATGGTATTGATCGTTTCGACAATCAAAACCCGTTTTACACCAAGTCCGACTGGTTGGAATACGAATTTGAACCTGAAAAATGGGGAACTATTATCAGTAATTTGGGATTTTCCAATCATTTCATTCATCACAATTTGCGCGTCGACGGTAATTACCGTACCTATGCCCAAAAGTATATGGAAATACTCGCTTCGCTTCAGGTTGGCGGAAGCTTTTACTATGCTCCCGATCTGCCTTTTATTGAGAAACATTTAACCCGAACAACATATCAACACACCAGCTTTACTATCGAAGGTTATGAGTTTAAAGCAAGCCGAATAAGGAAGATTTAAACAGATAAAAGAGTAAACACCAAAGAAAAAAGAGTAAAGAGATAAGATATTAGACAACAAACAGAACCTGAGATATTAGAAATTTGCATTTTGCACACTTCATTTTCTCTGTATTGACAAAAGGAAGATTGCTGAAAATTGATTACCTTTGCAATTCAAAAATATTTTCCGCTAATTACGCTGATTTTCGCTGACTTCTTTTTTTTCGAAATCAAAATGTTCCATTTGCGTTTATCTGGGCTATCTGCGGGAAACAATTACTTTATTGATAAAAAACTTTATGGCAAAAGAATTGACTTCGCGCAGCGAAAACTACTCACAATGGTATAACGATTTAGTAATAAAAGCCGATCTGGCCGAAAGTTCAGCCGTTCGCGGTTGTATGGTTATTAAACCTTACGGTTACGCCATTTGGGAAAAAATACAGGCCGAACTAGATCGTATGTTCAAAGAAACCGGTCACGTAAACGCATACTTCCCGTTGTTTATACCTAAATCATTCTTGAGTAAAGAAGCCGAACATGTTGAAGGTTTTGCAAAAGAATGTGCCGTGGTAACACACCACCGTTTGATGGCCGATCCGAATGGTAAAGGTCTGATAGTAGATCCCGATGCCAAACTGGAAGAAGAACTGATTGTTCGCCCAACCTCTGAGACCATTATTTGGAATACTTATAAAGGGTGGATTCAGTCGTACCGCGACTTACCGTTGCTGATTAATCAATGGGCCAATGTTGTCCGGTGGGAAATGCGTACGCGTTTGTTCCTTCGTACCGCTGAGTTTCTTTGGCAGGAAGGTCACACGGCTCATGCCACCGAAGCCGAAGCTGTAACCGAAGCCCGAAAGATGCTGGAAGTATATGCCGACTTTGCCGAACGCTTTATGGCTGTTCCGGTATTGAAAGGTGTAAAATCTGCCAACGAACGTTTTGCCGGAGCATTAGACACCTACTGTATTGAAGCTCTTATGCAGGATGGTAAAGCACTGCAAGCCGGAACGTCGCACTTTTTGGGTCAGAACTTTGCCAAAGCATTCGACGTAACCTTTATGGATAAAAATAACAAACTGGATTATGTTTGGGCTACTTCATGGGGAGTTTCTACCCGCTTAATGGGTGCGCTTATCATGACTCACTCCGACGATAACGGTTTGGTACTTCCTCCAAATCTGGCTCCTTTTCAGGTTGTGATTGTGCCTATCTATAAAAACGAAGAACAACTGGAAGCTATCAGCGCAAAAGTAGCTGAGATTACCGCCAAACTTAAAGCATTGGGTATTTCATTTAAATACGATAACAACGAAAACAAGAAACCGGGTTGGAAATTCGCCGAGTACGAGCTCAAAGGCGTTCCGGTACGATTGGCTATGGGTGCACGCGACATGGAAAACGGAACCGTAGAAGTTGCCCGCCGCGACACTTTAACCAAAGAAACGGTAGCTATAGAAGGTGTAGAAAACTATATTGATGATTTATTGAAAACCATTCAGGCTAATATCTACCAGAAAGCATTCGATTACCGCGCTTCTGTTACCCGCGACGTAAACTCGTACGATGAGTTCAAAGTGGAAATAGAAAAAGGTGGATTCCTGATGTGCCATTGGGATGGGACTCCCGAAACTGAAGAGCTTATCAAAGAAGAAACCAAAGCCACCATCCGTTGTATTCCACTACATGGCGACACTACTCCGGGTGTTTGTATGGTTACCGGTAAGCCTTCGGCGCAACGTGTGGTTTTTGCACGGGCATATTAATTCAGTTTGTAAAGTTCATAAAGTAGAACGTTTATAAAGTTCAAACAAGAATCCAATATTATCAACAAACCCTTTCCATTCAGGTGGAAAGGGTTTGTTGTTTTATTAAATAGTCTTTCAGTATACTCTCGTACACAACAATTTTTCATTCAGTGAAAACATCATCCTCCCCAACAAAAAGCTTCTTCTCCTGATAGGCAAGGAATATCTCTCAAGTAGAAAGGTTCTACTCCCAATAAACACCCGTTTACTCCCGAGAAGCAAACTCTTACTTCCCTTAGATAATCTTTCACTCCGAGGAGGCATAGACTGACTCTTCGAAGTAGAACATTCACTCCCCGGAGGGAAACTCTTACTCCCCTTAAATAATCTTTAACTCCGAGGAGGCAAACTCTTACTCCACGGAGTAGAACATTCACTCTCGGGAGGGAAACTCTTACTCCCCTTAGGTAATCTTTCACTCCAAAGAGGCAAACTCTACTGTTCTGCTGTCACGAATTCTCATAGTTATAATAAAAAAATATCCCCCGAATCAAATAGACTCAGGGGATATTAATACGTTTTTCTTGCAATCAATGTCTTTTATGACCTCCTTTACGAAGCGACTGTGGAGAGCCTGACCACGAACAACCCAGACAGTAAAGCAGAGTCAGGTCGAAACCTTCCAACGAATCCTCCTGGTTAACTTTCACAACATCGTATTGTTCATTCACAGTTACAAGAACAGTTTCAGCCTTTTCATTCTTCACAAAAAAGCGATGAATTTCGCATTGAGGACAATTTAAATTTCGCATAACAGCATGTTATTGATTCTCAGTCTCAACCTGAATCAATGCTGAATCCATTGGTTCAGAATCATTTACAGGTTCAATGGGCAAGTTATTTTTCAATTCCGTCAGGCTTTCATTGTCGCATCTGAAAATACGTCCGGGGAATTTATCCAACCAACTCAAATTATGTGTAGCCATAACCACTGTAGTACCCGATAAACGGATATTATAAAGCAGCTCTATCAATTCATTTCCTGTTTCCGGATCGAGGTTTCCTGTAGGTTCGTCGGCCAGTATCATTTCAGGAGAATTAAGCAACGCACGTGCTATCACAATGCGTTGTTGCTCACCTCCGGACAATTGATGAGGCATCTTATGACTTTTAGCATTCATTCCCACCTGATTGAGCACATTTGATATTTGCTCTTCAATGGCTGTCTGATCTTTCCAACCTGTGGCACGTAGTACAAAATCAAGATTTTGATACACGGAACGATCTGTGAGTAACTGAAAATCCTGAAAAACAATGCCAATTTTACGGCGAAGATACGGAGCTTCATTTATTTTCAACTCACGCAAATCATAACCCAGCACACCGGCCACACCCGACTCAATGGGTAATTCGTGATACATGGATTTCAACAAAGACGTTTTACCACTACCTACTTTTCCAAGCAAATATACAAATTCACCGGAATGAATTTCGAGTTGTACATCTTTAAGCACTAACAACTCCTGTTGATAAATATCAACATCTACATATTTGATTAATAATTTGTTTTCCATAGGGAATATCAGTTATCAGTTTCTAGTTATCAGTTAACAGTTAACAGCTGTTTAGGTGACTGATAACTGTTCGCTTGTAACTGCTCACTGCGTTTATTTATGTCTCTTCTTTAGTTCGCGGGCTAAGTCGTCAAGCGAATAACCTTTCGAAGTTAGCAACACGATAAGGTGATAAACCAGGTCTGATGCCTCGTAAATAAAACCTTCTTCTGTTCCGTTGGTAGCTTCGATAACTGTTTCTACAGCCTCTTCGCCTACCTTCTGAGCCATACGGTTTATACCTTTTTTGAAAAGCGAAGTAGTGTACGAACCTTCGGGCATTTCGTTGTATCTTACTGTGATAAAATCTTGCAGGTATTTCAGGAATGTTATATCAACATCATTTTTTTCACCCCAACAAGTATCGGAACCGGTATGACACACTGGTCCAACCGGAGTGACCTTTATCAACAACGTATCGTTATCACAATCGGGTGTAATAGAAACCACATTCAGAAAGTTTCCACTCTCCTCACCTTTTGTCCACAAGCGATTCTTAGTACGACTAAAAAAAGTCACCTGTCCGGTTTCTTGTGTTTTGGTTAGAGCTTCCTGGTTCATATAACCCAGCATCAACACTTTGGCTGTCAATTCGTCTTGAATGACTGCGGGTACCAGACCACCCATTTTTTGAAAATCAATATTCATTTTATTCGGATTTTGCTTATCTAACTAATTGTCTGCGAAATTACAAAAAATCACTCAAAACCAATGCAAATAAATGAAAAGTTTGGATAATCTTAGGAATGTCGGACTCTCTTTGACCGGGATTGAACAAAGCTTTATTGCCAACACAACAAATTAACTAATACTAATTGGTTTTATTATCAATCTGATTAATAACAAAAAGCACTATTCTGAATTGTAGAATAGTGCTTTTAATTAAGGGCTTATTATTTCTTATTTACGTTTGTAAACTGAGAAGGAATATGGAAATTGATTTTGTTCATCAGCATCATGATCTTCTCTACTAACTTCGTTCCATTCTTTAAAATTAACTTCAGGAAAATAAGTATCTGCTGTAAATGATTTATGTATCCAGGTTATATACATCGTTTTTACCTTATTGATAGACTGTTTGTATACTGTAGCACCACCAATTATAAATACTTTTTCTTCGTGTTCACATAGATATACAGCATCCTCAAGTGAATCAGCTTCAAAATATCCTTCATTTACTCCTTCGGACATTACCGATGTCAAAACAATATTTTTACGATTTGGTAGTGGACCTTTGGGAAGACTTTCAAAAGTTCGTTTTCCCATCACAACAGCATGACCAGTTGTAAGTTGTCTAAAATGTTTCAAATCGGCAGGCAAATACCAAGGTAAGTCATTCGCTTTGCCAATAGCGAAGTTATCGGCAACAGCGGCAATAATTGAAATTTCTGACATAATATTCTAATTAAAAAAACGCTTATGCGTCATCAGTGTTTTTCTTGACAAGGCTACAAAACTACATAAAAAGAATGGACAATCGTTTCCGACTATCCATTTTAACTTCATATATTCTCAACTGTTTTAGCTGTTGGTGTTAAATTGACATATTTAGACTGCCACAATACCCTTTATATGAGGATGTGGATCATAATTAATCAATTCAAAGTCAGAAATCTGGAATGAAAATATATCTTTCACCTCCGGATTAATTTTCATTGTGGGCAATATGCGGGGTTCTCGCGATAATTGTAGTTTCACTTGTTCCAAATGATTGGTATAAATGTGAGCATCGCCCAGTGTGTGGACAAAATCACCTGCTTTTAGACCCGTAACCTGTGCCATCATTTGCAACAACAGTGCATATGAGGCTATATTAAACGGAACTCCAAGAAAAATATCAGCACTACGTTGATAGAGTTGTAAACTCAATTTACCGTCTGCCACGTAAAACTGAAAAAAGGCATGACAGGGTGGCAAATTCATATTCGGAATATCAGCTACATTCCATGCACTAACAATAATACGGCGCGAATCAGGATTGTTTTTAATCGTATTTACCGCTTCTGTTATCTGGTCGATATGTCCACCATTGTAATCAGGCCATGAGCGCCATTGATAACCGTAAATATGACCTAAATTCCCTTTTTCATCTGCCCACTCGTTCCATATTCGCACACCATTATCAGTCAGATATTTTGTATTGGTATCGCCATTCAAAAACCACAACAGTTCATGAATAATTGATTTCAGATGTAGCTTTTTAGTGGTCAGACAAGGAAATCCATCTTCCATTTTAAAACGCATCTGATGCCCGAACACACTTATCGTTCCTGTTCCTGTTCGGTCTTCTTTATGTACTCCTTCGGCTAATACACGGTTTAAAAGGTCGAGATATTGTTTCATTTATATATTTAGTTGATGTGATAATGTGATGATATGATGATGAGTTTGTTTACTCATTTACTTGGTTACCTGTTTACTAATAAAGCTTGTAAGTTGTTTTCAACACCCGGAATTCAGTACGACGATTGATTTGATTAGCTATTTCCTGTTGTGCCGGAGTTAGTTTCAGAACATAAGCTTCGTCAAGCACATCATTTTCTTTCAGGAATGGATATTTCTTAGCCATAGCAGCATCAACCACCAACGGTTTTTCTTCCCCGTGTCCTACCGAAGTTAATCTGTCGGCTGCTATTTTTTTAGAAACCAGATAATCCACCACAGATTTGGCACGTTTGGCAGATAATGCTTTATTATCAGCATTTGAACCAATATAATCTGTATTAGCACCAATCTCAATCGTAATATTTGGATTATCATTCAGCAATTTAACCAACACTTGTAATCCGTTTTCAGAAGCTGAAGTCAAATCCCATTTACCAAATTCATAGAAAATATTTTCTATTTTAATCGGCTTTGAAATAGTTGATAATTTAAAATCAACCTTAAATATTTTGCTATCAACCAATCCTTGAGTAGAAACAGATGTTTTCTGATTCAGATAACCACGCGCTGTAGCCAGCATAACACAGTCCATATCTTTATCCATTTTAATACGGTAAGTTCCGTCCTTTTTAGTTTGAACACGGGCATTCACGCCACTGTTACTAACCAAACGAACCGTAGCATCGGGAATTCCATTGCCTTTCTCGTCCACCACTTTTCCTTCTATACTATAAACCAGCTCGGGTAATTCAAAGCTCCAGATGGCATCATAGCCTTTTATTTCATTCCGATTCGACGAGAAATAGCCTCTTTCGGCTTTGCGTTCGAAAGTCATCCCAAATTCATCAGCCGATGAATTGATAGGTGAGCCCATATTTTCTACTATCCAGCCACCGTCTTTTTTAGGTGTAGCTTTGTATATATCAAGTCCTCCAAGACCTACACGACCATTCGAAGAAAAATAAAGTGTTCCGTCGGCACGTACCGTTGGAAACATTTCATCGCCGGGAGTGTTTATTTCGGAACCAAGATTTTCTATATATTTACATTCACCATTTACCAAAGTACCTTTCCATATATCTTTTCCACCTAATCCTTTCTTAGAATCAGACACAAAATAAAGAGTTTGTCCATCGGGAGCAATAGCAGGATGAGCTACTGAAACGGTAGTGTCGTTGAAAATTTTAATTTTTTGAGGCGTGCTCCATGCTGCTCCGGCGCGATTGGCTGAAAATATCTCCGTTCCATGTTCACCATTTTCAACCGGTACAGAACGGGTAAAATACATGACTTTTCCATCGAAGCTAAATGAGCATGCACCTTCATCACCTTCAACAGTATTTACTTCATCACCCAAAATCATAGGTTTTTCTAATTTACCTAAGGCGTTTCTTTTGCTTATAAATATATTATTATTGGGCAATCCGGTAATTGAGCTGCTTTTTAATACAATCTTTTTGCTAAACTGACGTGTAGAAGTAAACATAAGTGCATCGGATTCCGAACCTAGAAATGCCGGACTGAAATTATCGGCATTACGAACATTGAAAATGTCAGCCCGCTTAACAACATACGGATTGGGTTGATTTTTCCATTTGTCTATTTGCTGACATGATGCCAAGCCGTTTTTGGCTAATATGTTTGAGCTATCTTTTTTCAGGTAAATAGCATAGTTTTTAGCTGCGTCGCCATACTTGCCATTGCGCTGCAATACTTGTGCAAAACGCAGATAAACGATAGAATCCTGATATTTATAACGTATAGCATTGACGTATGACTGTTCAGCCCTATTATAATTTATCAACCTGTACGATTCTGCTTGCTGAAAGGCTATGCGGGCCTTTAATGGTTTTTGGTTTGATGGAATGTATCCATATACACGTTTGTATTTATCGGCCGCCGTAAAATACTTACCTTCACTAAATGCTTTGTCTGCTCTTTTAATACGTGCCTTAAGGCTACAACCCGACAAGATAAATACTGAAAGAAGCAAAACCAGGAAAAACGATAATTTTGTACGCATATTTTTTCAGTTAACAAATGGCAGTTGACAATTAATAGTTGATAGTTGACAACTGTGCATTTGTCAACTGTCAACTAATTTTCTATATTAATTCATGAATTACCAGACCAGAACGCAGTTTTGGTTCGAACCAGGTAGTTTTTGGGGGCATAATATTTCCTGTATCGGCAATGTCTATCAATTGTTTCATCGAAACAGGATAAAGAGCCAATGCTACTCGCATCTCGCCACTATCCACCCTTTTTTGTAATTCACCCAAACCACGAATTCCTCCCACAAAGTCTATGCGTTTGTCGCTTCGAAGGTCTTTAAGTCCAAGAACTTCATCTAAAATCAGATTTGACGAGATGGTTACATCCAACACACCGATTGGGTCATTGTCGTTGTATGTACCGGCTTTAGCAGTCAATGAATACCATTTACCCGACAAATATAATGCGAAGTTGTGTAATTTATTCGGTTTATAAATGTCAGAACCTTTCAGTTCCACATCAAAGTTAACGGACAGTTTAGCCAGAAATTCTTCGTCTGTGAGGTTATTCAAATCCTTTACCACGCGATTGTAATCGATAATATTCAACTGATTATCGGGAAAACAAACCGCCATAAAGTAATTATATTCTTCGTTACCAATATGATTTGGATTTTGTCTGCGTTTTTCCGCTCCCACCAATGCAGCCGCAGCACTACGGTGATGACCATCGGCAATATAAAGCGAAGGAATGGCTGCGAACAGTTCTGTTATGCTGGCAATGGTTTTAGCATCGTCAATTATCCAGAAATGATGACCGAATCCATCTCCCTGAGCAACGAAATCGTAAACCGGTGCTCCTTTTATGGTTTCAGCCACAATAGCATCCAGCTCGTCCTGATGAGGATAGGCAAAAAATACCGGTTCGATATTGGCATTATTCACCCGAACGTGTTTCATGCGGTCTTCTTCTTTATCGCGTCGGGTCAATTCATGTTTCTTGATATTTTCATTCAAATAATCGTCCACATTGGCACAAACCACCAAACCGTACTGAGTTTTACCATTCATGGTTTGGGCATACACGTAGTATTTTTCAGTGGCATCCTGCACTAACCAACCTTCCTGACGGAACTTAGCAAAGTTTTCGGCCGCTTTGTTGTATACTTTTTCTTCGTGTTCGTCGGTTCCGGGAGTAAAGTCTATTTCGGGTTTGATAATATGATACAAAGACATCGGATTACCATCGGACTCGGTGCGGGCTTCTTCAGAATTCAATACATCGTAAGGGCGTGAAGCCACTTTTTCAACTAAGTTATGAGGAGGACGAATACCTTTAAAGGGTTTAATAATAGCCATAAAAGTGAGGATATAAAAATTGAAAGTTTCGTAATGTTTATTGTTTGCAAATGTAAGGAAAAAGTTTTAAAAAGGGGATAGCGATAATAATCAGATTAATTTGGATTAACAAATAAATGTTTTTTGTATCTTTGGGGGCAAGAATTAACAAAGAAGAACTGACAAACTTTTCTTATGCCAAGAATAATCTCTGAAAACATTATTTCAAAAAGACATCATTACTTACCTGTTTTTTATTTAAACGGTTTTTGCGATAGTGATGGACTCTTTCATGTCTTTGATAAAATCAAAGATGAGTTTTTACCAAAATGTACTCCTGAGAGTAAATTCTATATTAAACACCTAAATAATTATATCCATAAAGGGAAACCTATATTTTCTTATGAAGAGGCTTATTTTTCTGAAATTGACTCAAAAGGGTCACAAACTATTAGAGAAATTATTAATGCTGATATTAGCAAAGAAGACACTATTCCATTGGATACGAAAGTTGATTTTATCCGCTTCTTAACAAACCTTTATTGGCGTTCACCTAAATCAAACAAAACATTTGTTGAGTTAATAAAGAAAGAAGGTTTAAACAATCAATTTTTCAGATTTGTAAAATCTGAAAAAGAAATCCAACTTAAAGATGAAGAAATGTTAGATATAAAGAATCAAATTCTATCCGATGACGAGATAAAGAAGATATTTAGACCAATTATGCCATATCTTGATAGCAATATTAATGAAATGTGTAGTTTGCTAGAAAGATGGACAATATATGATGTATACAACTCTGGTTTAATTACTGGAGATTCACCAATAATAAACAATAACAAAAATTTAAATTTCGAGAATGTATTTGATAATATGATTTTTCCAGTCTCTGCGAATAAACTTCTAATTTTCAAAGAAAAATCTCCAAAATTCTTTGACACAATATTATTTTCTTATGTAAATATAGCTACCCTTTTTTCTGCAGAAAGATTTATATGCGCTCCCAAAAAGGAAACTATAATAAACGCTTTAAAACAAAGGGAGGAGCTTGCTCAAAAGAATAAATATGAATCTGTTGTCGATTCACTATTTTCACTTATAGAATTTCAATCTCAATTTGATTCATTTGAGAAATACTTAGCACATTACAATTTGAGAAAGAAGAACACTTAATTTATGAAATAGATGTATAGGACATCTCCTCTCTCCTTCCCCACCGAAAAAACGTCCGCATGAAAAGATATGGCGGATGTACTTTTAATCACTCCAGTCTACCACCGTCATTGACGGAACCATGCTTTGAAATAATATTGCCCTACCGTCAATAACGAGAGCTTGTTTATAAAAAAAATGGCCTCTTCGTCACTGACGAAAGCTTGTTTCTGAAAAATATTGCCTTACCGTTATTGACGAAAGCCTGTTTTAAAAAAATATTGACCTTTCGTCACCGACAATGGGTCGATTGTTATTTTAAACCTGTCACCGTCAGTGACGGTGGCTCGATAAAAATAAAAATCATTCCTCTGCATTTAACGCAAACCCTTTGTTGATGGGAGTTGAGCAATCGCTTAAATTCACAACAATAAAAAAAATGTTTTTTGTCTAAAAAAAGTCTTTCATTATTTTTGTTTATTTAAAACTTAACTTTATATTTGCCTTAAATTATTTACTATCTATTAACTCAAAACAATTGTATTATTTATGAAAGTTGAAATTTATCGCATCCAGTTGACCCACCTTCGCAACAGCGAATACTGTATGTTTGTCAGTCAATTAGTAGTCATTTTTCTTAAATTTGATGCTGAATTATTGCATTTGAAAAAATCGTTCGACCGTTTGGTGGCTTTGCTCCCCGATCTGGACAAAGTAAGAGCACAGGAACAAGGCAGCATTTACAGTAATCTCGTTTCCGACCTGAACATTCAGCGAACCCGGATTTTTGTTGCGCTGGTAAAACAAGTAAAAAATCTTGAAAAATCGGGGATAGCATCATTTGCAACTCATGTGAATTTGTTGAACGGACTACTGGATAAGCACGGACGCGACATAGCTACTGCCAACTATAACTCCAAAACAAAAAGGTTGAATGATTTCTTGAACGACACAACGAGTTCTGACGAAATAAGCGCAGCTATATCGGGTTTGAATTTAAGCCTGCTCGTAGATGAATTACGTAATGCAAATAATGAGTTCGCTTCGAAATACATAGTTCGTATAGAAAATGACACCGAAATAGAAGCGGTAGACACACACGCCATCAGAACCGAAACGGATAAAGCTTTGCTTGACTTTTTTAATGCTTTTGAATTTTGCAGCGTAGAATATGATGAGCTTGACTATAAAACACCGGCTCTGAAACTAAACGAACATATATCGCACTATAAAACTGAATTAAAAGCACGCGAAACCCGTCGCAAAAACGGTAAAGACACCAGCACCGAAGCACCTATTGCACCCAAAGCATAAACTTCGTCTTATCCGATGACTGAAAATCAGGGGATAACATGGGCATCAACAAACCCCGCTTTGTCAACCGACAAGGCGGGGTTTATTGATTATACCTCCATTCCTTAAATGATTAAAATTAAAAGTCCATCTTTTACAGAAATAATATATCTTTGCTTCAATATTGTTTCAAAACAAATTATAGAGAACTAATAAGACTCTGATTAAAACATCATGCCTCCATGAAACATTGCCTGAGAAAATATTTTGTTGCACTGATAGCATTTAGTTTAATGAGTCTCACATCGGGCTGCAAGGGCGAAACTCCTGCCGACACGGCTACACCGACCACCACCGATAGTCTGGCAAAAGGTGCCGACATTAGCTGGTTACCACAGATGGAAGCGAGCGGATACAAGTTTTATAACGACCTGGGAGTTCAGGAAGATTGTTTCAAAATATTAAAAGACCACGGAATCAATTCTATCAGGCTACGCACCTGGGTCAATCCTTCGGACGACCCTGCCAGCGGACATTGCAGTAAAGATGAAACAGTGGCTATGGCCGTTCGGGCGCAGAAAAGCGGCATGCGGGTAATGATCGATTTTCATTACAGCGACACCTGGACCGATCCATCCAAACAAGTAAAACCCAAAGCCTGGGAAGGCTTGAATTTTGAACAACTGAAACAAGCCCTGTACGATTATACTTCCGACGTGATGACCACACTTAAAACCGCCGGCGTAACCCCCGAATGGGTGCAGGTAGGCAATGAAATTACAAATGGTATGGTTTATCCCGAAGGAAGTTTTGCCAACTGGTCGCAACTGGCACAACTCATCAACAAAGGATACGATGCCGTCAAAGCCGTAAGCCCCACTACAAAAGTCATTCTTCATGTTGATCAGGGCAATAACAATGTCCGCTTCCGCTGGTGGTTTGATGCTGCTAAAACAAATGGAGCCAAATACGATGTGATTGGAATGTCATATTATCCATATTGGTTGGATGGAAGCCCCGACTATACACTTTCAATAGGCGATTTGGGTACTAACCTTAACGACATGGTTAGTCGGTACGGCAAAGAAGTAATGGTGGTAGAAGTTGGTGGCGATGACACCAAAGTGCAAAACACCTACGACATGCTGACAGCCGTTCAAAAGAAAATGCGGGCAGTTCCCGATGGCAAAGGATTAGGCGTTTTCTATTGGGAACCCGAAGGTGCCCGCAGCTGGAGCCACTACGCTTTAAGCGCCTGGGGCGACGATGGTAAACCTACTGCAGCACTGAATGCCTTTAAATAATTTACAAAATCATTTATTCACCCGTATATATTTGAACATGAGAAAACACCATTTCAGCTTCCTTAAAGTATTATTCTTAGTCATTATCGGTTCTATCGGCTTATCAGCCCCGGCACAAAACCAACGTCAAAAAATCAACTTCAATTCCGATTGGCAATTCTGCAATCAGGAAGATTTAAGTGCATCGACCGACATTCTGCCAACTCAGGACAATTTTTCTTTTTCCAATTGGCAAACAATTAGTTTACCCCACACAGCCAAGGTGGAACCACTGGTTATCAAAGAGCCATGGGTGGGTGTCAGTTGGTATAAGAAAGATTTCGGTGCTAAGTCCGAGTGGAAAAACAAAGTAGTTTCTATAGAATTCGAAGCTGCCATGCAAGTGGCCGACGTATGGCTCAATGGAAAACATTTATTGACGCATTCTGGAGGTTACCTTCCATTTACCATCGATATAAGCAAAGAAATTGATTATACAAAAAAGAATCGCCTGGTTGTAAAAACAGATAATCACGATAACGCGGAAGTTCCACCCGGAAAACCCATCAAAAATTTGGATTTTTGCTATTACAGTGGCATCTACCGCAACGTTTCATTAACAGTATCGGATAATCTTTACATTACCGATCCTGTAAAAGCTAACACACCTGCTTCTGGTGGAATACATGTTTGGTTTCCTGAAGTATCATCCAAATTAGCAAAAGTAGCCGTTTCCACTCATGTTCGCAATGATTATAATGAACCTAAAAGTTTCCAACTGAGCTATGTGATTTTTGACAAAACAGGTTCTACCGTAGAATTACAATCATCACAAACAATTACGCTTGAGGCAAAATCGGAAAAAACAGTGTTGGAAAACCTACAGGTTCAGGTGCCGGATCTTTGGCATCCCAATCATCCCAGCCTGTACACGTTGAAAGTGGGAATTGTTGAGAATAACCAACTGAAAGATTTTGTGAGTACCAGAATTGGTATCCGTAAAGTCAATATTGTAGGCGAAAGACTGATGATTAATGGTGAACCGTTGCTTTTAGTCGGGACCAATCGTCATCAGGAATATCCTTACATTGGCAATGCCTTGTCGGACAACGCTCAATACCGCGACGCCGTAAAAATCAAAGAAGCAGGATTTAATATCGTCCGTCTTTCGCACTATCCACAATCGCCGGCATTTATGGATGCTTGCGATGAACTGGGAATACTTACTATTGACGCCATTCCCGGTTGGCAGTTCTTTGGCAATGAAACCTTTGTACAACACTCATACCAGGATGCCCGGGATCTGATTCGCAGAGACAGAAATCATCCTTCGGTAGTTTTTTGGGAACTATCGTTGAACGAAACGCCCATGACCGATGATTTTATGAAACAAATGGTAGCAATTTCCAAAGAAGAATCGCCTGAATCAAAACTGATTACCTGCGGTTGGATTAATAAGTTCTACGACGTGTTCATTCCGGCTCGCCAGCACGCCAAAGGACCTGATTACTGGAAAAATTACAACGAAAAAACACCTCTGTTTACCGGTGAATATGGCGATTGGGAATACTTTGCACAAGACGCAGGTTTGAATCAGGCCGGATATGTCGGACTGAAAAGTGACGAACGCACCAGCCGACAACTTCGCGGAGATGGAGAAAAACGATTATTACAACAAGCTGACAATTTTCAGGAAGCACACAATGACAATCTGAACAAACCGCATTTAGGCGATGCCAACTGGTTGATGTTCGATTACAATCGCGGATATTCACCGGATATTGAATCTTCAGGCATTATGGATATTGTTCGCCTGCCAAAACCGGCATACTACCTGTACAAAAGCCAAATGCAACCAAAAGACTTAGAGGTTGTCAGCTACAATAGTCCAATGATAAAAATTGCTTCGTATTGGAATGCTGCATCCAATTTTCATAATTTGAAAATTTATTCTAACTGTAATGAAATAGCCCTATATATCAACGATAAATTCATTGAACGGAAAACGGCATCAAGAGATAATATTTCGAGTCAGTTAACCTACCCTCCATTCATTTTTAATTTAAAGAAATATGAACCGGGCGAATTAAAAGCCGTTGGATATATCAAAAATAAAGTGGTATGCGAAGCAATGGTAAATACTGCGGGAAAACCAGCTTACATAAAATTAACTTACGATAAGAGCAGAAAATCGTTGAAAGCCGATGGTGCTGATGTGGTTTTTGTTTATGCCACAATTTGCGACGCAAAAGGAAATACCGTTACCGATTCTGATGCCTCCGTTCAATTTACCGTTAATGCTAATGGAAAATTGATTGGTCAAAATCCCGTAAAGGCAGAAGCAGGCATTGCCACCATTTTACTTCAGGCAGGAACTGTAAGTAAAAGCATCACTATCAAAGCTAATTCTGACAAATTAAAATCGGACGATATAAGTATTGTTCCGGTAAAATAACTGAGATTACTTAATTACTCTCAGTTATAGTTAAAATACTTTCTCAGTTTCATTAGAATGAAACAGAGAAAGTATTTGTATTTATTCCAAATTAAAAATTATACTAATTTATTGGAATTTTCTTTTAGAATTATAATATCTTTGCCACTTATTTAGTTATTGAGTCAATTGAGTAACAATTTCAAACTAGCACGTTTTTATCTTTAAGTATAAACTTCCAGAATTTCAAATGAAAAAAATAAAAGATATTTTCTTTTCAATGACCATCAGTGTAATTTTGCTGGTTATTTTCGGAGCAAGTATTGGCTATGCTACCTTTGCCGAAAACAGCTCAGGCACTGAATATGCAAAGTCGATAGTCTATAATGCCAAATGGTTTGAAGTGTTATTAGCTCTGTTAATCATCAATCTACTGGGAAGTATTGTTCGATATAAGATTTTCAATAAACGCAAATTCAGTATCTTACTTTTTCATCTGGCATTCATTTGCATATTAATCGGGGCTGCCGTAACCCGTTATTTTGGTTCAGAAGGCATGATGCACATTCGTCAGGGCGAAACGACGAATGAAATTTCGTCGGATAAAAAGTCTGTTGGCATTACAGCCGAATACAAAGGTCAAAAGATTGAAAAAACAACCGAAGCAACTTTTTCCGAAAGCGGTTCGAACAATTTTTCAGAGAAAGTGGAAATTGGAGGAAAAACAATAACGGTGGAAAGCGAACTGTTTGTTCCAAACTCTGTTGAAACGATTGTTCCTGACGAACAAGGCGAACCTGCACTTTCGCTGTTTGTTATGGATCAGAATAATCAGGGAATGGATTTTAGCCTGCTCAATGGAGAGACAAACAAGTTCGGAGAGATTTCATTTGCTTTCAACGATTCTACGCACAAAGCTAATGTCGTATTCTCAATCGTTGATAATCAGCTTTATTTTAAAAGCACATTACCTATATCTAAAATGGGTATGATGGCAAAAGATGAATCGATGATTATGCCCGGTGGAATGAATGCTATGGAACAAAAAACGATTTACAAAACTGAAAATGTGATCTTTGTACTAAAATCTTATATGGCTAAAGCAAAAAAGAGCCTGACGCAAGTGACGCCCGATATGAATAATACGGGGATGACAAAACAAGGAAAAAATGCCATAATTTTCAACGTGAGTGATGGGAATATAACCAAACGTGTCAATGTGTTGAGTTCCGAAAATCAATTATCACAACCTGCAACCTGCCAGTTAAATGACGTGAAAGTGTCGGTTAATTACGGAATGCTTCAACATAAATTACCTTTTAGTATTACCTTGCGTGCATTTCAGTTAGATCGCTATCCGGGCTCCAACAGTCCCTCATCGTATGCCAGTGAAATTATCGTTACCGACAATGAAATGAAAACCGTACGACCCTTTAGAATCTTCATGAACAATATTCTAAATTACCGGGGTTACCGCTTCTTTCAATCGTCTTACGATTCTGATGAAAAAGGAACCATACTATCTGTAAACCATGACTATTGGGGAACGTTTATTACATATACCGGGTATTTATTCATGCTCATAGGAATGATACTTACTTTATTTAATAAAAACAGCCGGTTCTGGTACATTCTGAGACAGAGCAACGAATTGCAAAAGAAACGAAAAGCCGCTAAAGGGCTCATGTTAATAGTTTTATTTGCACTATCCGGCACTATGTATGTTTCCGGTACAGAGAATTCAAAAAAGTCTCATTTGGATGCCTTGAACAGCTTATTAATTCAGGACGAAATTCAGGGACGGGTTGAACCTATCAGTACCTATTCTTCTGATTTAATTCGGAAAATAACAAAGAAAACGTCTTATAACGGTCAGTCAGCGCTCGAAGTTCTGCTGGGCATGTGCACCGATCCATCGCATTGGAAGAATGAGCCTATGATTAAAGTCGCTCATGAAGGATTAGGCAAAGAGCTTGGAGCAATAAAAGATTATGTTACATTCAATCAGCTATTTGATTTTGAAAATAATGGACAATATAAACTTTCTGAGAAGATAGAGAAAGCCTATCAAAAAGATCCATCCGAACGAAACCAGTACGAGAAAGAATTAATCAATGTGGATGAACGTGTCAATATCTGTAACCGTATTTTCACCGGAGATATATTGACAATCTTCCCTGTTACAGGGCATGAAAACGACAAATGGATTGCTGTATCAAATTTCGTCCCAACAACTTCTGTTCCGATGAATGCTACCGCCGGTATGCCTGCCGGTGTTTGTCCTGTTAGTGGTAAATCAGGCAAAACAAATACGCCCGCTTCCATGCCGGATAAGATGAGTAGCGACTCATCGGGAACTACGTCTGCATCCGGTTCAAAATGCCCAATGGCAGGAATGGGCGGGTCAATGGGTCAGGATATGAGTGGTATGACAGCCAATTCAATGGATGGAATGCAAATGGGTTCAAATGCAATGGAGGACGAATCTAATATTCCAGCAAAATTGCTTCATGCTTACTTTAATTCTGTATTGGATGCCAGTAAATCGGGGGATTGGAGCATAGCAAACAGTATGTTGCTGAACCTGAAGAATTACCAGTTTCTGAACGGCGGTACTCAACTTCCATCCAAACAAAGAGTCAAATTTGAAGTACTCTACGATAAGTTAAGTATATTTCTGTCATTGGCTATCCTTTACGGCTTACTTGGAATAATCTTACTATCACTGCATGTTATCAATATATTGAAATACAATCCGAAAATTGAGAAGTATCTGAATAAAAGTATCTATCCTCTTGCACTAATGTTTGTATTTTACACTGCAGGATTAATCATGCGTTGGTACATTTCAGGACATGCTCCCTGGAGCAATGGTTATGAATCAATGATCTTTGTTGGTTGGGCTGCATCGCTTTCAGGATTAGTTTTCGCCAGCAGGTCACCCATTACGCTGGCAATAACATCATTATTATCTGCAATAGCATTATCGGTGGCAGGCATGAGTTGGATGAATCCTGAAATAACTAATTTAGTTCCGGTATTAAAATCGTATTGGTTAGTGATTCATGTGGCTGTGATTACGTCCAGCTACGGATTTTTTGCCATGTCGGCTATGTTAGGGTTGTTCAATCTCGGTCTTATGATTGCCCGTACAAATAAGAATAAAAACAGACTGAATGAAAGCATACAGGAGTTTAGTTATATCATTGAATTATCATTGATTGTAGGACTGTTTATGCTCACAGTAGGAACATTTCTCGGAGGTGTATGGGCAAACGAATCATGGGGAAGATACTGGGGTTGGGATTCAAAAGAAACCTGGGCTCTGGTGAGTATTCTTGTTTATTCAGCGGTTCTGCATCTACGCAATATTCCAAAAGCCAATAATTTACTGGTATTAAATACCCTGTCAGTTTTGAGCTTTAGTACGGTTATCATGACTTTCTTTGGTGTGAATTATTATCTTTCGGGCATGCATTCATACGGACAAGGAACTCCACCGCCCATCCCAAGCGGAGTTTATATTGCAGTTATATTGGTAATCGCACTGGTAGTTGGTGCCTATTATTCGGAGAAAAAGAGCAAGGCATAATGTAAATTACAGACCATCATATATTTATTTGAATAATACTATAACTTACTGAAAAGAAAACTAAATGACTCGATTTATTCACAGATTATCCTTATCATTCTATTTTATTGTAGTTTTACTTACAATCGGATTGTTGACTTATATCGGATTTTCCTATTACAGATTACCCATAGAGGATCGTTTTTTCCATCCGCTTTATGAGCAACTGAAACCAAGTGGGATTATCGGTCATGGATTGGGTATTTTTGGAAGTTTAATCATGCTGTTTGGTCTGTTTTCTTACATGGCTCGTAAGCGGTTAAAGGTTTTCTCTCGTTTAGGAGTTTTAAAATACTGGCTGGAGTTTCATATATTTTTATGCACATTGGGTCCGGTAATGATATTGTTTCATACGTCATTCAAATTCGGAGGGATAGTTTCAGTTGGGTTTTGGAGCATGGCTGTAGTATGGTCGAGCGGTGTGATAGGCAGATTTATCTATTTGCAGATACCCAGAACCATCGAAGGGCGCGAATTGAGTTTGCGGGAAGTAGAAAGTCTTAAAGATCAACTGGATCAGGAATTACTGAGTAAATACGATATTGATTTTTCGGAAATCAAAACGAGTAAGTTTTCAGCAATCAAATTAAAACTCATCTCAAAAGATATCTCGAGACATGACTATAGGAAGGTCAGACGCCTGATTAATAATGAGAAAAGAATAACCAGACGAATTGGACGGTTGGACAGAATGAAAAACATGTTTAAATACTGGCATTTTGCTCATCTCCCGTTTGCGTTGATATTGATAATTATTATGATGATACATGTTGTAGTAGTTCTTACTTTTGGGTATAAATGGATATTTTAAATTATGGATCAATTAATTGAATTTGCCATTTATGGCTTCGTAATATTACTTATTCTTGGCATTTTACTGATTTACATTTTAAAGCAGAAGCGGGAATCAAAAGAGGTTGAGGCTAAAGTTCAGCAGGCAAAAGACGATAACTCGCACGAACCGGTATCGCTATATCCGGTAATAGATCCCGACAGGTGTATTCGTAGTGGAGCGTGTGTTGATGCTTGCCCTGAAGATGACATTTTAGGAATTGTAAATGGTAAAGCCACTATCATCAATGCTTCACGGTGTATCGGACATGGAGCTTGTTTTCGGGCTTGTCCGGTTGAAGCCATTTCTTTGTGGATTGGAACTGAGAAAAGAGGTGTGGATTTACCGCATGTAAGTACAACCTTTGAAACAAATGTGCCGGGAATTTATATAGCCGGTGAATTAGGTGGCATGGGATTAATCAGAAATGCTGTTACCCAGGGAAAAGAAGCTGTAGAAAACATCGTAAAGAATTTCAAAAAAGATAGTCGGGCAACTTACGATTTAATCGTTGTAGGTGCAGGTCCGGCAGGAATTTCGGCTACTCTTGCAGCAAAAAAGGCCGATTTAAATGTGCTTACACTAGAGCAAGACACATTGGGTGGCACTGTTTTCAATTTTCCACGTTCAAAAATAGTGATGACTTCCTCCATGGAGTTGCCATTGTATGGAAAAGTAAAGTTTAGAGAAACTTCCAAAACCCAGTTGCTGAATTTATGGCATTCGGTTTTATCGAAGAATGAAATTACAATACAGGAAAATTCAAAGGTGCAGGCTATAATTCCTGATGGTGATATATTTAAAGTACTGACGGCTAACGGCGATAAATACACAACAAAAACAGTTTTACTATCAATCGGCAGACGCGGAACTCCACAGAAACTGGATATTCCGGGTGAAGATACTGAGAAAGTTGCCTATAAGCTGCTGGAATCTGAAGATATTCATGATAAAAGGATTCTCGTAGTGGGTGGTGGCGATTCAGCCATTGAAGCTGCACTATTGCTGGTCGATAAAAACAACGTAACTTTATCCTACAGAGGCGAAGCTTTCAACAGATTGAAGCTAAAGAACAAGGAAAAAATCAAAACAGCCATTGAGCAGCATTTACTCGATGTAAAATTCGGATCTAACATTGTTTCCATTCACAAAGATTACGTGTTATATTCCGATAATAAATCCACTGACATCTTGAAACTCGATAATGATTTAGTCTATATTTTTGCCGGAGGAGAGCTTCCAACTGAGTTCCTGAAAAAAACAGGAATCCAGGTTTCAACAAAATATGGTGAAAGTGTACTGAAACACAAATAATTTTTCGTACGTTTGAATATTATTTTTTTAGTTTAGAATAGCTATTGACATTTTCTTATGAACTATAAGACAAAATTACTCTTTCTTGGAATCTTACTCCTGACGATTTCCAGCGCAGTTGCGCAAATATCACCGGGCGACTTAAGCAGGGCACATGCCGGTTTAGATGGTGTAAGCAATTGCACCAAATGCCATACGGTAGGTAATAAAGTAACCCGGGAAAAGTGTTTAAGTTGCCACAAAGAAATTCAGGCCAATATCACTGCCAATAAAGGATACCATGCTTCGGCCGAGGTTACCGGAAAACAATGTACGGTATGTCATAACGAGCACCACGGCAGAAACTTCCAATTAGTCCGGCTCGACAAGAAGACTTTCAATCATAGCAAAACAGGCTTTGAACTGAAAGGAGTTCATGCTAAGCAGGACTGTAAAGCTTGCCACAAAGCGGCATTTATTACCGATGCCAGACTGAAAAAGAAACCTAACACTTTCCTTGGTTTAAACAAGCAGTGCTTAACCTGCCACGCAGACTATCACCAGGGTCGAATGTCACCAAATTGTTCCAAATGCCATAGCTTTGAGACATTTAAAAATGCAACCGGCTTTGATCATAATACAACAAGATTTCCACTGCTGGGGCAACACAAAACTGTGGCGTGCGACAAATGTCATAAAACACAAATCGTTAATGGTAAGCCTGTTCAACAATTCAGAGGATTGGCATTTGCCAACTGTAATGCTTGTCATAAAGATCCGCACGAAAACAGATTCGGGCAGGATTGTAAACAATGTCACTCAGAGGAATCGTTCCATAATATAAAAGGAGTTAGTACGTTTAATCATGACAGAACCGGATTTCCATTGATTGGAAAACACAAGTTAGTAGCTTGTAAATCATGCCATAAAACAAATATGACAGACCCGGTCAAGCACAATCGCTGTTCAGATTGTCACACCGATTATCACAAGGGCGAATTTGCTAAGAATGGTGTTTCTCCGGATTGTAATCAATGTCATACGAATAATGGATTTACACCAAGTACATTCTCTATTGAGAAACATAATCAGACTAAATTTCCGCTCGAAGGTGCTCATCAGGCCACAGCTTGTAATGCTTGCCACAAGAAAACCTTTAAATGGACGTTTAGAAATATCGGCGGCAGTAAATGCGTTGACTGCCATAAAAATGTACACAAAGGATTTATGGCCGATAAGTTTATGGCAAATGATAACTGTACTTCCTGCCACAATGTAAACAGCTGGAAGAAAGTAACATTTGATCACTCGCAAACTAAATTTAAGCTGGACGGAGCGCATGCTAAAATTGCCTGTGGTGAGTGTCATTACCGTAAAAACGATAAAGGTGTTAAAGTGCAGTTATTTGCGGGACTATCGCCGGACTGCACCAGTTGTCATAAGAACCCGCATGCCGGACAGTTTGATGTAAACGGAAAGACCGATTGTACAAAGTGCCATACCACGGACAGTTGGGTTAAAACAAAATTTGATCATAATACTTCGAGATTTAAGTTAGAAGGAGCTCATACCACGGTGAAATGTGGTGAATGCCATAAATCAATAACGAACGAGAAAGGAAAATACATTCAATATAAGTTTAAAAGCATTGAATGTTCAACCTGTCATTCTTAATTTACAAATACAACATGCGCAAATTAATTCTGTACATATTATTTTCCACGCTCGCTGCGACTACATTTGCACGTAACTCTCCTCACGGAGCTGACTTTAAGATAGATTGTGCAGTTTGTCATACTGCTGATAACTGGAAAAAGATTAAAGACGGAGGATTTAATCACAACAAAACCCATTTCCCATTAGTAGGGCAGCATAAAACCGTTAGTTGCAGACAATGCCACAAATCACTGGATTTCAAAAAAGCGTCAACCGATTGCGCCAGCTGTCATGCCGATGTGCATCAGGGTACTGTAGGACGTGACTGCCAACGATGCCACACACCAAACTCATGGATAGTAAGTAAGATTAAGCAGATACACCGACAAGCCGGATTTGACCTGGTAGGTGAACATGCCTCTGCCGATTGTAACCGCTGTCATACGTCGGCATCTTCGCTTCAGTTCACCAACATACGTTCAGACTGTTATGCTTGTCATAAAGCCAAATATGAAGCTACTACGACACCTAACCACCGTCAGGTTGGATTCGACACCGATTGTGCACGCTGCCACAACATGGTAGGACGCGACTGGAACTCGTATGGAAAAGGCTTCGATCATGGAGCATTCCCACTTACCGGTGGACATAAACTGGCTTGCGATGCATGTCACATCAACAACGATTATAAAACAAAGCTCTCACCAAATTGCAGCAGCTGTCACGGTGTGGATAATTCCAACCCTGTTGCAGCGCATAAAACCAAGTTTCTGGCTTATGATTGCTCAGCCTGTCACAGCATAAAAGGCTGGGATGTGATTAGTTTCAAGCAACATGACAGTAGCTTTGGTAATATATATTCCGGAAAACATAAAGGTAAATGGAGCAGTTGCAGCGATTGTCATACTAATAATGCAGCCTATACGTCAAGTTGTAGCAAGTGTCATAATTTCAGTACGGGCAGATTGCCTTAAGAGTAAAGAAACTCCTTTCAGGAACTTCACCAAGCATTAAAATATGAAGTACATATTAATTATCGTATTCTTTTTTTCAGGTATAAGCCTGTTCGGACAAAACACCGGTGAGCTTTTAAAAGGAAAAGTTTCCTATGTGAGCTCCCAACATGTTTACGTACAATTCGTAAGCACAGAAGGAATACACACAGGTGATACATTATTCGTTTCAAACGATAACGTTTATGTTCCGGTGCTTACCGTAACTAACCTGTCCACTATTTCCTGCGTTGGAGTGCCACTTACAGCCACTTTACTTTCGGTTGCGACTCCCATATTTGCCCGTAAAAGACTTGATAAGCCCGCATTGGATGTTATTGCCCAAAAATCCAAAGAAGCCATTGCGGTAAACGACTTAGCTGTAAATGCCGCAACTACCGGAGAAGTCAATAAGGGTCAAAAAGCCAAAGTAGATGGACGGTTATCTGTTTCTTCATACACAAACATTTATTCTACTTCACCATCCTATGTTCAGTATACCCAACGGTTCCGCTATAATTTTGCGTTGGATGTCAGGCACATTGATAATTCAAAGTTTACATTCGAAAGTAACCTTTCTTTTACGCATAAGTTGAATGAAAGCATACAACTTGACAATGCTTTGAAAGTGTATGGGCTGGATTTAAAATACGATATTGACAAAACATCCGTACTTACGTTTGGACGAAAAATCAATATAAACATGGCCAATGTAGGTGCTGTGGATGGGCTGCAATACGAGAAAAAGCTAAACAATTTCACCGTAGGTGCTCTGGTAGGTTCAAGACCTGACTCGGTATACGGTTTCGACCCTAAATTGCTGCAATTCGGAGCCTTTGCCAGTCATAATCTAAAAAACGACAATGGGTTTATGCAAACATCACTGGCTGTTTTCAACCAGATGACTAAGTTTCAGACAGGACGTAGGTTTGCTTATTTCCAACACACGAACTCATTATTGAAAAACCTGGATTTGTTTTGCTCATTCGAAGTGGATTTTTACAACGCCAAAGATTCTACCAACAAAATAGACCTTACCGGCACTTACGTTTCGCTTCGTTACAGACCTTTCAATAACCTTTCGTTGTCCATGTCATACGATGCACGCAAGAATATCTATTACTACGAAACCTATAAAAGCAAAAGAGACAGTTTGCTGGAAAAAGAAACCCGCCAGGGCTATCGCTTCCAGTTCAATTACCGCCCTTTCAGAAAATTATCGTGGGGAGGAACAGCCGGCTATCGCCTTCAGACTCCGTCCAGCAAAGCAGCTTTAAACGGCTATACCTACCTGACATATTCGCAGTTGCCGTTTATAAATGTAGCAGCCACCGTTTTTGCAACGATTAATAAATCGGATAATATGGATGGAAATGACTACGGTATAACGCTGTCGCGCGATATAATCGATGGAAAGCTATCGGTGGATCTGGAATACCGACGCGAGAACTACAACCTGAGCAATTACGGAAACACCACTGCATTGCCCAACATATCGTTGGTTACACTGAAGGAACAAACAGCCGATTTAAGTTTTTCGCTGAGACTGTCGAAAAAACTGACCCTTTCGGCTGACTTTGAAGGAAGTATTGATGCCGATAAGAATTACTACGGACGAGCATTTATCAATATCAGTCAACGATTCTGAGAAGGATCCCAAATGACCCCAAGCCCCGTTCGACTGAGCTCACGCCGAAGCCTAAAGGGGATGTAAAATTACTTTCGTCTCCTTTAAACCAATTTCTATTATATATATCTTCGCGAACATCACACTTTAAGCCCCTTTAGGGGTTTGGGGTGATTTTTTTGCTATATAACTTAAAATGGTTACTTTTGCAGCTCAACCTTCCGTGATTTGTTTATGCGTACCAAACAGTTAATCTTATTTTACCTGCTTTGCATCTGTTTAACCGGATGTTCGTTAATGCCTAATGAACTGAAAAAAGTCGAAGACCTGATTGAAAACCAACCCGATTCGGCCTTGCAGATACTCAGGAATATATCTCCCGATAAAAACATGTCAGGGACAACCCGGGCTTTGTACGGATTGTTGATGACCGAGACGCTCGACCAAAAAAAGCTTCCGCTCAAACCCGATTCGCTGTTGGATTTCTCCATTGCCTATTATGAGGAACATCCCGACAAGGACCGCTTAGCTACCTGCTATTTATACAAAGGGCGGGCTTACAAATACAATTTCCAGTACGAAGATGCCACCACTTGTTACCTGAAAGCGGAGGATGCTGTGACCGACAGTGAAAATTATTTGTTGCTCGGAAAAATTAATTCTGACATTGCCGACATCTATCTGTATCAACGGGAATATAAAAAAGCCAGGCAAAAGTATTCTGAGGCTTACCGCTATTATCGCAAAGCCAAATCGAATAAATTATCCTTCACGGCACTCATCAATATCGGAAAATCATACAGTCAGGCTAAATCCTATAAAAAGGCACTCCCCTATTTTCAAAAAGTAAGCAAAGAATGTAGCGACTCCACCATAAAGGTATTGGCACTTCAGCATATAGGCATCAACTATTACAATTTTAATCAGTTAGATTCAGCCCTGTTCTATCTACGAAAGGTTATAAAATATCCCGCCGTCAATCACAACCGTGCAGTTCGGCATTACTACATCGCCGACGTATTTATGGATCTGAATCAGGTTGATTCCGCTTACTATTATGCCAAAAATGCATTCAACTACGAACCCGATATACGCACCCAGCGCGAATGCTACAGAATTTTAGCCAATGTGGCTAACTCAAAAAGCAACATGACCGAATTACAAAAATACATGTCCAGCTATCAGGATTGTTCGGATTCTATACAGAAAATAGATGCACAGACCAAGGGTAGTATTTTGGAAACCATTCATGCCAGTAAAAAGGAAATATCACGCAATGAGCAAAAGGTATGGTTCTTAAGGGGACTTATTTTGCTGTTAGCGGTAGTCGCTTATGCGTTCAGTATCTTTGTTACACGGCGTACAAAGAAAGAAAAAATGCAGATTCAGGAAATCCATACCGAAGAAAAAGCGGGCATACGAAAGAAAGTAATAGTGGATAAAAGAACTGTTTTGCAGCAAAAGATAGAAGAAATAAAAACAAAACAGATACATGAACGCAAACTGCTGGATGTGCAGGAAAGAGAAGCTCAAATCCGAAAAATTTACGAAGACTTATTGCACATCAACGATCAGGCATTTTTCTTCAGCGAAATGGATGTAGTATTAAATGGTCTGATTACTAAACTTCGTAGCCGTTATCCGGGCATTAAACCTAAAGAACTTATTTGGTGCTGCCTGTATCTCTTCAAAATACCAAGTCACGATATGCTGATATTACTCGATTACAAAAGCCACAACAGTCTCAAAATGTTGAAAGGCCGCTTGTCGGACAAATTTGAACTTGATAATGCAGCGCTTCTGGGCAGCTTTTTGAAAAGCATCCTTTACGAAGACTAGCTTCCTCCCCCCTTCACCACCTCCCTGAAAACCATTATTTTCCACATTTATTTTAGTTGAAAAAAGGCTGTATACCATTTTCTCTGCAAATAGAATATAAACACCTGTAAATCAAACAAAATATCAAAACCTTTGTATACCATTTTACGACCCCTAAAATTAGCTTTCCTCCTTTTCTCTTCCTAACTTAGCACCGCGATCGATCGTTTTTTTCATTTTAAAAACCAATAATTCAACAATTGAAAGTACCTATGGACTAAATTTGATACTCGGAAATGGTCATGAACATGAAAGACTGTCAGGTGAACTTCATACGGTGCGAGTAAGTCAACAATTATTCAAGTATGAAAATTTCAAAATCGATGCTTTCAAAAGTCTGCCTTATGGCAGGTTTTCTCATTTTAGCTCAAGTTAGTTTTGCAACGAATATTCTTATCCGAAAAGATAACTCGGTTCCCCCACCCGATCGGCTTCTGAGTACGCTTAATACACTGTACCCTGTTTCTGCTACTATTGTGGGAACCGATTTGACAGTTTATTTTGACTCGGAGGTGGGAGTTGCTACCGTTACCGTTTACGATTCGGCTAATCAGGTGGTATCACAGCAAACAGTAGATACAAGCACTATACTGGAAGTGGATATGTCATTGAGCAACCAGAGTAGTGGTGACTATGTAGTCCGTATCAGTTATGGAACCACTCACCTGATAGGTGATTTCCAGATTGAATAAATAAACCAATAAGCGGTATAGTCGGAATTAATATAGAGTACAGTGAACACGTAAAGAGTTTGTTTGAAAAATAATACAATGTCATAGCACAGACAAATTTGCATCTTTTTTCTCCGGCTGTATCGCTTATCATTTTTTGAAATTTTAAAAACATTATAACCAAGTCTCATTTTAAAAACAATTACTATAAAAAAACTGTACATTTATGGCAACATCAGACAAAAACAGCATGGTTGTTGAGCTTTATGACTTAACACTGACAGAACGTAAAGACGACCGTTTCGGTCGCGTAGTGACCACCAAATCGTTGAACGAAAATGATTTGATTAACATAGCGGTTTCTCGACGAACCGATCTTAATCCGAGCTCTTTGCGTTCATCTATGGAAATTCTCAAAGAAATTGCCATAGAGGAAATAGCTAACGGAGCTTCCGTATCTTTCGGACTTGGCTATTATAACGTAGGCGTTAACGGTGTATTTATTGGCGATAATGACAAATGGGATAGTTCAAAACACAGTTTATCTGTACGTGTTACACCTACCGCCGACCTCCGAACCGCTATTAACACTGCCACTGTAGATGTACGGGGTATGGCAAAAATTGGCACAGTGGTTAACTCGGTTACCGATGTAACTTCGGGTGAAGTGAACACACGACTTACTCCGGGCGGTGGAGCCAACATAGTCGGCAACAAGATTAAAATTACCGGCGAGAATCCTGCCAACGGCATCAGCCTCACCAATCAGGCTACCAATGAAGTAACTGTTATTGCAACAAATGCTATTGCCGTAAACGACCCTTCGAGAATAACCTTTGTCATTCCGGCAAGTTTGGCTAGTGGAGATTATAAATTGAGTATAACTACGCAGTTCTCATCGCAAAGTACTCTGCTAAAAGATCCTCGTACAAGCATATTTGATTATATACTGACTGTTTAACAACACATAGCCTCTTTCTCGAAATAAGAGAGAGGCTATCAATAAAAATTCGATAATGCACGACGCAGGTCAATCGCACCGAGGCTCTCTACTACTCTGCGCCGAGGCTCTCCGATTGTCAACGCTTAGGCTCTCCGACAAACTGCACCGAGGCTCTCCGATAGTCGGAGATTGGGCTTGCATATTGTATGTGCATAGGGATAATAAAAAACTGTCACTGGGGTTTGGGGCAAAGCCCCAATATAAAATAAATGCACTAAGTGTTATTAATTACCAAAAACTAAGAAGTCTGTTATGAAGAAAACGTACTTATCTGCCCTGTTTCGTCATCTTACATTACTCGTCGTGGTACTTTCGTTTGCAGCCTGTGCCACCATTTCGTCGTTCGACCAGTATGCCTACGCACAGACTACTTCGCTCAAAGTGGATGCTCTCAACACTATGGACCTGGCAACTGGTAACTATAGCACGAACGAAAAAACCATACAGGAACTGCAAACCAAACTACAAAAAGCCTACGAGTACGAGAAGAACCGTCCGAAAAACGAGATAACCCTCAAAATGTGGACTATCCTACTGGATAGCAACGGTCATCTGTTGGGTGGCTTTATCACACGATGGGAAAAAGAACAAAAGCTCAATGCAGTCTTTATTCAGGAAGAAAAGAAAATCGTGGGGGACGCATTCGATCAGATAGCCGGACTGGAAAGTCAAAAGATTAAACCTACAGATATAAAAACCAACTAAAAACTACGTAATTATGGGAAGTATAGACTTTAATGGTTTGCTGGCAGGAGTAACAACCTTGGCATCATCAAATCTCAAAGATTATCTGAATGAAGCTACAGCCGATGGAAAAAAACTATTGGAAAGCCTGAAAGCGGATATTCAAATCTGGAATAATGAGCTGGTCGAAGGTAAAATATCGGCAACAGACCTGGAGTTTTTAATAATGGCTAAAAAAGAAGAAATGGAAATGGAAGGATTAAAGCAAGCCGGAGTAGCCGAAATTAAAATAGATCAATTCAAAAATGGTATTTTAAAGCTAATCGTCAAAACACTTGAAGGATTAACCTGATCAATAGTCAATAAAACAATGAAAACAACTCTCTTCTTACAACTGTTCCTGCTCATATTCACTTTAAATTCTTATGGCAAAACAAAGGTCACTACGGCAGAAGTCTATTTCAGATCGACACCGGAAATGATCAGAAATAAAATTTGTATTATCCCCAAAGGCACCCAACTTATCGTTATAGACTGTGGCATACGAATCAGAGGCTGGTTAATCGTTCAGTATAAAGGTAAAGTAGGTTATGTAAGTTCAGCCTACGCAAAGCACAAGTCAACAACCCGAACTAAAACACGCACCCAACCCATTTAATTGTCAACTATCAATTATCAACTGTCAACTATCAACTAATTATGTTTTATTTACGATTAAACAAACTACGCATTTACAGCAATGGTGCTCTGCTCGGCATGAGCGAAGTACAACTCATGAGTTTTGTAACACTGGGCGAAGCCGATTTCCCTATGCTGAATGAATTTTTCCACACAAGCGATGCCAACGTAAAACGCGAACTTGTTTCGCAGGCTGTGGCACGGGTAGTCAGTTCGCGCGTTATGCCGCAGATACAGCGTGTAAAAGACAATCAGATTATCTACTTTGGCGATACAGGCTACAATGTATTTGTTTCGGACACCATCCCCGAAAACATCAACTGGATGTTGGTAGCCATAAAGTCCAACCAGCAAACAGTGGATAATGCCACCCTGCTGTCGCAAATACTAACCAAGCAAAACCTCACCTCGCTGGTAAGCACCATTGGGCTGTTGGCAAGTGCATCCAGTCCGATAACCAGTGCAGTAAGCACACTTACCACGCTGGTGGCAGAATCAATATTAAAACTATGTGCCAACACCAACGATCATCAACTGGGATTGCTCCTCACCTCCTTCGACCGACAGGAACATTACCCCTTTGGCAAACGAGATGCACAAAATGTACCCGATGCCACCGGAAATATGAAAGTCGATTATACCATATTTGGATTCTAATTCAGTTGAAATTGAAAATGTTGTTTTCAATTTCAACTGTAAACTCTCAACTGTCAACTAAATACCATGCAACTCTCTAAAAATTTCAAATTAGAAGAACTTACCGTTACAGGTTCCGCGCTTCCCAACAACCCTACAGAAGCCGATATTGAACGACTCAAAGCTCTTGTCATCAATGTACTTCAACCCCTACGCGACCTTTACGGCAAAGCCATATGTGTCAATTCCGGCTATCGGTCCGTAGCCGTAAACAAAGCCATTGGTGGAGCTCCCAATTCACAGCACTGCAAAGGCGAAGCCGCTGATTTGGTAGTAGTGGATAATTCTCTACTTTTCCGCCTTATCCGCACTCACCTACCCTTCGACCAACTGATATGGGAAGGTGGCAATGACCTCCATCCAGCCTGGGTACACGTTAGTTACCGTGCTAACCGAAACAGAAAACAAGTGCTAAAAATGAAACTGGTAGATGGTAAGAAGGTGTATGAGGAAATGTAGGAAGAATTACTATCCGAATTTATATCCTTTTAATCTGCTTAATATTATTCAATGCTACACGTTAAAGTCTGATTTATAAAACTTTAATGACTTACTTTACAACATTAAACTCCTTTTATTTCCAACCCATTAAGCCATTCATAAAAAATTAATACGTTAAAGTATCTAAATCATATACAGCCTATCATTTTTAGTTGTAATTTTGCACAGTTGTTTAAACAACCATTAAAAACACAACTATATGACACAATTACAGAATGACGAAATTTTCAATATACTGGTTGGCAAAATCTCTGCAGCCATTAATAGAACGTTCCTACGCGCTTTTGTAACTGAGGGTATCGACATCACAACTGAACAATGGTCTGTATTGGCTTGCCTGTGGGAGAAAGATAAAGTTACGCAGCAAGCTCTTTGCAGCCTTACTGCTAAAGATAAACCCAGCATGACAAGACTTATAGACAAGCTGGAAAAGCGTAATCTGGTTACCCGCGTTTCAGATAACAACGACAGAAGAATCAATCTGATCCACCTCACCGATGCCGGATTAGCCCTTCAACAACGGGCAACACAGATAGTACATCAGGTAGCAAACAAAACCTTAAACAACATTACAGACGAAGAACTGGATACCAGTCGCACGGTATTAAAAAAGATCATGGCAAACCTGAAATAATTTTTTTAATCCAATAGTTGCACACACAACCATTGTTTAGTCAATCACATAATTTTTTATATAAGAGGTATGAATAAAAACGTATTAGTAATTATCGCCGTCGTTGGATCGATGCAAGTGCAGGCACAAAAAGTGTTGCAACTTGAAGATTGCAGACAGATGGCACTTGCGCATAATAAAAGTGTACAAATGGCGCAAGAAACTGTAAAAGCTGCAAAACAACTGAAAGAAGCGGCATTTACCCAGTTTCTGCCTAACTTCTCAGCCAACGGCGCCTACACCCGAAATGAAAAAAGCATTTCGCTTCTGTCGGAAGACGCTAATTTACCGGTTTATAACATGAATGCCAATGGGACTCCTAATTATGCCAATTCATGGAATAATAGTTGGAAACAAGTAGCTACAAATGTATACGCCCCTGTAGATGCCGCAGGAAATGTATTTGACCCCAAAGTAAATCCAGAGAAAATTCAGTGGAAAAACTATGCATTGCTACCCAAAAGTGCTATGGAGTTCGACATAAAAAATGTATTTGCCGGATCTATAGGATTTGTACAACCTATCTTCATGGGTGGTAAAATCAGAGAACTATATAACATTGCCAAATATGGTGAAAATCTGGCTCAGGCTCAACAGGAAAGTAAAATAACCGATTTATTACTGGAAGTGGATGAAGCCTATTGGCGGGTAGTTTCATTGGAAAATAAAGTAAAGTTGGCAAAAGAATATCGCGATTTAGTAGCCAAAGTTGATTCCAACGTAACCGATATGATTACTGAAGGTGTTGCCACTAAAGCAGAAGCGTTGAAAGTGCGTGTTAAGCTCAACGAAGCCGACATTACCATGACCAAAGCCGAAGATGGACTCAACCTATCGAGAATGGCTTTGAATCAGTTATGCGGAATGCCACTGGACGATGTGTACACGCTGGCGGATCAGAATTTATCCGAAGAAACTGTAACTCAGCTTATCCCTTTAGATCAGGCTTTGAGCAACAGACCGGAGATTAAACAATTGATACAGATGGAAAACATTGCTAAATCTAACGAGAAAATTATGATTTCGCGCTTTCTGCCTAATATCGTTCTTTCAGGTAATTACCTGGTTACAAACCCGAACTCATTTGATGGATATAAAAATCAATTCGGTGGCATGTATTCAATAGGTGTTGTAGCTAATATCCCGCTGTTTCACTTTGGCGACAAGATTCACACCCTGAACGCAGCCAAATCGCAACACAAGATTGCGACCATGCAACTGGAAGAAACAAAAGAGAAAATGCAACTTCAGATTAAACAAAGTTCCTACAAAGTAGCTGAAAGTTTAAAGAAGAAAACATCAACAGAACATAACGTTGAACAAGCCGAAGAAAACCTGCGCTATGCAAACGAAGGCTTTACCGAAGGAGTAATAACCTCCACCGACCTGTTAGGAGCTCAAACCGCATGGCTATCGGCTAAATCGGAATCTATCGATGCCAACATTGACGTTAAGCTAACCAATCTGTATTTGGCTAAATCACTGGGGACACTAAATGCTGATAACAAAACCAAAAATCAGACGCCCACAATAAAAAAATAACTCATCCCATCAATCATAAAATATAAACACATTAAATATCTCTACAACAATGAAAAAAAAGAATCAGGATTTAAGAACCGGCTTAATAGCTTTAATTGTAGTCATAGTTTTGATATTCATTATCGGTTTAATCATCAACAGACCGGAACCAATTATTATTCAGGGAGAAGCAGATGCTTCGGAGATACGTATTTCGGGTAAAATTACCGGACGTATTAAAGAATTCAAAGCCGAAGAAGGTTCACAGGTAAAAATGGGTGATACACTCGTAGTTATCGACAGCCCCGAACTTGCTGCTAAGATAGAACAAGCCAATGCCGCAGAAAATGCCGCTCAGGCTCAGAATAAAAAAGCAAAAAAAGGTGCCCGCAAGGAAATAATAGTAGGTGCTTATGAAATGTGGCAGAAAGCGAAAGTAGGCGTTGATATTGCCAAAAAATCGTTCGATCGTGTTCAGCATTTATTCGACAAAGGAGTAGTTACTGCCCAAAAACGTGACGAAGCCGAAGCTCAATACAAAGCTGCCGTGGCCACATCAAGCGCAGCAAAATCGCAATACGATATGGCGTTGAACGGAGCCGAAAGTGAAGATAAAGAAGCTGCACTGGCATTGGTTGACAGAGCAAAAGGCGCTGTAAACGAAGTAAAATCATATTTGAAAGAAATCACGCTTACTTCGCCTATAACAGGTGAAGTAACCGACGTATACCCGAAACGTGGCGAATTAGTTGGTGCAGGCGCACCTATTATGAGTATTGTTGACCTGAACGATATCTGGTTTACATTTAATGTTCGCGAAGACTTACTTGGTGGACTTAAAATGGATAAAACATTCAAAGTAAAAGTTCCTGCATTGAACAACAAAATTGTAGAAGTAAAAGTAACTTATATAAAAGCGCTGGCTTCGTATGCCACCTGGAAAGCAACCAAGACAACCGGTCAGTTTGATGTTAAGACATTCGAAGTACGTGCCCGGCCTACAACTAAAGTAGCCGATTTACGTCCGGGAATGACAGCCTTGTTTGAAGAAACTGTAAAATAAGAAACCCTAAATCCCCAAAAGGGACTAAAATAACATGTCAAACGATACATTTACAGCATTTAAAAATACCCTATACCGTGAACTGAAGCGAATGGTGAGCCGTCCGATTTATTTCATTTCAACGTTTGTCATCATGACATTTTGTTATATATTCTTTCTTACTTTCTTCAACGAAGGTCAGCCAAACAAAATGCCTATCGGAATAGTTGATTTGGATAATTCATCCCTTTCCCGGCAGTTTACACGCAATCTGGAAGCCACACAACAAGTAAAAGTCGTAATGCGACTCAGTAGCCACAAAGAAGCCCGGGAAGAAATGCAACGTGGAAATATTTATGCTTTCGTGGAAATAAAAAGACATTTTTCCAACGATGCAATAACAAACCGCAGACCGACAATAACTTTCTATGTAAACGATGGTTATCTGATTGCCGGTTCACTCATATCCAAAGATATAACTTACATGAGTGCTGCAACTTCCATTGGTATGCAACGAAAAATTCTGCGAGCTAAAGGTCTGGATGAAAATCGCATTAAAGGCATTATTCAACCAATAGCACTGGATACACACCTCATCGGAAATCCGTGGGCAAATTATGGAACTTATTTGCTGAATGTTATTTTGCCCGGGATGCTACAATTGATGGTTCTATTGATGACAGCCTTTCCCATTGGTGTTGAATACAAACAACGTACCTCACGGGAGTGGGTTGAAAATGCAAACCATTCCATGTTTGCAGCCTTAACAGGAAAATTATTGCCCTATACGGTTATTTATACGGTATTAGGAGTCATTGGTAATATTTTATTATACAAATACATGCATTATCCATTGAATTCTAGCATTGGTTGGATGTTTCTTGCCACCTTCTTGTTGGTTGTATCCTCTCAGGCTGTCGGAGTCATATTCATCGGCATTACCCCTGTATTGCGTGATGGAGTAACATTTGCCGGAATCTTTGGGACACTGGGAATAACATTCGCCGGATCTACTTTTCCTGTTGAACAAATGCCTACAGGAACCAGAATAATAAGCGATTTATTTCCAATTCATCATTATTTCAACATATATGTGGACCAGGCACTGAATGGAGTAGCCATTCATTATTCACTGATTTCGTATGTTATTATGCTTTCATTTTTGATTTTGCCATTTTTTGTTTTTGACCGGCTTAAGAATGCTGCTATTAGTCAAAGCTACCCAACTAAATAATTTTTAAAATGAAAACCCAACATAAAATGCCATTGCACAAGAAGATCATATCAATACTCAAAGATATATTGAATGTGCTTAAAATAGAATTTCAAACGATGTTTAGAGACCGTGGTGTGGTTATCATGTTCGTTTTAGGACCGCTGGCTTATCCTATACTGTATTGCAGCCTGTATAAAAACGAAACGTTGATTGATGTTCCTATTGCCGCCGTAGATTGTTCACGCAGCCCGCAATCCAGAGAATTATTGCGACACATTGATGCTACACAAAATGTAGCAGTAATAAGCAAATACGGCACGCTGGCCGAAGCAAAAGAAGCTTATAATGAAAAAAAAGTACATGGAGTCGTATACATTCCTGCCGATTTCAGCAAGAAATTAGCCACAGGAGATCAAACATCGGTTTCCATCTACTGCGACATTAGCAGCTTTATGTATTATCGTATCATCAATCAGGCTTGTAGCAACAGTGTTTTGGCAATGAGCAACCAAATTCAGGTTGAAAGATTAAATGCTAATGGAATAACAGGCGAATCGGCCAATGTTATCTCCAATCCGATTCCGTATAACGGCGTGATACTATATAACGAAGGAGCTGGTTTTGCAAGTTTTTTAATGCCGGTTATACTTGTCATCATACTTTTCCAGACTCTCTTTCTTGGAATAGGTATGATAGCAGGAACTTCACGCGAAGAAAATCGGTTTCACGTACTTGTCAGTTCTTCGGTACATCGGGGTGGCACGGTCAGGGTAATCATTGGCAAAAGCATCTGTTACTTTTTAATGTATGCACCCTGGGCGTTTTATGCACTGGAACTTATTCCACGCATATTTAATTTACCTCATATTGGCATTCCATTCGATGTGATGATGCTAATGATTCCATTCCTTCTGGCAACTATATTCTTCTCAATGACAGTATCTGTCTTTATACCAAACAGGGAAACCGGTATCGTGATATTTATGTTTATGTCGCTTATTCTTGTGTTTTTGAGTGGAGTTTCGTGGCCACAGTCTAACATTAATGGATTTTGGAGAGCCTTTGCATGGATGTATCCTTCCACATGTGGAGTTCAGGCCTATATGAAAATCAACACGCTCGGAGCAGATTTACATCATATTTCGTTTGAATACATAAGTTTATGGGTCCAGTCACTTATCTATTTTGCTACTACCTGCTGGGCTTATCATTGGCAAATAAAGAAAACCAGTAAAAAACAATTGAAAGAAGACGTAGTAACGATACATATATAAATACCTGTGGTAATCATTCGATATATTTAATAATAATAGAAAAAGGGGACTTTCCAAAGAAAATCCCCTTTTTTATCATGTTATCAGCTATAGACTAATCAGCTTCCTGCAATCTATTTATATGTTGAAATATAATAATTGCCATATTTATCGAAATCAGAAAAACAAAGGCACAAATGACTATTTGCCACAATATCATACTGTTTATAGATTCAACGCCCAAAATCAGTGAAATAATACAAATCGGTAAATTAATCCAAAAGGCGGTTCTTGATTTCTTCAATTTTTGTTTTTTTTCAAGTGCAGTCATGTCGATATTTTTTTTATGTTTTGGTTAGATATTTCTGTGTTATTTTTCTTTCCATCCGGTATCTTTTTCTTCAATACTATCCAGAAACTTTTTGCCTATACAAATACTTCGTATTGTTAATCTACTTGTATAGACCTTCGATTTTTTTTATAAACACTATGCCAGGCGAGGTTTAATGATATCAATCATTTTTTATTAAACCAGATTTTGACTAGTGTGTTTTTTTTAATTTAGACTAACAGATATTGTTATTACGTAAAATAAGACAGATTATTATTTTGAATTAATTCAGAACATCTGCTAACCCTAAAAAACTTTGCACTAAATTAATCATTTTAATTATAACAATCAAATTTATTCACATATTAATTTTGGACATCGGTTTTTGCAACATATTGTTAATCAGTAAAATAAATCAGAGCAACTAATTATTTTTGGACATCAGCCTTTTCTTGTATAAAAAAACAATCTATGATTGCCATTTTATGTATCTATTTTGTAAAAGGAGTAAAATAATTTCGTTCAAAAAAACTTGTAAAAAGAAGATGTTTTTATTCAACTTCTTGTATATCTTTTGGGTCGGCACCATATTCATTCTGTCCTTCTGTTCCTTCCTGACAGAACAATATTAACAACCAAATACCACCTATTAATGGAATAAATGCAATCATATACATCCAACCACTTTTACTAATATCATGCAGTCTGCGAACCCCAACAGCTAAAGCAGGGATAATCATTGACAAATTAAAAAGTCCATAAAATACAGCATAGGTATCAAGGACATAATCAAATGCAGCTAAAACAACAGAAAATATAAAATAAAACAAGACAAAATACCAGTACTCACTTCTTCTTGCCCTGCCATTAAAATCAGCATACTTTTTTAAAACAGCTAAATAGTAATTCATAAATAATAATATTGGATTTCGTCCTACTCTATAGGCTTTTCGGTTACGCCCTTACAAGTCAAAATCGTCTTGTAAGATATTATTTCATTAATTTCAAATTTGGTTCTTTAAACTCTACAAAATTGAAATATATGTTTGGCACAAGTCATTCTAAATATTTTATTTCCACCCATATCGGCAATATTAAGCAGCAATGTTTCAAAGTGTTTCTTTTCATCATCGGTTATACCTGACACATGTGTAAAGCAGTCATACGGATTAAGCTTTAATGCCGATTGCCATGAATGATCGGAAGATAAATCAAGTGTTGACAATGCATATTCTATAGCCGCTTCATCTCTTTCTTCAATCACACTTCCATCTGCGGATGCTATCATCTGATAAACACAATGTAAAATAGATAATTTCTGAATCAGTTCTAAATTTTTCATAAGAAGTATTCATAATATTTATATTTCATATTGGGAAAAAATAAATTTATGAATTATAGTTTTTATACATCAGCGCGTTATAAACTAACAACTAAAAACAAAGTTTTTGCAAATATATACAATTCACTTAATATATGCAAGACTTTATGAATATGCTTACAAACAAGCAGTAAAAAAGTATATTTATACGATTAAAATATCAAAAAAACCGTTACAGATAGATTATCCGTAACGGTTTTTATTAATTAAGAATTAATTAAACCTCATTTTCCTTTTAGTATATCTTCCAGCTTTATTAATTCGTCGCGAAGTTGTGCAGCTTCTAGAAATTCAAGTTTTTTGGCAGCTTCCTGCATAGACTTCCTGGTTTTGGCTATGGCTTTTTCCAATGCAGTTCGCGACATATATTGCACTACCGGATCAGCCGCAATACTCTTTGAATTTTCAGGTTCAATATAAGCGAGCGGTTCTGCTTTGCTAAACGAGTTTCGTTCTCCTTTGGTAATGGCGGTAGGTGTAATGCCGTGGGCTTCGTTGTACGCTAACTGTTTTTCACGTCGACGGTTAGTCTCCGAAATGGTTTTAGCCATGCTATCGGTAATTTTATCAGCATACATAATCACGCGTCCGTTCAGGTTACGGGCGGCACGACCGGCTGTTTGTGTCAGCGAGCGGTGTGAACGCAGAAATCCTTCTTTGTCGGCATCCAGAATGGCAACCAAAGATACTTCCGGTAAATCCAGTCCTTCGCGCAACAGGTTGACACCAATCAACACATCATACACTCCACGACGCAGGTCTTCCATTATTTGTACCCGATCGAGTGTATCAACATCGGAGTGAATGTAATTACAACTCACACCCATTTTGCCCAAATAATCGGTTAATTCTTCGGCCATGCGTTTAGTAAGGGTAGTTACCAGAGTGCGTTCGTTTTTCTCAGTACGCACGGTAATTTCCTCGAGCAAATCATCAATCTGATTGAGGCTTGGTCGAACATCAATAACAGGATCAAGCAAGCCGGTAGGACGAATAAGCTGGTCGACCACAACACCCTGACTTTTCTCCAATTCATAATCGGCAGGAGTTGCACTGACGTAGATAGTCTGTGGAGCAAGCTCTTCAAACTCCTCGAACTTCAAAGGACGATTGTCTTTGGCCGAAGGCAAGCGAAAACCATAATCCACCAGGTTTTGCTTACGGGCAGCATCCCCACCAAACATAGCGCGTATTTGTGATATGGAAACGTGACTCTCGTCAATAACCATAAGGAAGTCTTTTGGAAAATAGTCCAGTAAACAGAAAGGACGACTACCAGCTTCGCGTCCATCGAAATAGCGCGAATAATTCTCGATGCCGGAACAGTAGCCCAGCTCCTTAATCATTTCAATATCGTAATTCACTCGTTCATAAATACGTTTAGCTTCATAGTTTTTGCCAATGGAACGGAAATAATCAACCTGTTTGGCCATATCAATTTCTATCATTTGAATGGCTCCAGCCAACCGTTCTTTAGTAGTAACGAAGATACTGGCCGGATATATTTTATAGCTATCGAAAGTTTCCAACACATTAAAAGTTAGTGGATCTACAGTTTGAATTTCTTCTATTTCATCACCCCAGAATACCACTCTCAATACAAAATCGGCATAAGCCAGAAATATATCCACAGTATCGCCTTTCACCCGAAAGTTACCACGGTTCAATTCTATTTCATTGCGGGTATAGAGGCTATCGACCAATCTATGCAGGAAATCGTTCCTTACCACTTTCTGTCCACGATAGATATCAATCACATTGCTATTAAAATCGTCGGGATTTCCCATACCATAGATACACGAAACAGACGAAACCACAAGCACATCCCTCCTACCCGACAACAAAGCCGAAGTAGTGGCTAGCCGAAGTTTCTCTATTTCCTGATTGATAGCTAAATCTTTTTCAATATAAGTATCGCTTACAGGCAAATAGGCTTCCGGTTGGTAATAATCATAGTAAGAAACGAAGTATTCAACGGCATTATCGGGAAAGAAGTTTTTAAATTCGCTGTAAAGCTGAGCCGCCAGAGTTTTATTGTGACTTAACACCAATGTAGGACGCTGAACCTGTTCCACCACATTGGCAATGGAAAATGTTTTACCTGAACCGGTTACACCTAGTAATGTTTGGAAAGGAATATCCGCATTCAGTCCCTCCACCAGTTGTCTGATAGCTTCAGGTTGATCACCGGTGGGGCGAAAAGGAGAAATGAGTTTAAAAGGCATGAAGAAATAGCGATTAATAATGAAGGTAGTTCTGAGTTTGACTGATATTATCCATAAAACACATTAAACTTTTCCAAAGTTCATACCTTTGGAAAAGTTATATCAAAAATAGAACTATTAATGCGGAAGCAAGAACTCCTAATCTTCGAGCGGCATGACAATCCAAAGAACAAGGTACAATAAAACACCCGGAAATGCTGCCGTGAAGATAGATAATACTGCATAAATAGCTCTCACAAGTGTAAAATCCCAATCAAAATAATTGGCAATACCTGCACAAACACCGCCTACAATCTGATTTTTCGAACGTCTGAGTTTCTTTTCCATAACTTTATGTATTTATGATTCACTTGCAAAGTAACAAAAAAAGACTCATATGCTATAACGTACAACAAAAAAATATCTTTACAATAGCCTAACATCAAACTGCTCGAAAAGACAATGTTGAAACAATTTATATGCTCAATTTTGGAATTATCTGTTTCAATCACTACTCACATCTGTATTTTCGACCACAATAAACTGGCGATGGAACTGACCTTAGCAACCGATAAACCCGTTGCTGCAAAGATAAACGCTTCTATTTCTTTGTGAAAAACACGATGAATATTACTTTAATATCGCGAGAATTTTCTCATACTTTGTCAAGAAGTTGTTGATTACATTTATTTGACTGGTTATCACTTAAATATACAGATTTTATCCGAAAAGAACAACTTTTTAATTTTTATTTCACAAATACACCACAGATTAATTAACTGTTATTAAATAATTTTAGTGTTAAAAAACAAGTTAACTATCTAAATTATTTCATTTTCTTTTTAATAGCTAGAAAAAATACTGTAATTTTACAAACAATTTTTGTTCTACTACAAAAATAATATGCACGCCTTAATTTCTGTAGCATTTAATATGACAAGATAAGGATTGCCAAATAATATATATATTTGCTTAAAAAATAATACATGAGACATTTTTGGGGGTTAATAATATCAATTTTGTTTTCAATTATTGCAAATAGTTCCTTTGCAAATAATATTACCAATTATAAAACGGAGTTTTATAATTTGGGAAATTTCAACACTGAAAATTCAATTCTTCAACTCGGTCAAGACACCACAACAAATAGAGTCTTGACAAAAGCAGCTCCAAGTATTATCATCACTTGTGTAAACACAAGCGTGACTTTAACAAACACGGCAATACCTGGTGGTAGTTGTTCAAATTTGGCTAATTATGAATGGAACTTTGGAGATGGTTTCACTGTTATTTCAACGCAATTAACTTCTCCTCAAAGTAAAACTCATACCTATGCATTACCAGGTACATATCATGTTACACTTAAAGCTCAGAATGGTTGTGGTACGGTTATTAATTCTACTGATATTTGTGTAGAACCCCCTCCTGTTCCAACCTTCAGCGTTGATGTAAATCAGGGTTGCGCTCCTTTAACGGTTAATGCTACAAACACTACTAACACTACAGCAATATGCTCCATTTTAAGCTATAGTTGGGATGTAACATATTCTGCGGGAAATTGTGGAACTTCTCCAGCTTACAGTTATACAGGCGGTTCAAATTCATCATCCACGAATCCAACATTTCTTTTCACAAACCCGGGAACGTATACGATTAAGTTAGGCGTGACAAATTTATGTGGTACATATTATAATACTCAAAACATAGTAGTAAAACAACCGCCAACAGTTTCTATAAATAATATCCCGGATGTATGTGAACCAGCGACAATAAGTCCTAATGCTAATGTTGCCAGTTGTTCACCGTTGAATGCATTGACTTACGCATGGAGCTTTCCCGGAGGTACACCTTCATTTTCTACAAACGCAAACCCTACAAATATTTCGTATAGTACATCTGGCACGTATACAGTGTTGCTAAATGTTACAAATGAATGTGGAGTCTCAGTAACAGACTCTAAAACCTTTATAGTTAGAAAAGCACCAAAAGTAACAAATACTCCACTAAGTCAGACAGTTTGTTCCGGTCTATCTACCACTCAGGTAAATTTAACTTCCGATATGTCCGGTACAACTTTTTCATGGACAGCTAGTGGGACTCCGGGAGTTTCAGGTTTTAGTGCATCCGGAACAACTGATTTTTTGCCTGGAGAGACCATCACTACAACTGGAACAACCGCAGGAACTGTAACATATGCAATAACTCCGAGTGCCAATGGTTGCACCGGTACGACCGTTAATTACATTGTAACTGTAAATCCTGCTCCAATATTTACACTTCAACCATCATCAAGTAATGTCTGCCTGAATGGGACTCCATCTAATTTAGCAGTAGCAATATCTCCGGTAGCTGACATTCCAACTTATCAATGGTATGGCTCCGGTGTGGCTATTCCCGGTGCTACCAGTCCAACCTACACCCCATCAACAAGTTCAGTTGGTGCTACTAATTATTACTGTATAGTTAGTTTTTCTTCAGGTGCTTGTGCAAATTTAGTATCAAACACAGCAACAGTAACAGTTGCTGCTCCACCTACAATAAACCCACAACCAACTCCTCTTCAAAGTATATGTGTGGGAGGTTCCAGTGCACCGCTGAGTGTAAATTACACTGGAGGAGTCGGAACAGCATCCTACCAATGGTATTCAAATGTATCTAATTCAAATACAGGTGGTACACCAATAGGCGGTGCTACATCGGCGACTTATACTCCTCCAACTTTCAATGTTGCAGGTCAGTTCTATTATTATGTAACAATTACATTATCCGGCAACAATTGTGGTTTCGCACTAAGTAATGTTGCGGAAGTAAATGTGGCAGCCGATCCAACAGTTAGTAGCCCATCGATTTCAACTCAAACAGTCTGTCAAGGATCGACACCTACTCCTATAAGTATCACGGCTGCTGGTGGAGCAGGAAGCTATATTTATCAATGGTTTCAAAATGCAGTTAATAGTAATAGTGGAGGAACTTTAATTCCGGGTGCTACAAGTAACAGCTACACTCCGCTAACTACAGCTGCAATAACAAGCTATTATTACTGTTTAATTACTCAAACAGGATTAAATTGTAATGCAACCAGCAATACTTCAGAAGTTATCGTAACCCTTCAGCCGAGCGTTGTTACACAGCCAACATCCAGTACTATTTGTGTTGGAGGAACGCCCACCGCTTTGAATGTATCCACGGTTAACGGCATAGGTGTACCTACATATCAATGGTATAGCAATACCCTGAACAATAATACTACAGGTGCACCTATTTCTGGAGCAAACGGAACAACCTACAATCCATCGGGAGCAGTTATAGGAACAACCTATTATTATTGCGTAATCACTTTCTCATTGGGTGGGTGTAACACGATAACATCCAATACAGCTACAGTAACTGTTAATCCGTTGCCAACAATAAGCACACAACCTACTTCTCTCCAGAATATATGTGTTGGAGGCACTTGTGCACCTTTGAATGTAAATTATGCAGGAGGTGCCGGAACAGCATCCTATCAATGGTACTCTAATGGAATAAGTTCAAACTCTGGTGGTACACCAATATCGGGTGCTACAACCTCTACTTTTACTCCTCCAAGTTTTCTTGTTGCGGGAAATTATTATTATTACGTTGAGGTAACATTATCGGGAAATAATTGTGGTTCTACTTTAAGTAGTGTAGCAGAAGTAAATGTTGTAGCCGATCCAACGGTTAGCAGTCCATCTATTTTAACTCAAACAATTTGTCAAGGGTCAACACCTACAGCTATAAGTGTCACGGCTTCAGGAGGAGCAGGAAGCCCTAATTATCAATGGTATCAAAACACAGTTAATAGTAATAGTGGAGGAACTTTAATTCCCGGTGCTACTGGTAACAGCTATTCTCCGCTTACAACACCTGTAGGCACAAATTATTATTATTGTTTGATTACTCAAACCGGATTAAATTGTAATGCAACCAGTAATACTTCGGAAGTAATAGTAAATCCAGCCCCAACTTTTGCTACCCAACCTCTTCCAGATGCAGTTTGTATAGGCGGCACTCCGAATACATTGTCAATTTCCACCATCAACGGTGTTGGAGTTCCAACTTATCAATGGTATAGTAATACGGTTAATAATAATTCTACAGGCACAATTATTCCCGCTGCTACCGGAACAACCTATGCGCCCTCAGGAGCAGCTTTGGGAACAACCTATTACTATTGCGTTGCAACGTTTGCCCTTGGAGGTTGTAATGTTATAGCTTCCAATACTGCAGCGATTACCGTTAATCCGCTGCCAACAATAAGTACTCAACCAACCCTGAATCAGAGTATTTGTGTGGGAGGAACAATTGGTACACCATTAAGCGTAAGTTATGCAGGTGGTGCCGGAACAGCTTCTTATCAATGGTATTACAATGCAATTAACCTAAACTCAGGTGGCGCAGCCATAGTAGGTGCAACTTCCTCAACTTATACACCTCCGAGTTTTGCTACTGTAGGTCAGTCATATTATTATGCTATAGTAACCTTATCAGGTAGCAATTGTGGATTTGCATTAAGCAAAACAGCCGAAATTAACGTGGTAGCCGATCCAACTGTTAGCAGTCCATTACTAACACAAACTATTTGTCAGAATTCAACACCTACTACAATTAGCGTTACTGCAGCCGGAGGAATTGGAGTATTCAGTTACCAATGGTACCAAAATGCAATCAATAGTAATAGTGGTGGCACTTTAATCTTAGGAGAAACTAATAGTACTTTTACTCCGCTAACAACCACTGCCGGTACAAGTTATTATTATTGCGTAGTATCTCAAACCGGATTGAACTGTGGAGTAACAAGTACTACTTCACAAGTAATCGTCAACCCACAACCTACTGTTGTAAATCAACCCGTATCAAGTACCGTTTGTGTTAATGGTGCGCCTCTTCAGCTAACAGTATCAACAATTAACGGCGTTGGTGCTCCGACTTATCAATGGTATTCAAATACCGTTAATTTAGCTACCGGCGGAACACCAATAGTTGGCGCAACAGGAATAACTTATAATCCTTCCGGAACAATCGCTGGAACGTTATATTATTATTGTGAAATTACATTTGCAGCCGGCTGTAATGTTATTACATCCAACACAGCCACTGTAACTGTTGTTCCTTCGCCAACAATAAGTACTCAACCAATTTCTACACAAGAAATTTGTGCCGGTAATACAATTGGTTCAGCCTTATCTGTTAGTTATATTAATGGTGTAGGTACTCCAACTTATCAATGGTATTCAAATACCGTTAATTTATCTACCGGTGGAACACCTATAATTGGTGCAAACACTTCTACGTATACTCCTGCACCATTTCCTGTAGCGGGAAGTTATTACTATTACGTAGAAGTAACTTTGTCGGGGAATGGTTGTGTTCCGGCCGTAAGTAATACTGCTAAAATAATTGTAGATGCCAATCCAATTCTTACTCCGCAATTAGTTCCGACACAAACAGTTTGTATAAATACAGTTCCTCAAACATTGTCGATAACTGCTTCGGGAGGTTTGGGAGCATATACTTACCAATGGTATGAAAACGCGATTAACAATTCAACCACTGGTACAATTATACCCGCTGCAACAAGTAGTACATACGTTCCACTTACGACAAGCAATGGAACTCTTTATTACTACTGTATTGTGAAATCATCATTAGGAGCAAACTGCGGTGTAACCAGTGATGTAGCTACAGTTAAAGTGAATCCTGAACCAACATTTACATCTCAACCAATAGCCAGCACTGTTTGTGTCGGAGGAACCCCTACTACTTTATCTGTTACTTACCAGGATGGTGCAGGTGTTCCAACTTATCAATGGTATAGTAACACTGTAAATGATAATACAACCGGAAGCCCGATAGCATCAGCTACAAATTCAACATATAATCCATCATCTGCAATAGCAGGAACATTTTATTATTATTGCATAATAACTATGGCTCCGGGCGGTTGTTCAGTTTTATTGTCAAATGTAGCTCAGGTTGTAGTTAATCCAAACCCTGTTATATCTTCGTTTAGTTCTGAAATATGTAATGGAACAACCTTTACGATAACACCTTTGGATGTTACTGATGGAATAGTCCCTGCAGGAACAACTTATACATGGTCAATGCCTGTAATAAGTCCGGCGGGAGCAGTAACCGGAGCTTCAGCACAATCAACTGCACAAAGTAATATCAGTCAAACATTGACAAATACAACTACTGGCATTGCAACAGTAACATATAAAGTAACTCCGTTGTCCGGTGCTTGCCCGGGAAATGATTTCAACATTGTAGTGACTGTAGACCCAACAATTATTCCTACTGTTACCGTACAGAACATATCCTGTTTTGGCATTGTTGATGGTGCTCTGACTGCCGCTATTTCAGGAGGTATACCACCTTATACTCTTTCTTGGACCGGTCCATTCGGGTTCACATCAAATGCATCAGCATTAACAAACCTATATGCAGGTAATTATAATCTTACAGTAACAGATTCTAAAAACTGTCAGGTAACAAGTACATATACTATAATTGAGCCTGCAGATGTTAAGATAACTACCGACATCCAGACCGATGTGACTTTTTTTGGTGCAGACAATGCCATAATACATATTACCGTGACAGGAGGAACACCTCCGTACAATTATGCATGGACTAAGGATAGTGTAGCCTTTGCGACTACAAAAGACTTGAATAATATTGGTCCCGGATACTACGAAGTTACCGTTACCGATTCTCATAGTTGTGTGCCTAAGCACGCATTTTACGATGTAACAGTTCCTCCTGAATTAATAGTTAGTTTAGTGAATAAAGTGGACTTAAATTGCTACGGAGATAATTATGGAGCCATAACAGTTGATGTGATTGGAGGAACACCTATTCAGGTTTCACCGGGTGTTTTTGATTATTTGTATTCGTGGACAGGACCAAACGGATTTACAAGCACCAATAAGAATCTGACAAATCTTTTTGCTGGAACTTACGTTCTGAATGTAACCGACAATTCCGGTTTTTCAAAACAACTCACTGTCATTGTTACTCAACCAACTCCAATTGACATTGCCTATACTACAGTTCCAAAGTTGGATTGCGCTACGAAAGTTGTCAGCGAAGTAACCACAGCAAATATTACTGGTGGAATTTCGCCCTATAAATTAGTATGGTCAAGAGGAACCGTAAGTGGTTTGAATAATGAAATAATGGAAAGCAACCAAACAGGTTCGGTGAATTTACAAGTAACAGACGGAAACGGTTGTGTTGTTGATTCAACCTTCAATTTATCGATTAAAACTATTGGAATTGATTATAAGCTATTGGATTGTGATAAACATTCTTACCAATTCGATGCCATTACGTTGGACTCATTAGCAACATATACTTATAAGTGGGATTTTGGCGATGGCATTACAGATATAAATAAAACCGTTAATCATTCTTTTACTACAACCGGAAATAAAACTGTTCAGTTAACTATTACCAGTCCGGTTTGTACGATTAATTTTACTCAGGCTGTAGCTGTCGAAGCTCCTCCTGTACTGACAATCGATAAAGATCCGAAAATCTGTACCGGTGATTCCACAATAGTTCATGTTTCGGGAGCCAATACGTACCTCTGGAATAATAATTCGAAAGCCGACAGTATTATGATTAATCGAACTGGCGAATACAGTGTTACCGGGACTTCATTAGCAGGTTGTACATCGGTGTTGAAATTTATGGTATCAAACTTCGATTTATATAAATATACCATCCAAACAAACAAAAATGAAGTTTCAGTAACAAGTC